>JAEEGJ010005656.1_pt1 | contig 38847 bp, 36 predicted proteins | sample 8958761 | NCBI WGS metagenome assembly JAEEGJ01 (sample SAMN16246546, study PRJNA631951) | gut metagenome | biome: gut microbiome; feature: rumen; material: RS-attached | host: Bos | place: Iran: Karaj | collected 2018-10
GATAGAACCGGTGATGGTGGTAGGCTCGGCAATGATATAGTTGGCCGGACAGCTGATATAGTAGCCACCAGAGGCAGCATAGCCACCCATAGACACTACAACGGGTTTCTTGGCCTTAAGGTTCATGATGCTATGCCAGATCTGCTCCGAGGCATAGGCAGAGCCTCCAGGAGAGTTGATACGCAGCACCACGGCCTTCACGTCGTCGTCGTTGGCCAGTTTCTCAAGATCCTTGCAGACATCCTGAGCCACGATGTTATGCTCCTGCTGAATCACGTCGGCAGACGGAGAGTCGACGATGGTGCCATAGGCATAGTAGACGGCAATCTGCTCGCCATCCTCCTTCTTGCCTCTCACACCTTCCATATCGGACAGCGTTAACTGTGCAATCTTCTCGTCAGCGTCAATCTTGAGCAGCTTCTTGATTTCGCCCTTTACCTCGTCGGTATACATCAGCTTGTCCACGAGCTTCATCTTCACGTAGTCAGCAGGATCGGACAGCATGACGAAACGATCGGCATAGGCATTCAGCGAATCTACAGGAATCTTCCTGCTGTCAGAAACTTCCTTCAGCATGACCTGCCAGATACCGTTGATATAGGCTGTCACCTGTTCACGGTTGGGCTCACTCATGCCGTCAGCAGTCATCATCTCAGGGGCACTCTTATACTTACCCACCTTGCACAGTTGGTACTTCACGCCGAACTTGGCCAACAGGTCCTTTAGAAAATAGGGCGTCGAGGCCAGTCCGTGCCAGTCGATGATTCCATCAGGGTTCAGGAAAATCTTGTCTGCTACACTGCATATATAATAGGTAGACTGCTCGTACGTGTCAGCATAGGCCACAATCCACTTGCCGCTCTTCTTGAAATCGAGCAGGGCCTCACGGATGGCATGGGTTGAAGCAGGCGTGTCAGAAGAAAACGCACCCGCTTCAATATAGATGCCCTTGATGTCTTCGTTGTTCTTGGCCTTTTCGATAGACTTCAGGATGTGGTCCAGTCCGAGATTGGTTGTCACTTGCCCCGTAATCATATTCAGAGGATTGTCGAAGGTGCGCTCTTCCATCAGGCCGGAGAGCTGCAGCGTGAACACGGAGTTCTTCTCCACGGGAGTGGTGGCTGCATTCGATGCGACAAGACCTACCAAAGATATGACAGACAGGATTCCCATGATAATGGCCAGGATGATAATACCCGTGATAGTGGCCATTACATACTTCATAAACTCTTTCATAACAGTTTAGGTTTAGTTATGAATATGGTTCGTTGGTGCCCACACGGGGCACCAACGATTTTACTTCATGTCAGCCTCAGCAGCCTTTGTCTTGGGGTCGTTCTCACCATAACGGCCATAGTAAGCCTGATAGCGGTTGTAGCCCCAGTTAGCCTGCAAACGGTCCGGATCGAGTTCCTTAGCCTTATCGAAGGCTGAGATGGCCTCGTCGTACAACTTGTTGCCACTGGCAGTATCGGTGGCGTTAGCAGCCATCACACTCAGACAGGCACCCAGATAGGTCCATACTACAGCATTGTCGGGCTTTGCCTCAGTAGCCTTGCGGAGCCACTTGGCACCCTCTTCAGCATTATTGGCATTGACAGCCATCAGACCCTTGTTGGCCAGGGCAGTGAAAGAGGTAGGATACTTGGCGAGGTGAGCGTCGAGGAATGCTTCCTGAGCGGCCTTGTCCTTCATGCCCTCGTACATGGCGTTGATACCATCGAGGATGATGTCGTTCTCGGGCTCGGTCTCATACAGCTTCTTCAGGTAGTTGACGTACTCGACAGAGTCAGCATGTGTCTTGAGCTGCTGACGGCGGGCATAAACCTGGAAGTTGAAGGCTTCTTCCTTCTGCTGCGGGTCACGCTTGGCAACCTCGAAATACTTGTTGGCACGATCCATCTCGCCAGCCTGGAAGGCATAACGTCCGGCAAAGAAGGCAACCTGTCCGATATACTCCTGCTCGGGAGCGTGATTCTGGGCTTTGAAGAAAGGCTCCTCAGCAGAATCGACGAAAGCACCCCAATACTTCAGCACACCGGCCTCGCTGCCCTTAGCAGCCTGCTCCTGACCGATATTCACCAGATGAGTTCGTACAGCCCATATGCGCTGAGCGTTCTTCTCGTCGAACTTAGGCTTCACCTTACCCTTGGCATCGGGCAGCTGGTCGAACTTGTCGCACTCTAAAGCAGCCTGAATGGCATTACAGATGTTATCAGCCAGTCCGAGGGTGTCATAGGCCTTCACCTTACCCTGTCCCATAGCTGCCATCTGGTTCTCAGCCATAATACCTGTCTCGTTCTGTACCTTAGCCATAGCGAGGTCTACGAGGTGGTTGTAGGCCTTAGCCTTCTCGGCATTGTCAGCCAACTGACCCAGATTCTGCTGTAGCATCTGAGCTGCCTCAGCATAGTTCTTTGACTTCAAGATACCCTTGAGTGCATCACTGTCACCGGCAAAAGCTGTAGCACTGGCTACAAACATCATTGCCATCATCATTACTTTTTTCATAAGCCTTTTTAATTTACAATTTGACTTTTTTATTTACAATTTGATTTTCTACTTATTCTACATCAATAACGGGAGCATCACTGACGGACTGGTTGTCGTCAACAACCTCAGCCTCCTCGATGTTATCTTCTTCTGCCTGAGAGTGCATGACCTTGCAGACGCTGGCGATAGAGTCGTTCTTCTTGGTCAGGTTGATAAGACGCACGCCCTGAGTAGCACGGCCCATAACACGGACATCAGCCACCTTCAGGCGGATAAGGATACCACTCTTGTTGATAATCATGAGGTCGTTCTCGTCAGTGACGACCTTGATGGCTACCAGACGACCTGTCTTCTCCGTAACAGCGAGGGTCTTGACACCCTTGGCACCACGGGCAGTCTTACGGTAGTCCTCAACCTCAGAACGCTTGCCATAGCCATTCTCCGAAACCACCATAATCGTTTCGACGGTGGGATCGTTGACGCAGACCATGCCGACCACCTCGTCGTCGCCTCCGTCGAGACGCATACCGATGACACCAGTGGACACACGGCCCATGGTGCGCACATCGTTTTCGTCAAAGCGAACTGCACGGCCATTACGGTTAGCCAGTAACAGCTCGTTATGGCCATTAGTCAGACGTACGCCAACGACCTCGTCCCCCTCATTGATATTGATGGCACGGACACCAGCAGCACGTACGTTCTTATATTGGTCAAGACGTGTCTTCTTGATAATACCCTGCTTGGTGGCAAAGACCACGTAATGCGACTTCAGGAACTCATCGTCATTGAAGTTCTTGATACGCAATACCGCATTGATGGCATCATCGGGCTCAATGTTAAGCATATTCTGGATGGCACGGCCTTTCGAGTTCTTGTCACCCTCGGGAATCTCATAGCACTTCTGCCAGTAGCAGCGTCCCTTCTGTGTGAAGAAGAGCAGCGTGTTGTGCATGGTGGCAGGATAGATATACTCGGTGAAGTCGTTGTCGCGATGACGTGCGGCCTTGGCACCGACGCCTCCCCTGCCCTGCTCGTGGAACTCGTCAAGCTTGGTTCGCTTGATGTAACCCATGTGCGAGATGGTAATGACCACAGGATCGTCGGGATAGAAATCCTCAGCATTGAACTCGTGGTCAAAGGGGATAATCTCCGTACGACGCTCGTCGCCATACTTCTCCTTCACCTCCTGCAACTCATCCTTCATCACCTGCTTGCAGCGCTCGGGGTTGTCAAGAATCTCCTGAAGGTCGGCAATGAGCTTCATAAGGTCGTCATACTCCTGGTGCAGCTGGTCAACACGCAGACCGGTAAGCTGCGAGAGACGCATATCGACAATAGCCTTCGACTGCAATTCATCCAGTTCGAAACGAACCTCCAGGTTGCGCTGGGCGTCGCTCGGTGTCTTCGAGTTGCGGATGATGTGAACCACCTCGTCGATGTTATTGACAGCAATAATCAAACCCTCTAAAATGTGAGCGCGCTCCTGAGCCTTCTTCAGATCGTACTGGGTACGACGGATGGTCACGTCATGACGGTGCTCGACGAAGTATTTGACGCATTCCTTGAGCGAGAGCAGACGGGGGCGTCCCTTGACCAGTGCGATGTTGTTAACCGAGAACGAGCTCTGCAGAGCTGTCATCTTGAACAGCTTGTTCAACAGCACGTTGGCATTGGCATCACGCTTCACATCGACCACGATACGCATACCCTGACGGCCTGACTCGTCGTTGACATTGGCCACACCCTCAATCTTATGCTGGTTGGCAAGGTCGGCGATATAGGCCACAAGGTCGGCCTTGTTGACACCGTAAGGGATCTCAGTGACAACAATCTTGTCGTGGGTCTCGCCAGCCTCAATCTCAGCCTTGGCACGCATGACAATACGGCCGCGACCTGTCTCATAGGCATCGCGCACACCAGCCAAACCATAAATGTAGGCTCCTGTGGGGAAGTCGGGACCTGGGATATATTCCATCAGTCCGTCGGTGTCGATATCAGGGTTGTCGATATAGGCGCAACAGCCGTCAATAACCTCACTCAGGTTGTGGGTAGGCATATTGGTAGCCATACCTACAGCAATACCGTTACCTCCGTTTACCAACAAATTGGGAATCTTGGTAGGCATCACGGAAGGCTCTGTCAACGAGTCGTCGAAGTTATTGACCATATCGACGGTTTCCTTGTCCAGGTCGTCCATGATATGTTCACCCATCTTCGAGAGACGGCACTCCGTATAACGCATAGCAGCAGGAGAGTCGCCATCGACTGAACCGAAATTACCCTGACCATCAACCAGCGTATAGCGCATGTTCCACTCCTGGGCCATACGGACGAGGGCTCCATAGACAGAGCTGTCGCCGTGAGGATGGTACTTACCGAGCACCTCTCCTACTACACGCGCGCACTTTTTATAAGGTTGCGTTGAGACGTTGTTGATTCCCATCATACCAAACAGGATGCGACGGTGTACGGGTTTAAAACCGTCACGCACATCAGGCAAGGCACGAGCCACAATCACCGACATAGAATAGTCGATGTAGGAGGACTTCATCTCCTCCTCGATGTTGATTTTAATAATTCTGTCGTTGTCGAATGTCTGATCCATCAGTTCAATTTACTATTTTACAATTTACAATTATACTAATTCTGTTATCGCTTTTTGAGTAGATTTTGCGTTTAAGGCACTTTTTAAGCCCGTCAGCGCGTTTTTGCTATTTTCATAATAGCGTACAAAGGTAGTCATTTTCTATGAAACGACGAAAGATTTTAAGCAATTTTAAAGAGATTCTGACTTAATCGCGGTCATCAAGCACACGAAACTTGTTGCGACGACGCTGTAACTCGACTAAGTCGAGATCGACAGTCAACAACTGCACCTCGTTCTTATGACACTGTCCAAGGGTCTGACCATAGGCATCGACAACCACCGAACAGCCTGCATAATGTGAATAGTGATCATCTCCCACCCTGTTGCATCCAATGAGATAGCACTGGTTTTCGATCGCACGGGCACGGGTGAGCAGCTGCCAGGCAGACTGGCGTGACTCAGGCCAGTTGGCAACGACAACGATGGCGTCGTACTCCATACCTGTAGCATAACGGCTCCAGCAGGGGAAGCGCAGATCATAACAGGTCAGCAACAACAGCCTGAAACCATTATACTCAACAACGGTATGCTGTTGCCCAGCAGTATAATAACGATCCTCATGGCCATAGGTAAAGAGGTGGTGCTTGTCATAGAAGTTAACGATGCCACTGTTGCCATCAACGAAATAGTGACGATTACGGTAGCTTCCGTCGGCCAGTCGGATGGCCAAGCTGCCGCAGATGGCACAACAGCGAACAGCACTCTCCGACTTCATCCATGCAAAGGCAGCATTGTCTGACTCATCGGCAGCGATGCCTGCAGGTTCTGTGGCAAAGCCTGTGCTCCACATTTCCGGCAACACGTAGAGGTCACTCTCATCACTTTGGGAGAGCAGTTGCCGGACTCTGCGAATGTTTTCATCAGGTTGTGCCCAGCTGATATCTGTCTGCAGAAGGGTTACTTTCAATATTCCAGTAATTGGGTAGAGGTTTTGCCGTTGAATGCAACCACCTGATCAATCAGATAGCAAGAAGCATCTTCAGGAATGCACAGCGAGACGTTGAAATGGAAGCCGCCAGCATCAATCTTATTGAACTCCATGTTATTCAGAATGGACTGCTGATAAAACTGAGGCGTCACATGACGCTGATAGGCCTGCTTGCGAAAATCACGCGAGAAAAGCTGTGCAGCACCCTTGAAAATACTCAGGTGGATGATATTGTCGTAATAGGCATTCTCAACAGTCAGACCATCTTCGTTGACCACCTGTCGCGATACCTTGTATTTTGTAGGATTAACAGCAATATACAAGTGATAGCGATTGCCTTCGTAAAACACCACAGTGTCGCGCTTCAACACATCGGTCAGTTCTAAAATCTGTGGCTTAGCTTTTTCGAATACACGATCCATCGTCTGATTATCGTTCTTGACATATTTGACCGTCTCACCATTGGGATTCTTAAACCACAGCACATGCTCAGTCTGTTTTTCAATATAATAGCGTCCGGATGTGCCAATATAAAGGGTGTCGTCGATAACACGGAAATACGCCGGCATTGACGTGGAATCGGCATAGTAGACAGTATCACCCTTCATCCGGAAAGCGAGGGTCTCCGTATCCTCGTCCATCCATACTCCTTGCAACAACTGCTTAGCCCCTCGACTTTCCTCACGCTGTTCAGCAGGCTGTGGCTGACCGCCACAGCTGACAACCAAAACGGACAGAATGACAAGTGTTATGATATCGTATACAAACTTATACATATTTATATTATAGTAGCAAAATGCTATTCAAACAATTCTGCATCGCACAACAAAGGCTGCTTCAGGTCTTTGTCGCTGGTCAGCACATCCTTGGGGTCAATGGGCCAGTCAATGCCCAGTGACGGATCATTCCAGCGGATACCAGCCTCAGCCTGGGGGGCATAGACATTGTCGACCTTATAGGTAAACACAGCCTCGTCGCTAAGAACGAGAAAACCATGGGCAAAACCTCGCGGAATGAAGAACTGACGCTTGTTCTCGTCGCTCAACTCAACCATCACATGCTGGCCGAAAGTCAAACTGTACTTACGCAGGTCGACGGCAACATCCAACACCTTACCTTTAATAACGCGCACAAGTTTAGCCTGCGAAAAATCGCCTTTCTGGTAGTGAAGACCACGCAAAACACCATAGGACGACTTCGACTCGTTGTCCTGAATAAAGTCGACAGACCCCACATGTTCCTCAAACTCCTGCTTCTTCCATGCTTCGAAAAAGTAACCACGCGCATCAGTAAACACGCGAGGCTCAATAATATAGACACCTTCGATAGCGGTTTTCTTAAACTCCATTGATGTTTTTTCTTAAAATTCTGCGTGCAAAGTTAGGAAAAAAAATCGTTTTTTTTGCCTATTTCAAAAAAAAATCGTACCTTTGCAGTCGTGATTCAACTCGGAAGACATATTGAGATACTGCTGCTTGACAATGACTGTGTCATTGTGCCAGAATTCGGAGGATTCGTAGCGCACCATGTATGCGCACGCTACGATGAGGACGACCACATGTGGCTACCTCCCATGCGGACCGTGGGATTCAATCCACAGCTGCGCATGAACGACTCATTGCTGGCGCAGTCGTATGTCAATGCCTACGACATCAGCTACCCTGAAGCTTTAAGACGCATTGAGGACGAGGTTGAAGAGTTGCAACAGTTGTTAGATACCTACGGGTCGTATGAGTTACCCGACGTAGGATTGCTCATCGTCAACAGCGAAGGGAACCTGCAGTTCGAACCATGTGAGGCTGGTCTTCTGTCACCAGAATATTACGGATTAGGAGAATGTGAAATTGTAACCCTGAAGGAAGCTATCAGGATAAAAGCAGCCAATAAAGCAAGCCAAACTATCAGAGAACCGCAGGAAACTGCCGAGCCAAAGGAAGACAATAAGACGACGCCCACCCTGCTTGAGTTTGTCGACAAAGACGAACAGGAAGACCGCGCTATTCAGATTAAGATGTCGTGGGTACGCAATGCCGTTGCCATCGCTGCTGCCATTGTCGTCTTCTTCATCATGGCAACTCCTATTACCAACAGTAATTTGGGAAACAGCACGATGAGCAGAATTCAGGGCAACGTGCTATACAAGCTGATTCCTCAGGACACCAATTTGGCAAAAGCCACCCCAGTCGAAATTCCTGCTACCGCCAAGGATTCTGTAGCCACTGCCCAGAATACGGAGGAGGCAGTAGTCAAACCTGCTGAAAGCCCCGTTGTAACCCCCACTGCTGAACCCACGCCCAACTATTGCATAGTGCTGGCCAGTCAAGTGAAGCTGTCAAATGCGGAACACTTCGTGGAACAGCTGCAGAAGCAGGGTTACAAGAGTGCCGATATATATATCCACAATAAAACTGTACGTGTGGTTTATGGTAACTATGAGACGGAGGCTCAGGCCTACAAGGAACTCAACCGACTGACCAAGAAGGAAGAGTTTGCTGATGCCTGGGTTTATAAAAAGACTGACAGCAACAACCGTCAAGCTGAATCATAAAAACCATGAAACGCGTCAGATGCCCCAAATGTGACAACTACATTATCTTCGACGAGACTCGCTACGAGGCTGGTCAGTCATTGGTATTCAAGTGCAATGAGTGCGGCAAGGAGTTTGGCATCCGCATTGGTGTGTCAAAGCTGAAGAATACCCAGAAGGACGAGAATGTAGAAATGGCTGATGACAGAGGAGAGCGCTCTACCGAAGAGGCTCCCTGTGGCAGCATTGTTATCATCGAGAATGTGTTCCACTACAAGCAAATACTACCTCTGCGCATGGGTGACAACATCATCGGACGTTATCAGAAAGGCAATCCCATCAACACCGCGTTCGAAACCGTTGACCCCAGCGTCGACCTGAACCACTGTACCCTGAACGTCAGTCGCAACAAGAAAGGCGGACTGCGCTATACACTATCAGACAATAACAGCAACACTGGGACATTCGTAGGCGACGTAGAACTGCAACCACGAGAACGTCGCATCATTGAGGATGGTACACTGTTTACGCTGGGGGCCACCAGCATCATCCTACGAACTGCCGATAGCGAGGAAAATCATTCCCAACAGGACTAACGCCAGATCGAAAGCTTTGGCCTTGAGGTTCTTCTCATGAAAGAAGGCCACACCAAACAGGAAGCTTACAACAACGCTTCCCCTACGAATCATGCTGACAATGGAAATCATGGCATCAGGGAGCGACAGCGAATAGAAATACATAAAGTCGGCTGTCGACAAGAACAGGCTGACACCGATAATAGACCAATGCCAATGGAAAGGTGTAGTCTCGTGGTGTTTAGGCCACCACAGCAGCCATAGCATGGCCAGCATCATGAAACATTGATAGATATTATACCACGACTGCACCATCATACGATCTAACCCTATGCCGCCATCATTGACAGGTGCCATCAGATACTTGTCATAGAGTCCACTAATAGCTCCAAGAGCTGCTGCACCCACAATCATCCAAATCCAGTGGTTGTGCTTGAAGTCGATACCTTCTTTCTTTCCGCTGCGGCTCAACAACAGGAATGAAGCCACAGCCAGCAGTACACCTGCCCACTGCCATAGATTCAGACGCTCACCAAAGACAAGCAACGCACCTACGAGCACCATCACAGGACGTGTAGCATTGATAGGTCCTACTATAGTCAGTGGCAAGTGCTTCATGCCAAAATAGCCCAACACCCAGCTGCTAAGTACAATCAGTGCTTTGAGCAAGATGTATTTGTGCATCTCCCATCCACCTGAGACAACATGGAACATTGAGCCATCAAGAGCATTTGTTGTGGCACTGAGTACAATGAAGGGCAGGAAGATGAGTGACGAGAATAACGTGTTTAGAAACAAGACCGGCAATACGGCATTTCCCTTCAATGCCTGTTTCTTAAACGAATCGTAGCAGCCCAATAATGCTGCAGATAGAAAAGCTAAAACCAGCCAAGCCATCTTGATTTACAATTTGACTATTTACAATTAATGATTAGTATTCAACTTTTTCCAAGAACAGCGCTTTGGCAGGCATCGACTCGCCAGCCTGCGTGCGTTTCTTGCCTTCTATCACCTGTCGGAATTCATCGAGTGACATACGCCCTCGGCCCACTTCAATTAACGTTCCGACAACGGCCCGAACCATATTGCGAAGAAAACGATTGGCCGTAATCTCAAAATACCACGTCGACTCTGACGTCTGGTGCCACTGAGCATGTGTCACCTTGCAGAGCGTCGTCTTCACATCGCTTCCCGCCTTGCAGAATGCGCCAAAGTCCTCATACTCCAACAAGATACGAGCAGCCTCGTTCATGCGTTCATAGTCAAGCTGATAGTGCAGTTCCAGCGAAAACTGACGCAGGAAAGGATTCTTCCGCGTGTGCACATAATAATGATAGGTACGCGCAATTGCTGAGAAACGGGCATGCATGTCATTGTCAACTGCCGCCACATTACTGACACCAATATCCTGAGGCAGCAGACCATTCAGCTTATGTGCCAAATCGAAAACACTCATGGGTAGTTCGTCGATATCGAAATGAGCAGCCATCTGTCGTGCATGGACACCTGTATCCGTCCTTCCTGCCCCCACAACACTTACCTCTTGGCGCAACAGCAAAGACAAACAGCGCTGCAATTCACTTTGCACCGTGATGCCGTTGGGCTGTATCTGCCAGCCGTGATAGCGTGTCCCATCATAGCTAAACCAAATAAAATATCGCATAGCGGGTGCAAAAGTACAAATATTTTTTGAAAACTAAGCATATTCTCACACTGAAATGCAGAATATATACATTGCATCGTCTTTTTTGCACATTAACTTAATTTAACTGCACTTTTCTATCACAATATCAACATATTGCCGGAGATTCTTCGTATCTTTGCAAACAGATATTAATAACCACTAAAAAGAGCAATGAAGAAAAAAGCTATTATTGTAACTATTGCTGTAGCCTTTTCACTTAGTGTATCGGCAGGAGACAACGTAAAGGCAACAATTCATGCCGATCAGGCAGGAGCCAAAATTAACAGAGAGATTTACGGACAGTTCTCGGAACACCTCGGCAGCTGTATCTATGGCGGTCTTTGGGTAGGCGAGGAATCGCAGATACCTAACATCCAAGGGTATCGTAAGGATGTATTCGAGGCTCTGAAAGCCTTGAGGATTCCCGTATTGCGCTGGCCTGGTGGTTGTTTTGCTGACGACTATCACTGGATGGACGGTATTGGTCCTAAGAGTCAGCGTCCATCACTACGTAACAACAACTGGGGCGGTACCATTGAGGATAACTCGTTTGGTACACACGAGTTTCTGAATCTCTGCGAGATGCTCAATTGCGAACCGTATATCAGTGGTAATGTGGGCAGCGGCACAGTAAAGGAGATGGCTCAGTGGGTAGAATATATGACTAGTGACGGTGACACGCCAATGGCTCGTCTGCGTCGTCAGAACGGTCGCGAGAAGGCTTGGAAAGTAAAATATTTCGGTATCGGCAACGAAGCATGGGGCTGTGGCGGAAATATGACGCCCGAATACTATTCGGATGAATACCGTAAGTTCAATACCTACTTACGTGACCAAGGGAACAACAAACTCTATCGTATTGCCTCGGGCGCTTCAGACTACGACTACAAGTGGACGGAGGTGTTAATGGATCGCATCGGAAACCGTATGCAGGGCATCAGTCTCCATTATTATACTTGTTCTGGCTGGGACGGTTCGAAAGGCTCTGCCACGAAGTTCGACAACGACCAATACTATTGGGCACTTGGAAAATGCCTGGAAATTGAGGAGGTCATCAAGAAGCACAAGGCCATCATGGACAAAGCCGACCCCGAAGGCAAAATTGGCTTGTTGGTCGACGAATGGGGTACATGGTGGGACGAAGAACCTGGCACCATTGCCGGCCACCTGTATCAGCAGAATGCCCTCCGCGATGCCTTCGTTGCTGCACTGAGCCTCAACGTATTCCATAAATATACCGACCGTGTCAAAATGGCTAACATTGCCCAAGTGGTGAACGTGCTACAGTCAATGATCCTGACCGATCAGGAAGGTACAGGCCACATGGTGCTAACACCGACCTACCACGTCTTCGAGATGTACACACCGTTTATGGAGGCTACCTATCTGCCCGTCGATTTGAAGAGCGAGATTGTGCAGGTGAGTAAGGCTTACTTTAAAGAGAAGGAAGATGCCAAGGATGCCGGTTATCGCCCCTGTCCCCTACTCTCTGCGTCAGCTGCCAAGACGACAGACGGCAGCATCGTGCTGGCTGTCACCAATGTCAGTCTCGACAAAGACCAGACCATCGACTTCGCTATCGAGGGCTATACTGCCAAGACGGTTAGCGGACGCATCCTCACCTCAAAGGAGGTTGACGACTTCAACGACTTCAACCACCCTGACGTCGTAGCCCCCAAGGACTACAAAGATGCCAAACTGAAGAAAGGTAATGTCAGCGTGAAAGTTCCCGCCAAGTCCATCGTTGTGCTTACCATCAAGTAAGCACAACGAAGGGGTGTACGGGCTATCAGAATTCTGAAGTAAAGTGGAAACGGATGTGCTCGAAGTCTTGTTGGGCCATTGAGAGCACATAACCGGAATCGGCAAGGAAGACGTCACGGCCTTCCTTGTCTTTTGCCATATATTGGTATTTGCGTTTCTTGAAGTTCTCCAGTTCCTTCTCGTCGTCGCTCTCTATCCAGCAGGCTTTGTATAGGTGGACGGGCTCCCAACGGCACTTGGCGTTGTACTCGTTCTCCAAACGATACTGAATAACCTCGAACTGCAATTGCCCCACGGTACCGATAATCTTACGGTTGTTGAACTGGTTGACAAACAACTGGGCGACACCCTCGTCCATAAGCTGGTCAATACCCTTCTGCAACTGCTTCGACTTCATGGGGTCGTCGTTCTCTATATACTTAAAGAGTTCGGGAGAGAATGAAGGCAGACCGCGGAAATGCAACTGTTCCCCCTCTGTAATGGTATCGCCAATCTTGAACATACCACCCGTATCTGGCAGGCCTACGATGTCGCCAGGCCACGCCTCATCGATGGTCGACTTACGTTGGGCCATGAACTGCGTAGGTGAGGAGAAACGTAGCGTCTTGCCCTGGCGCACATGCAGATAAGGCTGATTGCGCTGAAATTTTCCACTACAGACCTTGCAAAAAGCAATACACGAACGATGATTGGGGTCGATATTCGCAGTAATCTTGAAAATAAATCCAGTGAACTTATTCTCATCGGGTTGTACATCGCGCTCCTCAGCCTTGGTAGGCTTGGGACTCGGAGCTATCTCGACGAAGCAGTCGAGCAACTCCTGCACACCGAAGTTATTTAGGGCAGAACCGAAGAATACGGGAGCCACCTCAGCTGAACGGTAGGTCTCGACTTCAAAATCGGGATAGACGCCGCTGACCAGTTCCAGGTCTTCACGCAACTTGCTCGCATCGGTTTCTCCGACACGGGCGTCGAGCTCGACAGAATCGAGCTCCACACCTACCTTTTCGGTCACGCGCTGCTTATCTGGCGTAAAGAGGTTGAGCTGCTGCTCGTAGATATTATAGACGCCCTTGAACTTTGCACCTTGATTGATAGGCCACGACAAAGGGCGCACCTTAATTTCTAGTTCCTTCTCAAGTTCGTCGAGCAGGTCGAAGGGGTCGCGTCCCTCACGATCCATCTTATTAATAAAGATGATAACGGGGGTATTGCGCATACGGCAGACATTCATCAGTTTGCGTGTCTGTGTCTCTACACCCTTGGCGCCATCGACCACAATGATAGCCGAGTCAACAGCAGTTAGCGTTCGGTAAGTATCTTCGGCAAAGTCCTGGTGGCCAGGAGTATCAAGAATATTTACTTTATACTCGATATCCTTGCCGTCAGGAATATAGTCGAACTCCATCACAGAGGTTGACACCGAGATACCACGCTGTTTCTCAATATCCATCCAGTCGGAAGTAGCGGTTTTCTTAATCTTGTTATTCTTCACTGCACCAGCCACCTGAATCTGTCCGCCAAACAGCAGAAACTTCTCAGTCAGTGTAGTCTTACCGGCATCGGGGTGCGATATTATCGCAAATGTTCGTCTTCTTTCTATTTCCTGATTCATCAACTTTCAGATTTCATTAATAACTTATTCTCCTCTTGCATTAACATAATGGCCGTCGGGACCTATCTCGCGACTTTCGATTCTATCGTCTATCGGGTTAGGATGGAAATAGTTTGGCTGACTCTGCGATGGTTGTTCACAGAAGTTCATAGTGCCGAGATTTTCCGTCGGGTGGTAAATAGCACAGCCTAATAGGGTGAATTCGCGATCAAAACTAAAAAGCGCAGCATCCCCCCAATTTGCATAGAAACGGCAATCCTCAAACATAGTACCCACGCATCCGCGACTCTCAACAAGCGCATACTCGCGATTGTGTAGGAAATCGCAGTGGGTGCAATACACGGCCTCACAATTCTTTATTTGCATAATGCCATAGGTGCAGTCGTGTATTTTGCTGGAATACAGCGAGAAACTATTGGTTCCGTCGAGGTCGAGACCATAGGTGCCACAGCCGTAGAGATCACAGTCGGCAACCATATTTCTCCATCCGCGCTTCACACCGATAACGCCACCTTCACAATAACCACCTTCTGTATGACCGATAGTAAGGTTTCTTATCGTACACTGGCTACAATCGACCAAATGCAGACAGAAAGCATAGCGCGGCTCGACTACAATACGTGAGTTCTGCTCACCTTCGACGAGCAGCTGCTTCATGTTAACCAGCGTCAGTTGACGGCCGTCGAACACCTCTTCACTGACCACCGTCTCGCGCCCACCATTGATACCACTCGAAGCATCGGGCATCCACATCTTAAAGCGGGTGCGGAACAAACTCTGGTCGTTAAGTATCGGTGTGAGGTTAATCTCCGTATTCTTTGCAACCAGCACATTACGGTTCGAGCCAAGAGCATTAAGGAATTGCTCTGCTGTATAGACACGGATATATTCATCGTCCTTATACTTGATGGTTTCACCAAAGCTTCCAGTAGGGGCTGATACCTGTACGTTACCTGCTGGACGACCCGGTTGTTCCTGGTCAAACTTAGCACCATTCCACTTCATCAATATCTGCACCTCTCCCTGCTGGGCATGGATGGTTGCCATGATATCCTTGCCAGCCTGGGGTAAAGCATAGGTTACCTCAGATTTGGTATGAATAGAGGCACCGAGATCAGTGTTATAGGTATGTAAGATTCGCTTTGTCGCATTGTCGTAGGTATAGAATTTCAGCCCTGTGAACTGTGCCGTCACAGGCTTCCCGCCCTCAATACAGCCACGGTTCACGGCTAACAGCTTATGCTGATTATCCTTACAATTCCAATAGCACAGTTCGGTGTAGCTATAAGTGTTGGACGCATAGCGTTTATCGTAACGTACAAAGCCGCTTTTCATGTCAACGAGAAAGGAAGCGCCGTCACTCAGTGCTTTACCTTGTTGGTGACACTGCCAGTCTTCCCAGATGCCTCTGATCATTTCTTCATCATCTTCTTGAGAAAGATAGGCTGTTACGAAATCACTGATGGTGAGCTTGTCGCCTTTGTAATTCACACGAACGCCCTGTGCTTGTACTGACATGCTCATTTCCAGGATGATGGCAAAAAGAACAATTTTCTTCATATATCAAAATCGAGTCATAAATTTGAAATACATTCTCTCAACGATTCTTCCCAATATGGAATTTCTAGTCCATAGACTTTTTTGATCTTCGTCTTGTCAAGCACGCTATAATGAGGGCGCTTGGCTTGTGTGGAATACTCTGCCGTATGGAGAGGACGCACATGACAGGTATTGATGCCTGCAATGCGGTGGATGGCTTTCGTAAAATCATACCATGAAATGACACCTTCGTTTGAAAAATGGTAGATACCAGGCTCAATACCATAGTTGACAGCTGTCATGATGGCTACTGCAAGGTCACGTGCATAAGTTGGAGTACCTATCTGGTCGAAAATGACGCCTAGTTCGGGTTTCTCCTTGCCCAGCCGTATCATGGTCTTGACGAAGTTGTTGCCAAAGGTGCTATATAGCCATGCCGTACGGATAACCATTGACTTCTCGCACAGTTTCTGAACATTCAACTCACCCACAAGCTTCGTCCTTCCATATACACTATTCGGACAAGTATCATCGTCTTCGGTATAGGGAGTATGCTGAGTACCATCAAATACATAGTCGGTAGATATTTGAATTATCCAGCCACCACGTTTTCCGATGGCATGAGCCAAAAAGGCAGGGGCTTCAGCATTTAGTTTCTGGCAGAGTGCCTCATTATCCTCAGCTTTATCAACAGCCGTATACGCGGCACAGTTCACGATACCGTCAATCTGATTGTCACTGACAAACTGCTCAATAGCCCATTGGTCTGTAATGTCGAGTTCATTCACATCTGTATTAAAAAAGGTATGCTGGGGATTCTTCTTCTCCAACAGTTGCATTTCATTTCCCAGTTGGCCGTTACAGCCTGTAATCAATATGTTCATACTATTCAAATTTCAGGCCTTCTTCTTTATCTTTCTTATAATAGTCACTGAGCATACCCACAAAGACTGAAATTTCCTTGACTGCCGCCTGAGTATTAGGGGTTATTTCCTTTTTTTGCAGGCGAAGCATCATAACACCATAGAGTGAGTTAAAGCAGGTCTCTATTTCGTTCTCGTTCTTGTCGGCACCACGATTGCGCAATTCCACGATATAAGGAAGCACCTTGTAGTACTCAGCATTGTAGAAGGGGAATTTCGTCGATGACAGCAGTTGGGTATGAAGTTCCTGCAACTGCTGCATCACGACCTTATTAATCTGAAGATGCCCCTGCTTACGACAATCCTCTGAATTCATCATTCGAATGAGATTGCCAAACCAGTCGGTCTCTTCTTCCTTCTGATCGTCATTGTACTCAAAACGGTCGATATATTCCCTGCGAATACGACTGATGGAACAGTCAAAAGCGCGTATGGTATCCTCCACCTGCCACATATAAAGCAGGTATTCGGCAATATTTGTCTTTCTTAATTCCTGTGCAACAAACACCTTAAAATCTACTATTTAACAATTTACTATTTAAAAAAAGCGAAAAAGATTGGTCACTGTTCCAAACAACGAGATAACGGAGAAAATTGTCACGACAGCCCCAATGACTTGATTAATAATACGAATACCGTGTTCATCAAAGATAACACGTACCTTGTCAACCAGCCATGATAGTCCATACCACCACAACAACGCTCCGCCCACAATACTTGCAAACCCTATAAGCATCTCAAAGGGATGGTCAGGAATAACAAAAGCAAACTGGGCAAATAATGCCATGAAAAGGAAAACTATCAGCGGATTGGAGAATGTCACCAGGAAAGCAGTCCACGTGTTATACCAAAGAGAACCTTTTTGCTGGCCAGACTGGTGCATATTCCTTGTCGGGTCACTGCGCCATGTATAGATACCAAAGGCTAACAACAACACACTACCTATAATTTGAAGGTAGAACTTATTCTGGTCATTATTGATGAAATCCATCACAAAGACCATACCAAAGCCAGTAATACCAGCATAAATAATGTCGCTCACAGCAGCCCCCACACCTGTAGCCAGACCATAGATACGCCCTTTGTTCAACGTACGCTGTACGCAAAGTATACCCACAGGTCCCATTGGTGCTGATGCTACCATGCCAATCAGCATGCCCTTAAACACCAAATCTACTATATTAATATGTATAGGAAATACCATATCGAGTGCAAAGGTACAAAAAAAAGTGAAAAGTGAATAGTGAATAATGAAAAATTTACGCTCGCAGTAAAATAATTCCCAATTAATTTGTATCTTTGCAGTCCAAAGATAATAATAAGTTATAAACTAAAAACATAAAAACAATGGAACAACAAGGAATTAAGCCGTACGTTATTGGCTTGGACTTAGGAGGCACGAACTCCGTATTCGGTATTGTAGACGCACGTGGTGAAATCAAGGCAACGACAGCAATCAAGACTGGCGGTTTCGACAAAGTTGAGGACTATGTAGCAGCATGTGTCGAAGCTCTGCAGGTGATTATCGACCAGGTGGGCGGCATCGACAAAATCAAAGCTATGGGTATTGGTGCGCCCAATGGTAACTATTACAATGGTACCATCGAGTTTGCCCCCAACCTCGCATGGGCAAAGAACGGTGTGGTACCCCTGGCCAAGTTGTTCAGCGACGCGTTGGGTATTCCCGTAGCACTGACCAACGATGCCAATGCTGCTGCTATTGGCGAAATGGTATATGGCGTAGCTCGTGGAATGAAAAACTTCATCGTCATCACACTGGGAACGGGTGTCGGTTCTGGAATTGTTGTCAACGGACAGTTGCTCTATGGTCATGATGGTTTTGCCGGAGAACTCGGTCATGTGACGATGGTTCGTGGTGCTGAAGGGCGTTCTTGCGGCTGTGGCCGCACTGGCTGTCTCGAGGCCTATTGCTCTGCCACTGGCGTAGCCCGCACAGCTCGTGAAATGCTTGCAAAAACCAATCGTCCCAGCATTCTGCGCGAGATGAATCCTGAGGACATCACCTCTCTCGATGTTTCAATTGCAGCTGGCAAGGGTGACGAACTGGCCAAGGAAATCTATGAGTTCACTGGTAAAATGTTGGGCGAGGCCTGTGCCGACTTTGCTGCATTCTCCAGTCCCGAGGCATTTATCTTCTTTGGTGGCATGGTTAAGGCTGGCGATCTCATCATGGAGCCCATTAAGAGAGCATACAACAACCACGTCATGAATATCTTCAAGAACAAGGCACAGTTCCTTGTCAGCGGCCTCGATGGTGCTTCTGCTGCCGTACTTGGAGCTTCAGCCATTGGTTGGGAAATACAAAATTAATGAAAAGGGAGGGGATTCCCTCCTTTTTATGCCCTAAAAAGAGGTTGGTGCAGGACGCTACCAACCTCCATATAAAGAAGATAAGCTTCCTAAGTTATGAGTGACATCAGCTTATCGGTGGCAAATATAGGGATTAATTGGGAGAAAAGCAAATTTTCTTCCAATTATTTTTATTTTATCAATGAAAAATAGTTGCCACCACAGAAAATTAGGGGAAAAAGCGTAGAAAGTGAAAAAATATGTGTAACTTTGCACGATAATTTGAATATTAAAGAATAAATATTGAAATGGAAGAGAAGAATATTAGTCAAGGTGAAGAGAAAAAAAACTCAAACACGGCTTCTCAGAGCCTAAGTTTTGTGGAACAGTTTGTGAAGGAAGATTTGGAGGCAGGTAAAAACGGGGGACGCCTGCAGACCCGTTTTCCACCTGAACCCAACGGATATATTCACATTGGACATGCCAAAGCTATTTGTATGGACTTCGGTGTTGCCGAGGAGTTTGGCGGTGTCTGTAACCTTCGTTTCGATGATACGAATCCCACGAAGGAGAATACAGAGTACGTGGAAAACATCATGAGCGACATCAAGTGGTTGGGTTTCCATTGGGAAAATGTGTACTATGCCTCAGACTATTTTGATAAACTGTGGGACTTTGCCGTGTGGCTCATCAAGAAGGGTTTGGCTTATGTTGACGAACAAACCTCTGAGCAGATAGCTGAGCAGAAGGGTACACCAACACAGCCAGGTCGCCCAAGCCCATTTCGCGACCGTCCCATTGAGGAGAACCTGCACCTGTTTGAGCAGATGAATACCCCTGAGGCCGTAGAGGGTTCAATGGTGCTGCGCGCCAAATTGGACATGGCCAACCCCAACATGCACTTTAGAGACCCCATTATCTACCGTATCATTCAGATACCCCACCACCGTACAGGCACGAAATGGCATTGCTATCCGATGTATGACTTTGCCCATGGACAAAGTGACTACTTTGAGGGTGTAACCCACTCTATTTGTACTCTAGAGTTCGTTCCTCACCGTCCGCTATATGACAAGTTTGTGGACCTATTGCGCGAATACATCAAGGAGCAGAAGGCCGAGGGCAAGACTAGCGACTATAATCCAGACATCGTGGCTGACAGTTACGACGGAACCCGACAGATAGAGTTCAACCGCCTGAATTTGACCTACAGCGTCATGTCGAAGCGCAAACTGAAGGCGCTGGTCGACGAGAAGCTCGTCAACGGTTGGGACGATCCCCGTATGCCGACCGTCTGTGGCATGCGCCGTAGGGGCTATTCTTCGCAGAGTGTTCGTAACTTCATCGACTCGATAGGTTACACCAAATTTGACGCACTGAACGACTATGCCCTATTGGAGGCCAGCGTACGCGACGATTTAAACAAGAGAGCTTGTCGCGTCAATGCAGTTATTGACCCTGTAAAACTTGTGCTGACCAACTATCCCGAGAGCAAGACAGAAGAGATGATTGCCATCAACAATCCTGAGAACGAGGCTGACGGCACGCATACCATCACCTTTGGCCGTGAGCTATGGATAGAGCGCGACGACTTTATGGAAGTGGCCGAGAAGAAGTTCCAACGACTGGCTCCTGGCAAAGAGGTGCGCCTGAAGAACGCCTACATCATTAAGTGCGACGAGGAGCATCCCTGCGACAAGGATAGTGAGGGTCGCGTAACCACCATCTACGCCACCTACGACCCAGAAACACGTAGCGGTATGCCTGGCGCAGACCGTAAGATTAAGGGAAAGACCCTGCACTGGGTAAACAGCGTGGATGCCGTCAAGGCTGAGGTGCGTCTGTACGACCGTCTGTTCTCGGTAGAGAATCCTGCAGCCGATGAGCGTGACTTCCGCGAGCTGCTGAACCCCGACTCATTAAGAGTTCTCGACAATTGCTTTGTTGAGCCATACCTAAAGGAAAAGAATATTGGCGACTTTCTCCAGTTCCAACGCATCGGATACTTCACACTCGACCTTGATTCAGCACCCGACCATTTGGTGTTCAACAAGACGGTTGGACTCAAGGATACATGGAAGAGGTAAAAAAACAAAAAGGTAAAAGCGTTTGAATTTCGACGAAGATTATTTCAACAGCGAGGAGTTCCAGGAGTTATTGGAAAGCTACGAAGCAGCAAAGGCAGCAGGTGAAACCCCGATGATGGATGCCGATGACTTGGTAGATCTAGCTGACTTCTATACTTGGCAAGACGATGATGAGCGTGCCATTGACATCATTGAGCAGGGCTTGCAGTTCTACCCTGAACATGCCTTACTGAATGTGTTTATGGCTAGGCGTGCACTGATGAGCGGTGACTACGACAAGGCACAGTACTATGCCGACAGCATTGAGGACACTGAGGCTCCAGACTATCATTATCTGCATGCAGAGATACTCATAGCACAAGGGCGTATTGAGGAGGCAGACCGCTATCTGCGCGACTACGGTCTGACAGTCCCTCCCGATGAATATAGCGATTTCGTGAAGGATGTCGCCAACCTATACGTTGACTATGAGGCCAGCGAGAAAGCTTACGAATGGATGCTTCGCACAACGGGAGATGACAGTGACGATTTCAAGGAACTGATGGCACGCGCACTCTTTGGTATTGGAAAATACAAGGACTCTGAACGTATCTTCAACGAACTCATTGATAATCATCCCTATTCGAAACATTATTGGAACGCACTGGCATCGGCACAGCTGATGAACGAGGATTACTCGAATGCCATTACCAGCTCGGAGTATGCCATTGCTATCGACCCCTCTGACCCTGACGGTTTCTGTAGTAAGGCAAGCGGACTATTCCGTCTTGGCAACTACGAGGAGGCACGAAAATGCTACCAGCGTTATTCGGAATTGGTGCCAGAAGATGAGTTTGGTCTATTGCACCAAGGTGTTTGTCTGGTCAACATGGGACGCAACATTGAGGCACGGGATCTCTTGGAACATGCGCTGTCCATTGCCCCTGAAGACTCACCTTTCCTATTGCAAATCTATCAAGAGCTGGCTTTCTGCTATGGTAGTCTGAAAGAGGTTGACAAAGCACTTGAGATGTTGCAGCGTACAGAAACGATGGAGTGCGACCATATTGACACCATTGTTATCAAGGGACATATCCTATTACAGAACGGACGAGTAGAAGAAGCTGAAAAAGCCTTCAAAAAAGCTATCATGCAGTCGGACAACGCGCCCAATGTTCTACTACGGATTATCGTATCGCTTTACGACAATCACTACGTGAATGCATGCTATCAAATGCTTCTGAAATTTCTGGAATTCGTCCAAGCCTATTATCCCGACTTCCATAGCGGCTATGCCTATATGGCATTATGCTGCTACGACCTGTCAAGGACGGAAGACTTCATGAAATATTTGCGACTAGCAGTGGAAGAGAATCCTCAAGAGGCACAAACCGTGTTGAACTGTTTATTTCCTGAGGGAACGCCAGTTAGGGATTACGTATCCTATATGGAACAACGGCTCCACTAGAATTAATCCAAGACTCGAAACAAAAGAATAATTATGAACTTTATAACAACACTATTGGGGAACCTGAATTACGGCACCATTCTGTTTCTGATGCTGTTGGAGAGCACTGTAGTGCCCGTACCTTCAGAGTTTGTCGTCACACCGGCGGCCTATCATGCTGCCAGCGGACAGTTGGACGTATGGCTAGTGATACTCTTTGCCACCATTGGTGCCGACCTCGGAGCAAGTATCAACTATTTTGTTGCCCTCTACGTAGGGCGCCCTGTCATATATAAGTTTGCTAACAGTAAATGGGGAAAAATGTGCCTGCTGAACCAGGAGAAGGTGGAGAAATCAGAGCGCTATTTTGACGACCACGGTGTGGTGGCTACACTGACGGGACGTTTGATTCCTGGCATCCGTCATCTGATTAGCATTCCTGCCGGATTAGCACGCATGCACTATGGAAAATTTCTGCTTTACACCACTATTGGTGCTGGTGTCTGGCATAGTATTCTAGCTGGTTTAGGCTGGTATCTGCACACCATTGTACCTGAGGAACAGCTGAACGACAAGATTGCGGAGTATGCTGAGTATATCAAACTCATCATCATCGCTCTGGTCATAGCGGCTATCGTCTGGTTTGCCGTGAAAAGTTGGGTTAAAAGAAAGAAATAACTAATCCCTTTTCTTTCTCCTCTTTACTGGTCAGGATTAGCAACAAATCCTTGGTATTCCGGGTCAAGGGCTGACATGACGCTGTCATAAGCTTGATGCATGGTGGCCTGAATGTTCTGTGGTCCCTGACCAACAGGATAAATAGGCTGGTGAATGGTCAACGACAGCGGATGCCATGAGGCAAAATGCCAGTCTTTCGTACGCGGCATCACTTGGAAAGAGCCATTGATTGTCAAAGGGACAACAGGCAGTTGGAGTTCGTCGGCCAGCATAAAGGCTCCTTTGCGGAATTCGGCCATGTGACCAGTAAACGAACGGGCTCCCTCTGGGAACACCACCACGCTGCAGTTGGCATGTTCCAGAATGTTGCGAGCATCCTGATATGTTTTCTTAATCTTACTCACACCGCGCTTGTCAACCATAATCTGGTGTGACTTCTTACAAGCATAGCCAACAAATGGTATCTTGTTAATCTGATACTTCATCATCCATTTGAAGTTACGCCCCAAAAAACCGTAAATGAGGAAGATATCAAATGCCCCCTGATGGTTAGCCACGAAAACATACGACTGATCGGGCTCCAGGTTGTCGCGTCCCTCAACTTTGACAGGCAGTAAAAAGGCCTTTGTTATGACGCGCGCCCACCAACGACCGGGATAATAGCCCCAATAGTGGCCGTCACCCAGTGTACAACCCAATCCCACGGTAATGGCAGTCAGAATAGTGGCCAAAATGGTAACAGGGATAGAGACAAACACTTGAAAAATACGATAAAGATATTTCATTTCTTTTTTTATTTTACCCTTTTACTTTTCAAAGTAACAACCACGATTTCGCCTGGTTGACCCAAACGGAAGGGAATCAAAGCCCCAAGCCCTGTCGAAACATGTAACATGCGGTTGTTTTCACAATATACTCCCCCCCACTCCTCGTAGTTCATTGCAACGGGTGACCACCCCAAAATAGAGAATTGTCCTCCATGGGTATGACCGCTAAGCGTCAGTTGCGCGTGACTATCGGGGAGTATCTTTGCACGCCAACAAGTTGGATCATGTTGTAGCATCACAATAAATGGGTGATGGATATCAGGCGATGGATGTTGGATATTTAGCCCTGCCAAAGTCTTTTTGACATCGCCCTTGCGAGGCATGCGCTTAGTTGTTCCCCAATTTTCCATACCTGCAACAACAATAGAGTCGGAGTCACGCCTGATAATACGGTTTTCGTTCAGCAATAGCGTAAAACCCATCTGGCGAATGGCAGCAATCGTCTGCTGACAGTTGCGATCCTTCTCTACACTGTCACAAGGCTGGTAAACGGCATAGTCGTGATTTCCCAACACAGCAAAGACGCCGTCCTTCGCATGCAGCTGTCGGAAAACAGATGCCTGTCCGTCTAATTCCTGCGGATATATGTTCTGCATGTCGCCCGTAAAGACAATCATATCTGCTCCTTGCACATTGATTCTGTCGACTGCACGTTTACGAAGCCATTCGTTATAGCCTGTCATAGTGGCGATATGAGCATCAGAAAACTGCACGATGCGATAGCCATCAAAGCTCTCAGGCAAATCAGCACTGACAAACTCCACCTGACGAACTATCAATTGCCGATAGCCAACAAAATGGCCATACAGCACAAGAGCCCAAATAACCAGTGTACATGCGACAGCAACTTTTCGCCAATATCTGCGAGGTGTCATCCATCGACAGAGCAGTGTCAGCACCAATGGCACTACGACGAGCCCCATAATAAAGAAAAAAGGAATGGCAAAACGGGCTATCATATCGTGCGATGGTTAAAACGTATTTCTTCGCCGATGACCTCCTTATTGACAGTACCATCTGTATACACAGTATGACCATTGCAAAGTGTATGCTCCACACGCCACTGGAACTCATGTCCTTCCATCGGACTCCATCCACACTTGCTCTCTATCTTATCAGCTGTTACCGTCCAAGGGCTATGTGGACGCACAATGGTGATATCGGCATGATAACCTGGACGCAGGAAGCCACGCTGGCAGACGCCAAACAGACGTGCAGGATTGTGACACATCAGTTCCACCAGTCGTTCGATAGAGAGCACACCGGCATCCACTAGTTCAAGCATGGTAACCAATGAAAACTGCACCATAGGCATGCCCGAAGCAGCCTTGCAGCAGCCACCCTCTTTCTGCGACAACAGGTGGGGAGCATGATCTGTGGCGACCACGCTGATACGCCCGTCGCTAAGTGCTTCTCGAATCATAAACTGATCGACGGGTGTCTTTAATGCAGGGTTTACTTTGATTTTACTGCCCAATCGTTCGTGATCAAGCTGAGTGAAACAGAGATGACCTGCCGTGGCCTCAGCCGTAATGTTTGTAACGATGTCATCACCACTTACAGAATAAGGCTCAATAAGCTCTAATTCCTCAGCTGTCGATATATGAGCTACGTGCAGACGTGTTCCATATTTATTAGCCAACTCTATGGCTTTGCGAGTTGAGGAAAGGCAAGCCTCTTCACTACGTATCAGCGCATGAAGTGCCACCTGTGGGTCGTCTCCCCAGGCCTTCTTGGCTTCCATCATATTACGATTGATTATCGCCGTATCCTCACAATGAGCCATCAGCGGTAGCTTGCATGTTTTGAATATGCGTTCCAAAGTCTCCTGCTGATCTACAAGCATATTACCTGTCGATGAGCCCATAAAAAGTTTGATGCCTGGAATGCGTGTGGCATCGAGCAGATGGAAAGTATCGATATTGTCGTTGGTGGCACCATAGAAGAACGAATAGTTCACATGGCTTTTCTTGGCAGCCAACCGAAATTTCTCATCGAGAGCCTTTAGCGTAGTAGTTTGAGGCACGCAATTAGGCATATCAAAATAACTTGTCACACCACCAGCTGCTGCCGCACGACTCTCACTCTCAATGTCAGCTTTCTCCGTCAGCCCTGGCTCTCGGAAATGGACGTGATCATCAATGATGCCCGGCAGGACATAACAGCCCGTAGCATCAATTGTGGAGACGGGTGATGAGTGATGGGTGTTCTCTACAATATAACCATTCTCGATAACAATGTCGCCATCGAACGTGCGCCCTTCATTAACGATATGTCCACCTTTAATAAGTATACTCATTTCTGCGGAACATTCGTCAGAGGGGTAGCTGGCTGCGAAGCCAGCGAGTCAACATATGGACGAGGTTGTTCTGACTGAGGCACGGCTACATCGCTAAGGCCATTCATACGTTTTTCGTTCTCTTGAGCCATGTGATAATATTCCTTCACATAGGGATCGTCCTTGAATGCCTTCGTTGCCTTCGACATAATATACTCTATCTGTGGTGTCAAAATAGGATAGCGATATTGGCTGGTAATCATCATGAATACGCCAGGTCCCAACACGTTATTATAGTTTGCCTCAATGAACTTAGTCACCAATTCGTCCTCTGCAGTAGCAATCTGAGCGGCTTCAGCATCCAGTTGCTCGTCAATTGTACGTTCGTCAATACCATCTAGAATCATCTGATTCTGCTTATGACCCAACTCGTTCATCTGGTTGATGAGCTGGTTGTGTTTGTCAATAAACTTATAAAGACTATCGTTAAGTGGCGTACCACCAACCGTAGGACCTGCAGGACCTATCTTCACCTGAATATCACCTTCCTCCAGAATGACGGGTAGTATACTCTCTTCATCCATATAGAGGTTAACAAGACGGACAGAATCCAACAGGCCAGCAAAGTGGAATTCTCCGTGTACGACGTCACAAGAGTCAATATTCTTAACCTTACCGTCCTTAAGAGCTTTTAAGTAGAGTTTGCTTCCGTCAAGTGCCGACACGGATGATGAACCGGTGACATTATATGAGCTGGCACATGATGTAAGAAGTGCCGCAGCAACGGTTGCAAATAGAAGTTTGTTCATAGACGATTGTTAGCGTATTTTTGATTTTGCCGACAAATGTACAATGTTATATCGAAATAAGAAAAAATATTTGCGCATTTTAAAACATTTGAGCAATTATTTAGCGTTTTTTTGCCTCTTTTTCTATTTCATTAGCAATTCTATGGCTTGTATAGAGTTGTAAGATGGCTGCAACGAGTAACACCACAATCCAATTATTATGTACATATTTCAGATAGGATATATAATCCAAACCGAAGAAATTACTCTGACTGGCAAACATCAGCAGTGCAGCGATTAAAAATAAGACATCACTCAGCAGCATCATGTAACGCAAACGCTTTATGGTGACATTCGCCCCCTCATAGCGCTGTCGCATTTGCATTGCGGCAAACAACAGGACACCAGGTGCAAAAACATAGGGCGCCCACGACTGTAGCAATACGCTGGCACCAGCTCCCACTACCATCAGCAGGCCCCCAGTCAGCATCAGATATGTTTCCATCTTAGTCAGAGACCTCATCACTATCGCTCTTTAAGGATTCATGGTCGTCGCTAAGCACAAAGATATCCTCATCGTCAGCTTTCATGAAATAACGCTCCCGGGCAATCTTCTCCATCGCCTTCGGGTCACGGTCAATCTCGTGAATGCGTTCCAGATTACGGTCATTCAAGTCGGACAGCTGCTTGATTTCATCCTCAAGCTGGCTGATACGCTCTTTATTTTTCATGTGACTCCATACGCTGTTCTCGTCAACAAAGCCAATAAGCACAACGGCAAGAATAGTCACCAAGACATATTTCAAAGCCCTAATGTGATAGATGCGGAGACAGATATTCTTCAGTTTCTTCATGTTCGTTTTTCTTTTCGCATGCAAAAATACGAATAATAATGGAGAAGGAAGCAGGAAGAAAGGAGAATTTTCAATTTTTTAATTTTTTAATTTTTATATTCTTCATTTTTATTACTACCTTTGTGGGCAAAATCAGTGAATAATATGGAAGAATATATTGTTTCAGCGCGGAAATACCGTCCGATGTCATTTGACACCGTCGTGGGACAACAAGCACTCACCACCACTCTGAAAAATGCCGTGAAGAGCGGAAAATTGGCTCATGCCTACCTCTTCTGCGGACCTCGTGGTGTGGGTAAGACCACCTGTGCACGTATCTTCGCCAAAGCCATCAACTGTATGACACCCACTGCCGACGGCGAGGCTTGTGGACAGTGTGAATCGTGTCAGGCGTTCAACGAGCAGCGTTCGTTCAACATTTTCGAACTCGACGCTGCCAGTAACAACTCCGTCGAGCATATCAAGACGCTCATGGAACAGACACGCATACCACCGCAGGTAGGCAAATACAAGGTGTTTATCATCGACGAGGTGCACATGCTGTCGACAGCAGCCTTCAATGCCTTCCTAAAGACGTTGGAAGAGCCACCCGCACACGTCATCTTTATCCTCGCCACCACTGAGAAACACAAGATTCTGCCAACCATCCTCAGTCGTTGCCAGATATACGACTTCGAACGCATGACTGTCCGTAACACCATCGACCACCTGAAGAGTGTGGCTCAGAAGGAAGGCATCAGCTACGAGGATGAGGCACTGGCCGTCATTGCCGAGAAAGCTGACGGAGGCATGCGCGACGCTCTCAGCATCTTCGACCAGGCAGTATCATTCTGTCAGGGCAATATTACCTACCAGAAGGTGATAGAAGACCTGAACGTGCTCGACTCAGAGAACTATTTCCAAATCATCGACCTCTCTGTCAATAATAAGGTTAGCGACATCATGGTGCTCCTCAACCAGATTATCAACAAGGGTTTCGATGCAGGTCTCCTCATACAGGGGCTTGCCAAACACGTCCGTAACGTGCTCATGGCCAAAGATCCACAGACACTGCCCCTACTCGAAGTCAGCGACCAGCAGCGTCAGCGCTACCAGCAACAGGCTCAGCAATGCGACACACGCATGCTATACGAGGCCCTGCGCATCATGAACCGCTGCGACATCAATTATCGCCAATCCAGCAACAAACGTCTACTCGTCGAGCTCACACTCATCGAGATAGCCCAAATCACACAGCCTGACGAGGGGCCCGCTAATGGGCGTAAGCCCAGAAGATTAAAATCCCTGTTTAAGCAACTGGTACAACAGCCTCAGCCAAAGAAAGTAGTTCCGCAGGTAGCTACGGCTAAGGCTGTTGCACCCAAGCCTTCTACTCCTTCGACGGCCATTCCCAAACTCAAGAGCAGCATCAGCTTCTCATGGAACAATGTCCGCGAAATGTCGAGAAAGAAGAAAAGCATTATCGGCAACCTTATCGACGACGGTAGTGGCAATGCCGATGCTGCTGAAGAGATGGTAGAATTCACCCAACAGGACCTCGCGCTTCAATGGCTCTCCATGTGTAACCGCATGCCTCAAAAGCTGGGTGCCATTGCCACACGTATGAAAAACATGACTCCCGTCATCACTGATCATCCAGCCATTGAAGTGGTCGTCGACAACCAATTGGCTCTTGAACAGATGGAACAGATCAAGGGCAGCATTGTCAACACGCTGAAACGCGACCTTCACCATCAAGGCATCACTCTCACCATGCGTGTGGCCGAGCATCAGGAACGCGAGCGTCTGCTCTCCCGTCGGGAGCAGTACGAACAAATGGAACAAGAAAATCCCTCAGTCGCTAAACTGAGGGAGTTCTTCGACCTTCAACTGGCCTGATAGCTTTTGATATTTATCTGTTTGCCAATTGCTAAATCAACGTCATTCCCAGCTTCTTACACTCAGCTCGCATATCTTCTGGCCATATAGAAGCCTGGATTTCTCCAATATGTCCTTTGTGTAATAGCACCATACACAGACGGCTCTGTCCGATACCGCCACCTATCGACAGAGGCAGCTCATCGTTCAGCAGCTTTTGGTGGAAATACAACGCTTTACGTTCCTCCTTGCCCTCCAGCTTCAGTTGGCGCAATAAGCTCTCCTTATTCACACGGATACCCATTGACGACAACTCGAACGAGCGTCCCAGTACAGGATACCATATCAGGATATCCCCGTTCAAGCCGGCCAAGCCATTTTCGCCCATTGTCGACCAGTCATCGTAATCCGGTGCACGTCCGTCGTGCTTCTCACCATTCGACAACTTACCGCCTATACCTATAATAAATACAGCACCATAGGCCTCACAGATGGCATCCTCTCGTTCCTTCGGTGTCTTGTCAGGATACATCTTCAACAGTTCCTCAGCATGAATGAAGTGAATCTTCTCAGGCAGGAATGGCTTGATCTGCGGATAGGTCTCACATGTCAGATACTCCGTACGGCGAATGGCAGCATAGATACGTTCCACCACATTCTTCAGATAGCTGATGGTACGTTGCTCATTTGTTATCACTGCCTCCCAATCCCACTGGTCGACATACAACGAGTGCAGGTTGTCCAGTTCCTCGTCAGCACGGATGGCATTCATATCCGTATAGATGCCGTGGCCAGGCTCTATCTGGTATTCAGCCAACGACAGGCGTTTCCACTTCGCCAGCGAGTGAACCACCTCGGCACGGGCGTCCCCCAAGTCTTTGATAGGAAAGCTCACGGCACGCTCCACACCATTCAGGTCGTCGTTAATACCCAAGCCCTTCAGGACAAATAAGGGAGCCGTCACACGGCGTAGGCGCAACTCTGTCGAAATATTCTGCTGGAAAAATTCCTTAATCAGCTTAATGCCCTGCTCTGTCTGTTTCATGTTGAGCAGTGGTTCGTACCCTATAGGTTTTATCAGTCGGCTCATCTCTTATTTACAATTTGACGATTAATACTTTTCATTAAATATGATACTGTTATCAAGACAGTTTTTTATTCTTTGCGTGCAAAGGTACTACTTTTATATTAAAAAAGCAAGCAAAAAGCCAAATATTTTTGCAAAGTGACAGTTTTTCTTGTTTTTTACTAACAACCCGCACGCCTCCCAAGCCGTTAACAAATCATAATTTCTAACATCTATTTCTCATTTCTCATTTTAAAATCGTACTTTTGCACTTGCATTAACAGCATTGGTCCCGTAGCTTAGCTGAATAGAGCGTCAGATTCCGGTTCTGAAGGTCTTGGGTTTGAATCCCAACGGGATCACAAAGATAATAGGCCACAACGGTATAAAGATTTCTTATGATGAAGAAGATTTTTTTTATGATACTGGCCGCTATGTTCTCTGGAACAGTAGGCAATGCTGAAGGTCATATCACGGGAGACAAAACTAATGCTACTAATGGAGTAGAAGCTGTTGATTTAGGATTAAGCGTCAAATGGGCAAACATGAATGTGGGTGCCAAGAAGGCTTCTGGCTATGGCACCTACTATGCTTGGGGTGAGACGAAACCGAAGGAATACTACTCGTGGGACTCTTATGCCTGGAGCAAGGACAAATCCCAGTTACTGACCAGATATTCGAAGACTGACAAGAAGAGTCAGCTGGCACTCTCAGACGATGCTGCCCATGAGAATTTGGGTGGCAAATGGCGTATGCCTACCGTTGATGAGTTTGAAGAGCTGATAAACCCTGACAATTGTACATGGGAATGGACCTCGCAAGACGGCGTCAACGGCTACAAGGTTACGAGCAAGAAGAACGGCAACTCCATCTTCCTGCCTATCACCGGTTTCCGTTACTATGCGGACATTCAGTTCCGTGCTATCAGTGGTATCTACTGGACATCATCCCTCTACACGCCTAATCCTAACAAAGCGTGGTGTCTGGAATTCAACTTCAACAATGTTGATGTACACTACGGAAATCTATCCAGCAATCGCTTCAGCGGTCGCTGCATCCGTGCTGTCCAATAAAAACCTGCTTTTTATAACCATCAAGTGAACCACTTCTCATTGTCCTTCTCGTGGCAGTAGCTGGAGCCATCGAAGCAATGAGTGCATACTTGGTCTTTGGGTAATCCGATGGACTTGATGAGGTCTTCGATAGTGGCAAACTTAACGCTGGTAAGTCCCAGACGTCGTGCTATCTCGTTGACCATGCGCTCGTATTCTGGTGTGCCCGTACGGGAATATTGTGCCAGATTCTTCTTGTCATCGCCTTCGAAGTCGCGTATGATACGGCGCGTAATGAGTTCGAGGTCGCTCTTCGACGAGGTAAAGCCGATAAAGGGACAGCCATACACTAGCGGAGGACAGGAGATGCGCACATGAACCTCCTTGGCTCCGTTATCGAAGAAGGTGCGGACGTTGTCGCGCAGCTGTGTGCCGCGCACGATGGAGTCGTCACAGAACACGATGCGCTGCCCCTTCAGGATAGCGGGGTTTGGTATGAGCTTCATCTTTGCCACGAGGTCACGACGGTTCTGGTTGCCTGGTGTGAAGGAACGTGGCCATGTGGGGGTATACTTCACCACTGCACGCTTATAGGGAATCTTTTTACCTTCTGAGTATCCCAATGCCATACCGACACCTGAGTCGGGGATGCCACATACCAAGTCGGCTTCTACGCTGGTATCCTTTTCACCCATCAGCTGTCCGTTTTTCTCGCGTACATATTCAGTATTAATACCTTGATAGTCGCTGGCAGGGAATCCGTAGTATACCCATAGGAAAGAACAAATCTGACAACGTGTGAAGGGTTTCTGAAGCACCTCGACACCATCAGCCTTGATACGGACAATCTCTCCAGGACCGATATCGCGCAACACTTTGTAGTCAAGGTTGGGGAAACTGGTTGTCTCGCTCGACACGGCATAAGCCTCAATCAGTTCATCGGTGCCGATGGGCGACAGTCGGTGAATGTGTTTCTTGCCAATGACGATGGGCGTACGTCCCAGGAAGTCGCGTGCGGCAATGATGCCGTCCTCAGTGAGGATGAGCATGGAGCACGAGCCTTCTATCTTCTGGTACACCTTGTTGATACCCTCTACAAACGTGTCACCCATATTGATGAGCAGCGCCACGAGCTCCGTCTGGTTGATGTTGTTGGCTGACATCTCGCTGAAGTGCATGCGCTCGGCCAGCAGTTCATCGGCAATCTGCCGCAGGTTGTTGATCTTGGCCACAGTCACCACCGCATAGCGCCCCAAGTGGGAATTGACGATAATGGGCTGTGGATCGGTGTCGCTGATGACACCTATGCCCTGATGTCCCTTGAACGAGTCGAGCTCGTCCTCGAAGCGTGACCGGAAATAGTTGCGTTCCAACGAGTGGATAGAGCGGTGAAAGCCACTCTCCTCGTCGAATGTTGCCAAACCGGCGCGTTTTGTACCTAAGTGCGAGTTGTAGTCGGTCCCGTAAAACAAGTCGTTTACGCAGTCCCTTTTCGAGATAGTGCCAAAGAAGCCACCCATATGTTACTATTGCTTTTTAAATTTGGGCGCAAAATTACAAAAAAATCAGCAAACGGATGCAGCCTTTGCCGTTTTTTTTCACGAACTACTTCATTTATTGATTATGGACAACACCCATCACCCAACACCCAACACCCAACACCCAACACCTATATACTAATGTCTGGTTGCCAGAGGATGACTTCGCCAGCATAGAGGGTTTGGGGGACATCGATGAGGCGCTGGTTGCTGGAACCACGGAAGAGAAGGTCGGGGTCGTGCAGTCGCTGGATGAAGGGTCCGTCGACCAGCACGTCGATGTTTTCAAGCAGTTCGCGCTGGTCGTCGTTGATCAGGCTCTCGTAGGTAAAGCCCGTGAAGCACCAGATGTCCTTGTTGGTGCGTTCGTGGATGGCCCTTGCCAGTTCTGCAAAGCCTGCTGCCTGATACATGGGGTCGCCCCCTGAGAAGGTGACGTTGGCGTATGGGTCAGCCTCAATGATGCGCATCAGCTGTTCGGTGGTCATCTCCCTACCCTGCTCGAAGTCCCACGACTGAGGATTATGACATCCCGGGCATGCATGGCGACATCCGGCACAATAAATGGAGGTCCTGAAACCAGGACCATCCACCATTGTATCTTCTATGATATCGAGGACGCGGATCATTCTCCAAACATATCCTGAGAGCCGTGATCGATATGTGTCACGCGGTCGTTGAGCTCTGCCAGCTTACCACTGTTCCAACGGTCGGTGGTGCCAACGAGATACCCCGTAATGCGCTGCAGCTTGTCGATATTCGTCGAGCCACACTTCGGACACTGCTCCAGGTGGTCGTCAGCATTCTCGTAGCCACAATCCATGCAGCGGTTTCGGTTGTGGTTCACCGATCCATAGCCCATGTTCAGCTGATCCATCATATCGACGACACTCATGATGACCTGCGGGTTGTGGGTGGCATCGCCATCGATTTCGACGTAGAAGATATGACCGCCACGCGTCATCTCGTGATATGGTGCCTCGACCTCGGCCTTATGGCGCGCGCTACATTTATAATATACGGGCACGTGATTGGAGTTGGTGTAGTAGTCGCGATCGGTGACACCGGGGATGATGCCGAACTGCTTGCGGTCTTTCTTCGTGAACTTGCCGCTAAGGCCCTCGGCAGGCGTAGCCAGCACCGAGTAGTTATGGTGGTAGCGCTCGCAGAAGTCGTTGATGCGCTCACGCATGTACCCTACAATCTTCAAACCCAGCTGCTGACTCTCCTCGCTCTCGCCATGATGCTTGCCGGTGAGGGCGACCAGACACTCTGCCAACCCTATGAAGCCAATGCCCAGCGTACCCTGGTTGATGACGCTCTCCACCGTTTCGTTGTCGCGCAGCTTGTCGCCACCAATCCACAGGCTCTTCATGAGCAGCGGGAACTGTTTGGCGAAGGCCGTCTTCTGGAACTGGAAGCGGTCGTCGAGTTGTTTGGCGGTGATTTCCAGCATGTTGTCGAGTTTGGCCATGAACATGTCGATGCGCTTCTGCTGATCGGGTTCGTCCATACACTCGATGGCGAGTTTCACGATGTTGATGGTCGAGAACGAGAGGTTGCCGCGACCTATGGAGGTCTTAGGGCCGAAACGGTTTTCGAACACGCGCGTACGGCAACCCATCGTGGCCACCTCGTGGATGTAGCGCTTGGGGTCGTCAGCACGCCACTCGTCTGTCTGGTTGAAGGTGGCGTCGAGGTTCAGGAAGTTGGGGAAGAAGCGACGCGCCGTCACCTTGCAGGCAAGCTGGTAGAGGTCGAAGTTACGGTCTTCGGGCAGATAGTTCACGCCACGCTTCTTCTTCCATATCTGGATGGGGAAGATGGCCGTCTCTCCACCGCCCACACCCTCGTAGGTAGAGAGCAGTATCTCGCGCATGATGCAACGACCCTCGGCGCTGGTGTCAGTACCATAATTAATAGAGGAGAACACCACCTGGTTGCCACCACGCGAATGGATGGTATTCATATTGTGAATGAAGGCCTCCATTGCCTGATGTACACGCCCTACAGTCTTGTTGATGGCGTGCTGCTGTGCGCGCTCCTGTCCCTTCAGTCCGTCGAGGGGTTTCTTGATATAGTCTATGAGCGGCTCGTCATAGAGGTTGCTGTAGTCCTCGCCGTTCAGGTCTTCCAGGGCTTTCAGTTCCTCTACATAAGTCATGCGTACGTAGGGAGCCAGATAGAAGTCGAAGGCAGGAATAGCCTGGCCGCCGTGCATCTCGTTCTGGGCACACTCCATGGAGATACAAGCCAGCACCGAGGCCGTCTCAATGCGCTTGGCAGGACGACTGGCTCCGTGTCCGGCAATGAAACCGCAGGTCAGGATGTTGTCCAACGGATGCTGCACACAGGTTAGCGACTTGGTGGGGTAATAGTCCTTGTCGTGAATATGCAGGTAGTTATGCTCAACGGCCTCACGACTGTCTTCCGACAGCAGGTAGTCGTCGACAAAGGGTTTAGTAGTTTCCGACGCGAACTTCATCATCATGCCAGCCGGAGTGTCGGCATTCATATTGGCATTCTCGCGAGTCACGTCGTTGTTCTTGATGTTCACAATATCCAGGAACACATCGCGGGTCTTGGCCTTACGGGCAATAGAGCGCTGATTGCGGTAGGCAATATAGCGCTGAGCCACATCCTTGCGGCTCGACTTCATCAACTCCAGTTCTACGGAGTCCTGAATCTGTTCTACCGTCATCTGGTCATCGCCACGCTGGGCAATGCGGTCGGTAATCTGGTACAACAACCGTTCATCCTCACCCTTGTCGGTGTGGAGCATGGCCTTGCGGATGGCGGCCATAATCTTCTGTTCATTGAATCCCACAATGCGCCCGTCGCGCTTAACAACTGTCTGTATCATATCTGATGATTAGCTTTTAGAATGGTTTTAGATTTTTACGGATGCAAAGATACGACATTTCTCTGTAAACAGAGCATGCCGAGAAATGATTCTTTCGTTAATAAATGTCAAGCAGCAGAGAAAGCCAATGCATAGGCGCGCATTTGCTTGACCATAGCCAAAAGACCGTTGCTTCGTGTGGGTGAGAGGTGCTCCCTCAGTCCGATGCGCTCGATGAAATAGAGGTCGGCATTGAGTATCTCCTGTGGTGAGTGTCCTGAGAGCACGCGGATGAGCAGGCTGACAATGCCTTTCACGATAAGGGCGTCGCTCTCGGCAGTGAATACGATTGTTGGGGATGCGGAAGGATCGGTAGCTGATACTAAGTCGGCTTGCAGCCACACGCGGCTCTGGCAACCGTCAATGAGGTTTTGCTCTGTTTTGTATTGCTCTGCCAATGGCTCCAGTTCGTTGCCCAGGTCAATGAGCAGTTGGTAACGGTCCATCCAGTCGTCGAGGCCTTCAAACTCCTCGATAATCTCGTCTTGTATCTCGTTGATTGACATCATAGCGTTTGTTGACATTAAAAAATTAACCGATTATGATTCTTCTTTGACTAATTTGAAAAGTTTGTCGCTGGGGCGCACCTTGCCCGTGACGGCAATGCTGACGCGAGTGCCCTGCTGAGCCACTTCAACGGGGCCGTTGTCGTCGTGAATCTCGTTGGCGGTAACGTACATGACACCTGTCGTAGGACCAGTAATCAGCAGGCTGTCGCCCACCTTGAACGTTGTTGCCTCGACAGTAAATTCCGCCACGCCGAGCTTGGAGAAGTATTTGGTGCCTTTGCCAATGTACACTTTGCGTTCGGTAGCACAGGAACCATACTCCTTGTTCCACTCGCCCATGAGCTGTCCCTGGTAGTAGCCGTCCCAGAAACCGCGGTTGAAGACCGTTGCCAGTCTTGTGTCCCACTCGTCTTTGCGCTCTGTTGTGAAGGTGCCGTCAAGTACTGCCTGGATAGCTTCCTTGTAACATTTCACCACGGTATAGACATATTCAGGACCGCGGGCACGACCCTCTATCTTGAATACGCGCACGCCCGCGTTCATCATCTTATCTATGAACCGTATGGTTTTCAGGTCCTTGGGACTCATGATATACTTGTTGTCTATGCCCAGCTGGTAGCCCGTCTCATTGTCGGTAGCCGTATAGCTTCGTCGACACACCTGGATACACTCTCCGCGGTTGGCACTACGGTTGGCAGCATGAAGCGACAGGTAGCACTTGCCGCTGATGGCCATGCAGAGCGCACCGTGACAGAACATTTCTATGCGTATCTGTTCGCCCGAAGGACCGCAAATATGCTCCTCACACACCTGACGGTAGATCTCGGCCACTTGTTCCAAACGCAGTTCGCGTGCCAGCACGACAACATCGGCAAACTGAGCGTAGAAGCGCAACGCCTCGATGTTCGATATATTGAGCTGAGTAGACAGGTGTACCTCCTGCCCTACGCGGTTGCAATAGGTCATTACGGCAACATCGCTGGCGATGACTGCCGAGATGCCTGCCTCATGGGCCGCATCAATAATCTCATGCATCAGCGGAATGTCCTCGCCATAGATAATGGTGTTCACCGTCAGATAGCTCTTCACTCCATGTTCCTTACAAGTGGTGGCTATCTCACGTAAATCGTCAATCGTAAAATGGTTGGCAGAATGGGAGCGCATGTTCAATTGCTCCACGCCGAAATAGACAGAGCCAGCCCCTGACTGCAAGGCTGCAGCCAGCGACTCACGACTGCCTACAGGCGCCATAATTTCAAAATCATTAATATTCATGGGTGCAAAGTTACGCATTTTCCATTTAAAATGTGTATCTTTGCACACAAATCATAACTACTTGAACAAAAATGAAGAAGATTTTATGGACTGGCAGCCTTTTACTGCTATGCACCGTTGCCTTTGCAGACAACGAACCCAAGACCACATTGGATGGTTCAAAGATACAGAAAATCACCTTCGATGGTGACAAGATGAACGTGAAGTATAACGACGGGACAGCTGATGCGACTTTCGATATGGCCGAAGTCGTCATTACCTTTAGCAATGCGATGAGCATTCAGGAGCGTGTCAGCATAGCGCGCAATGCAGGACTGGAGGGAAAGAAGATATACACGCTGAAGGGTGTGTATATGGGAAAGAGTGTGGCTAACCTGCAGCCAGGACTCTACATTGTAGAAGGTAAGAAGATTCTGATTAAATAAAAAGGAGGGCAAGCTATGAAACATCTATCTTTGTTATTTGCACTGTTTGCCCTGCTGGGCATGAACGCTCAAGCGCAGAACGACGTCATACAGGATGCCACCAAGAATCAGGTACAACTGAAACTGACGGACGGCAGCTCGAAATTCTATAATACTGCCAAGGTTCAGGAGCTGACTTTCGACAATGGCGTGATAACGGCAGGACAGGACCAATATAATAATAATGTTGCAGGCATCGCCTTTGCAAAAGCCATTAAAGCCAAGGTAAACATCACGG
>JAEEGJ010005658.1_pt1 | contig 38838 bp, 33 predicted proteins | sample 8958761 | NCBI WGS metagenome assembly JAEEGJ01 (sample SAMN16246546, study PRJNA631951) | gut metagenome | biome: gut microbiome; feature: rumen; material: RS-attached | host: Bos | place: Iran: Karaj | collected 2018-10
GCGCAGTAAGTGGTCTTTGCCGATCTCTTCTTCCTCTTTGCCTTTCTGCCGGCCTTCGCGATCTGTTACCTGATCGCGGGGCTGGCGAAGGGCAATACCTTGAAGAATGGCGTACTGGTGCTCTTCTCACTCATTTTCTATGCGTGGGGAGAGCCGGTGTACGTCGTTCTGCTGGTGCTGTGCGCATTGCTCAACTGGCTGTTCGGCCGGGGCATCGACCGCAAGGGGCGGGGGAGAACCTTCTGGCTGGTTGTCGGCCTGATCGGCAACCTGGCCATTCTGGGCACCTTCAAATACCTGGGATTCTTCGCCGACCTGCTCGGCCGGTTCGGCGTCCCGCTCCAGGTGCCCGAAATCGCGCTCCCCATCGGCATCAGCTTTTATACGTTCCAGTCGATATCCTACCTGGTGGACGTGTACCGCCGGGAGAGTCCGGCCCAGCGGCGTTTCTGGGACCTGCTGCTCTACATTTCGATGTTCCCGCAGTTGATTGCGGGCCCGATCGTCCGCTACGGCACCATCGCGAAGGAGATCCACACGCGCAAAGTGCGCTGGGAAGACTTCTCGGAAGGCGGATTCCGCTTCCTGGTGGGCCTGGGCAAGAAGGTGATCCTGGCCAACCAGCTCTCCGAGGTCGCCGACCAGTTCCTGGCCGGCAATCTGGCGGAGCTCTCCACGGCCGGCGCCTGGGTGGGCCTGCTGGCCTTCACGCTGCAGATCTATTTCGACTTCTCCGGATACTCCGACATGGCCATCGGCATCGGCCGTTGCCTGGGGTTCCATTTCCGGGAGAACTTCGACCATCCGTACTGCTGCAATTCCATTACGGATTTCTGGCGGCGCTGGCACATTTCGCTAGGAAGCTTCTTCCGCGACTATCTTTACATTCCTTTGGGCGGCAACCGGCATCACCAGTTCCTGAACATCCTGATCGTCTGGTTCCTGACCGGCCTGTGGCACGGCGCCAGCTGGAACTTCGTGTGCTGGGGCCTGTATTTCGGCCTGATCGTCGCCATCGAGAAATTTACGGTGCTGCGCTGGAAAGTGCCGGCACCGGTGGCCCATCTCTACAGCCTGATCCTGGTGATCCTGGGCTGGGGCATTTTCTATTTTACGGATTTCAGCCGGATGACCGACTTCTTCCCGGTGCTCTTCGGGAAGGCGGTCGCTGCGACCGACTTCACGGTCCGCAGCGCGCTCACTTCGCGCTTCTGGCTTTGGATTGCCGCCATCGTCTGCTGCCTGCCGCTGGGACGCTGGATCGGCGGCTGGTTTGAAAAGCGGGCCATCGGCCACAACGTCCTCCACATCCTGCAGACCGTCTTTGCGGTCGCCGTGCTCGCCGTGAGCGTGGCCCTGTTGGTGGGCGGGACCAGCAATCCATTCATTTATACGCGGTTCTGATATGAAACGAGGCAGAGGCATAATTTCGGTAATCGTCATGGCGCTGGTGTATCTGGCCTTTACGGCGGCGTTCAACCTGCTGCCGCGGAGCACGTACTCCGAGCTGGAGAAGCGCGACCTGCGGCATTTCCCCGCCTTTACGCTCGATTCGCTGCTCGACGGCTCTTATGCGTCGGCCATCTCATCGTGGTACAGCGATACCGAACCGTACCGCGACACGCTGATGTATATGAGCATGCAGTTCCGCGATATGCTCGGCGTGCGCTTCGGCGACAGCAATATCCAATACGTGGCCTCCGACACGCCCGCCGAGGCCGAAACCATCCCCGAGGAGCCCGATCCCGCAGCGGAGGCCGACACGGTAAAGGGCGTGAAGGCCTTTACGGTCGACACGACCGCCGGCGGCATCGATGACATCGCCAAGGTCGCCTCGTCGGGCATCATCCTGGTGGGCAGCGGCGAGAACGTCCGGGCCCTGATGGGTTTCTTCGGCACGGAGCGGGGCGGTGCCAAGTATGCGGAGACCGTCAGCCTGTACGGCGCCGCATTCGGCCGTTCCGTGAACGTGTACTGCATGCCGATCCCCACCTCGACGGAGTATTACTGCCCGGAAGAGGCGTCGAAGTTCACGAAGAAACAGTGGCCGGTGTTCAACAGCATCTTCTCCCACCTGACCAACGGAGTCAAGGCCGTGGATGTGTACACGGTGCTCGGCCAGCACGTGGATGAGCCCATCTATCTGCGCACCGACCACCACTGGGCGCCGCTGGGCGCGTATTATGCCGCGCAGAAGTTCGCGGAAGTGGCCGGCGTGCCCTTCGCCGACCTGTCGACCTACGAGGAGCACGTGGTGCACCGCTACGTGGGCAGTATGTACGGCTATTCGCAGAACGTGGCCGTGAAGAAGGCGCCGGAAGATTTCGTGTACTACATTCCCACGTGCGTGGAGTATTCCACGACCTACGTCAATTACACGCTTGACGAGGAGTTCCACGTGACAGGGGAGTCCAAACCGTACCAGAGCAAATACTTCTTCTCGTTCAAGGACGGCAGCGGCGCGGCCTACACGACCTTTATGGGCGGCGACATCAAGATGACGAAGGTGGTGACCTCCACCCACAACGGCCGCCGGCTGCTGGTCATCAAGGACAGCTTCGGCAACGCGGTGCCCGGCTATCTGTTCCATTCGTTCGAGGAGATCCACGTGGCGGACTTCCGCTATTTCACGAAGGACGTGGTGAGTTATGTCGACGAGAACCGCATCACCGACATCCTCTTCGCCAACAACATCACCAACACCTGCGTGAACTATACCTACTCGCGCTACCGCAAGTTCCTGAACCCTTCCGACCCGGGCCTGTCGGCCTTCCACGCCGACACGATTCCGACCGCTGTCAAGCAGCGGATGATCGGTAATTCTTACCCCGAGGAAGGTGCTGAAATAGAGCTTTCTGAGCTGCGTTACCTAAAGCTTTTGTACTATGACTACAACGGCCGGGTACGCCACGGGGAGATGGTCTGCAACAAGGCCATCGCCGCCGACCTGATCGCCATTTTCAAGGAGCTTTACAAAGCGAAATACCCCCTGGCCAGCGTTCGGCTGATCGACGATTTCGGCGGCGACGACGAACGCTCGATGGCGGCCAACAACAGTTCCTGCTTCAACTACCGGCAAGCCACGAACTCGTCGACGAAACTGTCGGCGCACGCCCGCGGCATGGCCGTCGACATAAATCCTTTACAGAATCCCTATGTGAAAGGCGAGGAGGTCCTGCCCGAAAGCGCGCAGGAGTATGCCGACCGCTCGGTCGACTTCCCGCACAAGATTACGGACGAAGACCTTTGCTGCAAGCTTTTCCGGGCCCACGGCTTCCAGTGGGGCGGGGCCTGGAATTCCGTGAAGGATTATCAGCATTTTGAGAAAAAATAGGAGAGAGAAATGGAAGATTTGAAAGAAATCCCGGTCCTGCTGCTGACCGGTTACCTCGGCAGCGGTAAAACCACCCTGGTCAATCGCATCCTCAACAACCGTCGCGGCATCCGCTTTGCCGTGATTGTCAACGATTTGGGTGAAGTCAATATCGACGCCGACCTGATCGCCAAAGGCGGGGTGGTAGGCAAGAAAGACGACAGCTTGGTGGCCCTGCAGAACGGCTGCATCTGCTGCACGCTCAAGACCGACCTTATCGAGCAGCTCTGCGAGATCACCTCGCGGCAGACCTTCGACTATATCGTCATCGAGGCCAGCGGCATTTGCGAACCCGAGCCCATCGCCCAGACCATCTGCTCGATTCCTTCGCTGGGCTACCTCTATGTCAAGAACGGCATTCCCATCCTCGACTGCGTCGTCACGGTGGTCGACGCCCTGCGCATGCGTGACGAGTTCGCCGAAGGCGCGTCGCTGCGCAAGCCGAACCTCGACGAGGAGGATCTCGAGAGCCTGGTGATCCAGCAGATCGAATTCTGCAACATCATCGTGCTCAACAAGGCCTCCGACGTGGCGCCCGAAGAACTGGGCCGCATCAAGGCCATCATCCGCACCCTGCAGCCCAAGGCGAAGATCCTGGAGGCCGACTACTGCAACATCGAACTCGACGATATTCTCGACACGGGCATGTTCCAGTTCGATGACGTGGCCTCTTCCGCCGCCTGGATCCAGGCCGTCGAAGGCCACGAGGATGAAGATGAAGATGATGACGACGACGATGATGATCATGACCACGATCACGATCACGAGCATGAGCATGAGCATGAGCACGGACATCATCACCATCATCATCACGAGGGAGAAGGGGAGGCCGAGGAATACGGCATCGGCACGTTCGTGTATCAGGCGCGCCGGCCGTTCGACCTGAACTGCTTCGACAACTTCGTGGCGAAGAAATGGCCCAAGAACGTGATCCGGGCCAAGGGCATCTGCTATTTCAGCGAAGAATTCGACAACTGCTACCTCTTCGAGCAGGCGGGGCGGCAGTTCGTCCTCAAGAATATCGGCCAGTGGTTCGCCACGATGCCCGAAGACGAACTCATCGAGAAACTGCGTGAACAGCCCGACCTGCTCCGCGACTGGGACTCCGAATACGGCGACCGGATGCAGAAACTCGTGTTCATCGGCCAGCACCTCGACGGCGATTTCCTGAAACGTGAACTTGATAACTGTTTGTTTGAATGAAAAATAGATTCCTCTTCCGGCCCATCCTGTGCGCTTTGCTCGGGCTCCTGGCGCTGACCGCCTGCCGGCCGGAACTCGATTATGTGGTGGATTCGTTCCGCTCTTCCCAGGCCACGCTTTCGGGAGGCGGCGAGACCATCACCGTGCTATTCAATTCCGAGGCGGGAACGGCTTCGATCGACCTGTCGGCCTCCGGCAAATGGACGGCCGAATTCGTCAACGGCAGGGCGTACTGGTGTACGCTTTCGCAGACCGAAGGCAAGCGCGGCCTGGCCACGCTGACCTTCTCGGTGCAGGCGAACGGGGAATACGACGAGCGCTCCGCCTCCGTGGTGTTCACCTCGGGCGATTTGAAGCGCACGGTCGTCGTGGTGCAGAAGCAGCGCGACGCGATGCTCGTGTCGAGCGGCCGCGTCGATGTGAATGCCGAAGGCGGCACCGTCACCTTCGAAGTGTCGTCCAATGTCGATTTCACCCACACGGTGGCCGCCGATGCCAGCGACTGGATCCACAGTATGAGCACCAAGGGCCTCCGGCAGACGGGCGTCGTGTTCCACATTGACGCCAACCCGATGCTGACCCGCCGCAGCGGAACCATCACCTTCAACGGCGCCGGCGGTTCCGAGATAGTGACCGTGTACCAGAAAGGGGAGATCCCCACGATCGTGGTAAGCGAGGAGGAAGTCGCGTTGTCGGCCGAAGAAGGCGTTTTCCGGGTGGAAATCGCCAGCAACCTCGACGTGACTTACGAGATTCCCGCCGACTGCGACTGGGTCCGGGAACTGGTGACCAAGACCGTCTCCACGCGTACCTATATGTTCGCTTACGACCGCAACCACACCCGCAAACCCCGGACTTGTCCGATCGTGTTCCGCAACGAGGAATACGAGAAAGCGGAAACCGTCTCTGTCGTCCAGAATCCGGCGGAGATCGTGCGGGATGCGCAACTGATCCTTTGCCCGAGCACCGGAGATTCTTTCTCCATTCTCACCCACGGCGCCGTGACCGGTTTCGAGCTGTTCCGCTTCGATACCGACTGGCCCGAGGCGGTCTCCGTGACGCCCGAGGGCGACGGCAACCGCTTCGTCGTCAAAGTCGCGCCTAACCCTGACACGTATGCCCGCCAGACGACCTGCCTCGTCTACCGGCCCGGATTCGAAGAACCGGACCGGGTGGCTTTCCTGCAGTTCGGCCAGCTTCCGTCGTTCTCCTATGTGACCTCGCAGCGGGAGGTGGTCGCCCCCGTGCTGCTGGGCCTCAATGGTGACGCCCTCGTGATCTGGGGCGACGGCACCTATGAGGTTTACGAAGAAGGCCTGACGCACCAGTATCAGGACGCCGGGCCGCACACCATCCGCATCGAAGGGGATCCGCTTCCCTTCGTACTCATCGGCAATCCGCAGAACGGCATGCGCTACGATCTGCGCAACCTTAACGTGTTTTAGGAGGAAAGGGGATGAAAAGAACAGGATTGGCACTGATCTGCCTGCTGGCCGGCACGTTTTTGAGCTTTGCCGGCGTCGTCACGCCCGAGCGTTCGGCCGGTGTGGCGAAGAACTTCTTTGCGGCCACCAAGGCGGCGGGATCGTCCGCCATGCGTCTGGTGGCGAGTTTTCCCGTCTCCGATACGGCCGCGCCCGACGAAGCGCCGGCAATGTATGTCTATGCCCGCGAATCAGGCGGTTATGTCGTGGTGGCCGGCGATGACGTGGCCATTCCCGTCCTGGGGTATTCGACCACAGGGTCTTTCCCCACGGAAGCGGAGATGCCCGTCAATATGAAGTCGCTGCTCGACTGGTACGCCCAGGTGATCGGCTATGCCCGGTCCCAGGGCTGGGAACCGGCCGCCTCCGTCCGGGAACTCTGGGCGGACCCGACCAAGGCCTCGGCCTCGCCGATGTCGACGTCCGTCGTACTGGAAACGGCCAATTGGAACCAGTGGGCTCCGTACAACGACCTCTGCCCGAAGCCCAACGGACTCTCGTGCCCCTGCGGCTGCGTGGCGACGGCCATAGCCATCATCATGCGCTATCACCAGTGGCCCGTCAAGGGCGCCGGGACGTTACCCGCCTACGATTTCTGGTGGGACAACGACCGGCAGGAATATACGCAGCACGTGGAAGCCATTCCTCTCGGCCATACTTACGAGTGGGACAAGATGCCCTTGAGCTACGGCAACAGTTATTCCCAGGAATCCGGTTTCCAGGTTGCGCAGCTGATCCGCGACCTCGGTGTGATGAGCCAGATGGATTATGCGCCGGATGGTTCGGGAGCCAGCGGCGCATCGCCGATCAAACTCGCCGAGTATTTCGGTTACGACAAGCAGATGCGTTATCAGGACCGGGAAGATTTTTCCGACGAACATTGGGAGGCGCTCATCCGCCACGAAATCGATGCCGGCCGGCCCGTGTTCCACTGCGGTTTTTCCAACCGGGGCGGTCACGCCTTTGTCCTGGACGGCTATCAGGACCGTTATTTCCACATCAATTACGGCTGGGGCGGTTCGAGCAACAATTTCTACGCGATGACGCCCATCGAAGGGCAGTCTGACCGGTTGACGCAGTTCAACAAATGGCAGGATATGGTCACCCACATCATGCCGGACCAGGGTGGGGCGCCCTATGTCAGCCTTTCGCCTTATCCGTATGTTTCCCAACTCGGCTGGGATTTCCGGGCCCCATCGTTCCAGTCTCCCGAAATGAGGTTCTGGGTGCTCACTTCTACGGGCAGCGGCCCGGTGGAATTCTGCTATTGCCGCTACGACCGGGAAGGCAATCTCAAGGAAACGCTCTGCGAACCGTTCGTCCGGGAGCCGCAGGGTTATTATCTCATAACTCCTTCGGTCACTTGCCAGGCACCTTCCCAGGTGGAAGACGGGGACTGCATCATGCTCTCGTGTCGCGGAGATCTGACGGAGTGGGAGCCGATTCCCCAGTCCAGGCTGAATTATCTGCAGTTCGACCGCCAACGCCCCCTTTCCGAACTGGTTTCGGTAGGGTATACGTTCGGACGTGTTCAGGACGGGAAGCCCTACAACCTGCCGAACTTTTTCATCCGGGCCTATAAGGACATCTACTGGGAAATCCGGCTGGACGGAGAGGTCGTCCGGCATTGCTACGACTACGAGGTTATCCCCGACTGGAAAGAGAACCTGGGCGATTTCGTGGACTATGAGTTCATCGTCCGGCCTGGGAAAAGCAGTGAATATGAGCTGTTTTTCCGCAATTTCGATGAAGAAATGACGCTGCACATCGTTTTGTAGTTTATTTTTCTTACCTTTACGCGCTTTAACGAAACCATTTTTTTAACCTTTAACACATTAACCAATACTTCATTGCACATGAAAAACCTGTTCATTCGTGTTTCGATGACCCTCGCCCTGCTGCTGGCCGGCTTCGCCGCCTATGCGCAGACGTCCGTTACCGGAACCGTGAAGGACGCTGCCGGCGAAGGAGTCGTCGGCGCGTTCGTCTACGTGCAGGGAAATCAGACCAACGGTACCACCGTGGACATTGACGGTAATTTTACGCTGAACAATGTGAAGGTGGGCGACCGCATCGAGATTTCCTGCATCGGCTTCGTGTCGCAGGTCGTGACCTACAACGGCAGCCCGATCCACGTGATCCTGGCGGAAGACGCCGAGATGCTGGAAGGCACCGTGGTCACCGCCCTCGGCATCAAGCGTGCTACCAAAGCGCTGGGTTATGCGATGACCGAGATCAAGAGCGATGAGTTGAACACCAACCTCATCAACCCGATCTCCGCCATCCAGGGCAAAGTGGCCGGTGTCGAGATCAACGCATCCGACGGCGGTATGTTCGGCCACAACAAGATCCTGATCCGTGGTGCTTCGACCCTGGGCAACAACAACCAGCCGATCTTCGTGATCGACGGCATCATCCTCGACAACGAGACGGTCGACAACAGCGCCGACTGGAGCTCCGACAACCTCGACTACGGCAACGCGCTGAAGAACCTCAACCCCGACGACTTCGAGTCCGTCTCCATCCTGAAAGGTGCCGCCGCTACGGCCCTCTACGGTTCCCGCGGTCTGAACGGCGCCATCATCATCACCACCAAGAGCGGCAGGGGCACCAAGGGCCTCGGCGTGAGCTTCACCCAGACGGTCGGTATCGACCAGGTGACCAGCCAGCCTACGCTCCAGAACGTGTTCATGGAAGGTTACTTCGCCGGCTACGGCAGCTACTTTGACTGCGCGTCCGACTGGGACGTCCACCACATGAACGTGTGGGCCGACGGTACCGACAACGTGCCGTCCCTGCTGAAACTCGCCCGTGACATCGGCGCCACCGGCCTTTCCTTCGGTAACCGTTTCGACGAATACAAGGAAATCGAGTGGTACGACGGCAAGCGCATCCCTTCGCAGGCTTTCGCCAACAACTTCAAGGAAGCCTACAACCTCGGTTTCAACACCAACACCAACGTGACCATCTCCGGCGGCAACGAGCGCAGCGCCATCTATGCTTCCATTTCCGAGAAGTATTCCACCGGTACGCTGCCCAACAACAGCTTCAACCGCTTCAGCACCCTCATCAAGGCTTCGCACCAGCTCAACGACGCCATCGGCATCGAGGCTTCGATGAACTTCACCAACTCGACCCCGCGCAACGCCCAGCCGAACATCGGTGAGTACTTCATCAGCGGTACCTGGGACCGTACCTACAACGCCAAGTACTTCCGCGACAAGTACAAGGGCTCGCACGGCGGTCTTGCCAGCAACGCCTACGGTGACGAGTGGGGAAGCATCCCCGGCCGCGAAGTGTGGTGGAGCATCTGGGAGAACGAGACCCTCCAGAAGGAGACGGTTGTCCGCCCGAACCTCAAACTCACCGTGCAGCTCGCTCCCTGGCTCAAATGGGTTACCGACGGCAGCTTCAACTACTACTACACCCGTCAGGAAGTCAAGCGCCCCGACCCGGGCTATGCCAACCAGGGCAGTGACGGCTACTATGGCCTGAGCCAGCGCACCCAGGAGCAGACCAACCTCAACACCAACTTCCTCTTCGACTTCAAGGTGAACGAAGACTGGAACATCGGTGGTTTCCTCCGGGGTGAATACTACAACAACTACGTGTTCGCCGTGGCTACGCACACCAACGGCGGTCTGATCGTGCCGAACCAGTATTACATCAACAACTCCCGCAACACGGTGTCGGGTTCCGGCTCCATCAGCGGCACCAAGACGATGCTCTCCCTCGTGGGACAGGCCACCGCTTCCTACCGCGACATGCTCTTCCTCGAGGTCACCGGCCGTAACGACTGGTCTTCCGCCCTCGTGTATGCCGACAAGCACGGCAACTATTCGTACTTCTATCCTTCGTTCAGCGCCTCCTGGCTGCTCCACGAGACCTTCGAACTGCCGAAGACCATTTCGTTCTTCAAACTGCGCGCCTCGATTGCCCAGGTCGGTAACGATACCGATCCGTACAGCATCAACTCGGCTTACAACGTGGCCCAGGTCAACCACGACGGTACGGATTCCTACTATATGACGATTCCGAACGAAGTCAAGGACTCCAACATCCGTCCGGAGCGCAAGACTTCCTGGGAAGTCGGTGTGGACTACCGCATGTTCACCAACCGCATCGGCGTCGACCTGACCTTCTACAAGGAGAACACCCGCGACCAGATCATGCGCGTCAGCGTTCCGAGCGCCTCGGGTATCAGCTACGCCTTCATCAACGCCGGTAACATCCAGAACACCGGTATCGAGCTCGCCCTCAATACGGTTCCCGTGGAAACGAAGAACTTCTCCTGGGACGTCAACTTCACCTTCACCAAGAACTGGTCGAAGATCGTGGAGCTGAGCGACCTGGTGGCCAGCTACATCAAGCTGCAGGGCGACCCGGACTACGGTAACTACCGTATCGGTTCCGTGGCCAAGGTCGGCGGTACCTATGGTATCCTGATGTCCGACAAGGCCCCCAAGAAAGACTGGGTGGAGATTCTCGACGAAGACGGCAACCCTACCGGTAAATTCCAGGGCTCCAAGCTTCCTGTCCTCGGCAACTTCCAGACCTCCTACGGTTGCGCGTTCATCCGCCGCAGCGGCGAGGTGGAGGAGATCGGCAATTCGGTGCCTGACTTCCTCGGTTCCCTCAGCACGCAGCTCCGCTACAAACGCTTCTTCGTCCGCGCTTCGTTCGACGCCCGGTTCGGCGGCTATGTGGCTTCCTATCCTTCGCACTATGGTACGGCCTACGGCTATACGGAGACTGCTCTCCGTGGTGCCGACGCCGCCCACGGTGGTGTAACCTTCACTTCCCGCTGGGATGGTCTCACCTATGACGACGGTATCATTCCGGAAGGTATTTTCCCGACCGGAACCAAGATTGCCCAGCCTAGCGGCGATCCGTATGTCGTGACCTCCGGTCCGACCTCTCCGAACGGTGAGTCTTATGCGGAGCTTTATGCCAAGAACGTGATCGATCCTTCGCATGCCACTTCCTGGACTTACCTGAACCACAGCTGGGGCAACGGCATCGTCGACGACACCTGGTTTACCAAGCTGAACTACATCTGCTTCCGTGACCTGTCGATCGGTTACACCGTGTCCGACCGCTTCGCCCACATGCTGCACGCCCAGGGTCTTTCGATCCAGGCCAATGCGCACAACCTGGGCTATCTGCTCAACTCGATGCCTAACAAGGAGAATCCGGAATCCGTCCGCGGTACCCGCGCCTCCGAGTTCCGTATCCGTAACCTGCAGGGTGTGACTTCTTATTATACCGTAACCCTCAATCTCAGATTCTAACCCTTAAAACGACACGAACATGAAAGCAAAACATATCTTTATTGCCCTGCTGACCGTCTGCGTTTTGGGACTTAGCTCTTGCATGGAACAATTTGCCGAGCTCAACCAGAATCCGAGCGACGTGTCCACGCCCAATCCCGCTTATCTGGCGACCCGGGCCGAGTTGCTTTTCGAAACCAATGACTATCTGTTGTGGTTCTACAACCAGGCGCTCTACACCAAGTGGAGCCAGCTGGGTGCCACCGGTTCCTACACTGAGGGAACCTTCGGCATGGGTACTGCCGTCCACTGGCAGAACACCTACATCACGATGCTCAACTATCGCAACGACATCTACAACTACATTCAGGCGTACGAGCACCCTGAGATGGAGGCGTATGCGGCGATGTGCGGTGTGCTGGCCGTCTATGGCGCCATCTTCAGCAGCGACATCAACGGTGACATCCAGTACTCCGAGGCCTGCCAGTACAAATATGGCGGCTCCCTGACGCCCAATTACGACCACGTTGAGGACCTCTACAACACCCTTGTCGAGGAACTTGACGATTATATCTCCGTCTTCCAGGACAACACGCAGGTCGTGACGGCCCGTCAGGACATCATCTACAACGGTGATCTGGCCAAGTGGGCCCGTCTGGCCAATACCCTGAAGCTCAAGATCGCGGTCCGTCTGTACAACAACAACGCCGATAAGGCCAAGCAGATCGCCTCGTCCGTCACCAGCAATTCGGCCGGTTACATCAACAGCCTCGAAGATGCCTTCATCTTCCACAAGGCCGATGCGACCACCGGCGGCGATCTGGCCTACCAGACCGGCAACGGCCTGGCCGGCTATATGTCCACCGGCAGCAAGAACGTGATCGACTTCATGAAAGCCTGCAAAGACCCGCGCGTGCGCTTCTTCTATGAGAAGAACGACTACAACTCAAAGGTCGTCCAGAGCTTCATCGACGCCGGCAAGTACGAAGACCTGCCTGGTTTCGTGAAGGAAAACATTGAGCGTGATGCCGACGGCAACTTCGTGGCTTGGAAGGGCGACGTGGAGCCGTGGGTCCGCTATCAGGGTATTCCGATTGTATTCCGGGATTCTCCGGAATACAATGCGATGAAAGGCGAGTATTTCGACTACGCCGACCGCTACAGCGTGAAGATCGGTACTGCCACCAAGAGCTTCGGCATGTTCTCGGCCTTCAATGAGGAAATGGTACGCGGCCGCGTCGACTTCACCCTCCCGACCATCCCGGGCGGTCCGTCGATCCGTGATACTGAAGATGTGCCTTGGTGGGGCATGTACCTCGGCGCTGGCGAGACGAACCTCTACCTGGCTGAAATGGCCCTGCTGGGCGCTTCTGTCGGTGGTTCTGCCGAAAGCTTCTACAACCGCGGTGTCCAGCTCTCCGTTCAGGAGTGGGACTACATCGCTGGCAAGAACAAGATCCCTTACTACAACGCCACGTACAACTACGCTCCCGATGAAGTCAGCATCGAGCTGAAGGACGGTGAGATCGCGGCCATGATGGCCACGCCGGCCGTGAAGTGGGACGGTTCCATCGAGAAGGTCTATCTTCAGCAACTGATGAACTTCTCCATGCTGCCGAACGAGCAGTTCGTGACGGCCCGTCGTTCGGGTTATCCGAAGATCGGCTCGAACCTGCTTCCGTTCGTCAAGTTCAAGGAGGTCGAACTGACTGCCATCCCGCGTCGTTTCGAATTCACGACGCCGTTGGTGACCGATGTGATGCACGACATCCGTCTGCAGAATCTCAAGGACCAGGGCTTCACTCCGGGTTCCGCCCAGTCGGGCATGGGCTTTGCCTCGACGACGGTGCTCAACACCGAGCGTCTGTGGCAGGATAAGAATGCCCCGCAGTGGGGTTCTGCCAAGTAAGCCGAACCGGTTAGTTTTTCCGAAGGGGTGCCGTCTGCTACGGCACCCCTTTTGTTGTATCTCGGATTATTGTATCTTTGTGGTATGAAAAGGATTATTCTGTTGCTTTTCCTTACGCTGTTGCCGATGTCTTGCCTGCAGGCCCAGCAACGCTTCATCTTCCTGTTCCCCGACTTCGAAGAAGGTCACATCCACTTCATCAACCGGAGCGTCGCTGACGTGCGCCTGAACTTCGACGCCCTCGGCCAGACGGTCTACTACTATGACGGAGAGACGCTGATGGAGTTGACGAATCTCAATATGGTCAGCCGACTTGAAGCCGACGACCGCACCTTCGTGGTGCATGATGATCTGCTCTGCGAAGCCATCGAGCGGGAGAAAGGCCGCGTGCTGGTAAACTGGAAGTTCAAGAACGTCAATACCGGCTCGGTGGGCGCCCTGGGTGCGACCACACAGTCGAAAGTGGAGGCCCTCCATTCCCGGAGCGAGCACTCCCAGGAAATGTGGCAGAAGAAGAACGACAACACCTATTTCTTTACGGTCGGTGACCAGGAGTATCGCGTCAAGCGGCTGAAAGACCTCTACAAGGCCTTCCCGGCGCAGGCCGCTGCCCTGAAGGCTTTCGCCAAGGAGAACGAACTGACGATGACCAATGCCGACGATGCTTTCCGGATGTTCGACTATCTGTGGTCAATCCTTCCCGAGTAAGAAGATTCATGGTCAACGGGAAGTAACGTATGGTTATTCTGATTACCGGTGCGTCCCACACGGGAAAGACGCTTCTGGCACAGCGGATGCTTGAGAAGTACAAGTACCCGTCCTTCTCCCTCGACCACCTGAAAATGGGTCTTATCCGTAGCGGAAACACTGCTCTCTCACCGCTGGAAGATGAGGCTCTCATGGATTACCTTTGGCCCATCGTGCGCGAAATCATCAAGACGGCCATAGAGAACCGGCAGAACCTCATCGTCGAGGGCTGCTATGTGCCATTTGACTGGAGGAAGGACTTTGCTGAAGATTACCTGGCGGACATCCGCTTTATCTGTCTGGCCATGACTGGAGACTTCATCGAAAGGCATTTCAGGGACATTGTCGGCAAGAGTTCAGTCATTGAATCCAGGCAGGACGATTCAGCCTGTTCTGTTGCCAGCCTGAAGGAAGATAACCGGCAATGTTGTGCGGGTTTCCTAGAGGCCGGTGAGCAAGTGTCTTTGATTGACAAGAGTTTTGAACAGGTCATTGAGTCGTTGTTGAACTGCTAAATCGAATTAATAGAACAAGGGGAACCGGCCGTCGGCTGGCGCTGTGCGCTGCCTTACTGGACGCTCGGTCGATGGAAGCGCTGCCTCGTGGATCGAGCGTCCAAGATTGATATCAAAGAGCCCTTTTTCCGGACGCACGATCCATGAGATGAATGAATGATGGACTGAGCGTCCTTTGGAGCAGATTATGGGAAGCCCTGTCGGGAAGGAACAGTCCCTTCTTCATGCTCTCTCGAACTTGCAGATGCGACGGCTTATTCGTATCTTCGTGTTGATAAATTGGAATTTGAAATAATACCATGACCAAAACCAAATGTCTTCTCTTCCTTGGTCTTTGCCTCTTCATCACCGCGTGTGGAAATCACGGGCAAGCTCCTGCGAACGATCATTTCTTTGACAGCGTAACCGAGGCGCTCTCAAACGATGGTTTAATTGACCTGAACCAACTCCAATGGACCCGGGAGCCGCAGTCCTGTGAGGTGAATAACGGTATCATTACTATCACCACGGCACCGCATACCGATCTTTGGCAGCGGACCTACTATCATTTCCGCAATGACAATGCCCCGGTATTCCAGATGCGTACTAAAGAGCAGTACTTCAGTTTTGTGGTGAAGACAGACTTCACTCAAAGTCACCAGCGCTTCGACCAGTGCGGCGTGGTGATGTATCTGGACAGCGACAACTGGCTCAAAGGATCTGTAGAGTTTGAGAACGAGGAGTTCCAGCATCTAGGCAGTGTCGCCACCAACAACGGCTACTCCGACTGGGCTACAACGGCCATTCCTGCCGATGTGAAAACCATGTGGTACCGCTTCTCCAGAAGGGCAGATGACTACTGCATTGAATGCTCCACCGACGGCGTCAACTTCAGCCAGATGCGTATCTGCCACATGTATGCCGCTGAAAACGAAATCAGCTTCGGCATTTATGCCTGCTCGCCGGAAGAGTCTTCTTTTACGGCGGTGTTCTCCGACATGATGATTACTGAGTGCATGTGGAAGGCCCACGATGGCCAGCAGCCTGACCAGGAGTAATCGCTATATTCTAAACGATATGCCGAGTTACCGGAAGAGAAACTGACTTCCGAATTCAAGGTTGTCCTGGCCACATACGGAAAGAAGGTGGATTGCGTCGATACCCAATAAACAAGATATGGCTTGCAATTCTGACTTTGTACAATATATCATCGACCAGTGCTCGCATGCTGGAGAGATTGCCGTGAAAAAGATGATGGGGGACTACTGCGCCTATTGCAATGGCGTTCTCTTTGGTCTCATCTGCGACAACAATTTCTACGTGAAAGTAACAGAACCTGGAAGAGCCTTGCTGAAGGAAGTCATCCTTCGGCCACCCTACGATGGCGCCAAGGACTTTTTCTACATAAGTGATGTAGATGACAGCGATTACTTGTCATCACTCGTCAAGGCCACGATTTCGGCGCTTCCGAAGCCAAAGGTAAAGAAGAATCCGATGTAGTAAATATGGCTGTGGCGACTAAGTAGCTGACTGTCAGAATAATAAGTGCCACGACTAATGACCGGGACTTTGGAGCGAAGCGACCCAGGGGTCAAATGCAACGCGTCTAAGACGCGAGGGGGCTCGGGGGGCTGTGCTCCCCGTAGGAAAGAGAAGCGTAGCTTCTATACTCCACAAAAAAAATCCAGGTGCTGAGACCTGGATTTTCTTTTGTGGAGTATAGGAGAATCGGACTCCTGACCTTTTGAATGCCATTCAAACGCTCTACCAACTGAGCTAATACCCCATTCGTTTGGTTCTGCAAAGGTAGCTATTTTTTTTGTTCCTGCAACTTTTTTCCGGACTTTTTGTATTTTTGAGGTATGGAAAGAGAAAGGAATGTCGAAAAACTCGCCGGATGGATTCTCCGGTTGGCAGCTTTTGCCGCGGTAGCCTGGCTCTGCTGGTATTTCCGGAGCGTACTCGTGTATATCATCGTCGCATTCGTGGTTTCCCTGATCGGGCAGCCGTTGATGCGCTTGCTCCGTCGGATCCGGATTCGTGGGAAAGCGGCGCCGGACGGTTTGCTGGCGGTGATCAGCATCGTACTCATCCTGACAGGAGCGGCCTTGTTCCTGACTCAGATAGTTCCGGTCGTCACAGGGATTATCCGTGATGCTTCGGCAATGAATGCCGCCGAGCTTCCCTACAACAGTTTGATCGACCGGCTGAATGACTGGATTGTCGGGTTGTTTCCTTCTCTCGGACCGGATTTCGATATCGTGACCCTGGTGCTCGACAAACTCCGAGAGCTTGTCAATTTCTCCAACGTTTCTTCCGTAATCGGTTCTGTCGCTTCTTTGGCCGCCAGCATCGTCATCGGGATTTTTTCGGTGGTGTTCATTTCGTTCTTCTTTATCAAGGACGAGACCCTTTTCGGCCGTATTATCTGTGCGCTGGTGCCTGACAGACTGGAACAATCCGTCAATTCGACGATCAGCGATACCACGCATCTGCTTTCCCGCTATTTTATCGGCTTGATCATTGAAGTGATGGGTGTCATCCTGCTCGACTTCCTGGGCCTGTGGCTGATTGCCAGGATCGGGCCGGACTATGCCATCGGCATCGCTTTCATCGCCGGTATCCTGAATGTCATTCCCTATGTCGGACCGTTGTTGGGTGAAGCAATCGGTGTGATTCTCTGCCTTGTGCTGAAATACGGGGCAGGGATCGGTCTGGCAGTGCCCATCTGGGCCTTTGCCCTGATTGTCCTGGCCGTCATGCTGGCTACCCAACTGGTCGACAATTTCGTCTATCAGCCTCTGATCTACTCTACCAGTATCAAGGCTACACCGCTTGAGATTTTCATCGTATTGCTCATGGCCGGACGCATCGGTGGCACAGTTGGCCTGCTTGTCGGCATTCCGGCCTACACGGTGCTGCGTGTCATTGCCATCCGGTTCTTCTCCGACCGGAAAGCAGTCCGGCGATTGATTCCGGACATCGATCAGGAAAACACGAATGCGTTAATCTAGCGACTGGAGCAGCAATTCGAAGAGGCGGGGCTTGGCATAGCGGTCGAGCTCCGCTTCCTGTATCCAGACATAGCCGTCGGGAAGGGCAGGGGCCTGATGCGTTTCCGCCAGGTAGAAGTCGGCGATCAGGGTCCGGTGCGTGAGCTGATGCCGGACGCCTTGGCGCAGGAGCTTCGCTTCCACGCCGGGCAGCAGTTCGGTCAGCGGCTCCCAGAGGCCTTGCCAGATATCGCCGGCTCCGCGGCGGCGGATCGCAGTCCGGCCCTTGCAGCGTAGGTAGATATAGTCCACTTTCCGCGTCTGGATAGCGGTGGTACGCTGCTTCACCGGCAGCGATTCCACCCGGCCTTCCCGCAGGGCTTGGCAGCCGGAGGCGAGGGGACAGGTCAAGCAGGCAGGATTGGCGGGTGTGCATTGGATGGCCCCGAAATCCATCATTGCCTGATTGAAGTCGCCCGGACGGCCGGCGGGAAGCAGCGACTGAGCCAGGGCTGTAAATTCTTTTTTTGCCGCCGTCGAGCCGACTGGGGTGGAGATTCCGTAGTAACGGGCCAGTACCCGGTAAACGTTGCCGTCAACTACGGCGGCCGGGATCCCGAAGGCGATGGATCCGATGGCAGCCGCGGTATAGTCTCCGATGCCTTTCAAGGCACGGATTCCTTCCAGCGTAACGGGGAAAGTGCCCTGTGTGACAATCTGTTGAGCAGCAGCATGCAGGTTGCGGGCGCGGCTGTAATAGCCCAGCCCTTCCCAGAGGCGCAGCACTTCATCCTCGCTGGCGGCAGCCAGTGTCTCCACGTTCGGGAAGTGCTTCATGAAACGTTCCCAGTAGGCCTGCCCCTGAGCGATGCGCGTCTGCTGCAGGATGATTTCGCTCAGCCAAATGGCATATGGATTGCGGGTCCGGCGCCAGGGAAGGTCCCGTCCGTACCGGTCATACCAGGTGAGCAGGGTTTCCGTAATCTGGGTAGACATAGTGGATACATTAGGATGTGATTACAAATTTATAACTTATTTTTAAGTAAATTTGTCCATATGAACCATTTGCTTTCCTTTCAGCGATGTTAGAAAAACTAGATACCCTCGGGGCCTGGCTGCTGATCGTACTGATGGCCGGGTCTTTCCTCTATTTTGTCATTGCCCATCAACTTGGCTTCAGCTATGCCAAGAAACTTTTCGGCACCCGCCGGATCAAAGAGCAGCGTCAGGAGATTCCGCTGGAGGGCAACCTGTTTGCCGCCTGCTATGTCCGGACTAACCAGCCGCGTATCTTTGACCAGCACATCCATCACGAGTTGTCGGCCGCTTTTCTGTACCGCTGGTACAGCGAAGGAAAAGTGAAACTTGTGCAACTGAAGCCCGCCCTGGAAATCGTCAACTATCTTTCCATCCAGAAAGACGCGGTCATCCGGGATCCGGAAGAAAATAGCTTGTACCAGAAATTCTGCGATGCCGCCGGGGAAAACGGTCTGCTGGATGTCGATGAAGTGTATGACTGGAGCTACAATCGTCCCGGGGACCTCTATGGCTATAAGCCGGAAGACATCGGAAAGAAGTGGTTCGAGGACCGCGGATTGATCGAGCCCGGCAATCCGAAAGACAAGCTGACGAATCTGGGGGTCCGGATACGCCCCCTCACGCCGGCAGGTGCGGCGAAAGCCCGCGGCCTGGTTGAATTGCAAAACTTCCTGCAGGCCCAGGCGGAAGACAAACCCTGTGATCCGGTCGATGCCACCTGGATCGATGATTTGCTATGCTATGGCCAGCTCTTCGGTATTGCCGACAAACTGGCTGAAAAATGGAAGACGAATCTGACCGAAGAAAAAACCATCGTCGTCAAGCTTTGTCGTGACCTGGCCCAGGCTTTCTTCGACGGAAACAACGTGGCTACCGATTGATCACATCGACCCGCCAGGTAATGCCCAGTTCGATATTGTTGCGGCGCGCTGCATTGTCCCAGTAATAGACCCCGTGCAGGCGCAGATTGTCGCGCCCCAGCGGGAACCATTCCAGGCCGCAGCCGGCATAGATGTATTCCGTGCCAGGCGCGATAACCAGGTCGTACGGGCGGCCCTGCGGATCTACGTTGTCCGGGTCGTTCTTCTCGTAGCCAGCCTTGGCGCAGATGTTCCAGGCGCCGACGCTCCAGATGATCTTTGAGATGAGCGAGAAGTCGCTCAGCACGAAGTTCCGCTGCCCGAGCCCGCTGCGGTTCATCAGGTCGACGTCGAAGATGACGTCGCGGAAAATGAAGTGGTTGCCCAGCGCCACGTAATTGACCATCCGCTTGTCGATGTCTTCCACGAAATTCACGCTCCAGAGCGTCTTCCACCATGGGGCGAACTGGCCGTTCCAGGCCAGGTTGTAGGCATAGATGTTCTGGAAGCCGAGCGACAGCGGCGAATTGCAGATCTGGCCCACCAGCCGCTGGTTTTCGGAAAAGGTGTAACCCGCCGTTGCGCCGAACGTGAAAGCCTGGTAGATATTGTTGCAGAACTGGCTGTAATAGTACACGTCGATGGGCGCTGCATCGTATTCGTAACCGCCGATAAGCACGACGTACTTGCCTACCAGGAAATTCCAACGCTCGGTGGCCTGCCAGTTGACGTACATGAAATCCGTCGCGTTGAACATATTGCGTTCGTCGAACACTTTCTTGTTGAGCCGCTGGCGGATGCGGTAGTCTATGTTGGGGGTGATGTGCCCCATCATCTGGAAGTTCAAGTATTCGCCGATGGCCTGGCTGTTATATTGCCCGTCGGTGATGTCTTGATGAAAGGAGGCCCGCATATCGAAATAAAGGCGATCCACATGACTTTGTCCTGCCAGGAGCGCGGGGATAAGACATGCTATCAAAAACAAGCAGATTCTTTTCATATGCTTTATTATTAATGCGAAAGTAGCGGTTTATTTTGAAATGCAAAAGATTTTTCGCAACTTTGATAGATAAATACACCTGAACGATGAAACCGTTGAAAGAGCTTCTCCATCCAGTCGTCACCTGGAAATTCTGGAAAGAACTGATCGTCATGACACTGGGTATGGCCGTCGGTGCCGCGGCCGTCTATTATTTCCTGATGCCGAGCAATCTGATCATCGGCAGCATATCCGGTCTGTCCATCGTGCTGTCCCAGATCTTCGGCGGCGCGGTCAAGGTCTCGGTCATTGTAACGGTCATCAACGCCGTCCTGCTGATCCTGGCCTGGCTCCTGATCGGCGCCGAATTCGGTGCCAAGACCGTCTATACGGCCCTGATCCTGGGCCCGCTGCTCGAAATGTGGGAGAAAGTGATGCCCTATGAGAGCCTGATGGAGGCCGGGGCGACCTCCGTGATGAACGATCCCTGGCTCGACCTCATCTGTTTCGTCCTGCTGCTGAGTATCTCACAGTCCATTCTTTTCCGCATCAACGCCTCCACCGGTGGACTCGATATCCTGGCCAAGATCGTCAACAAATACCTTCACTTCGACATCGGCATGTCGGTCACCATCGCCGGCGCCTTGATCTGCTGTTCCGCCTTCGCCATCAACCCGTTCCGGATGGTGGTCATCGGCCTGATCGGTACCTGGATCAACGGCGTGGTCGTGGACTACTTCACCGACACGCTCAACAAGCGCAAGAAAGTCTGCATCATCAGCAAAGACCACGAAGCCATCCGCCAGTACATTACAAAGGAACTGCAGCGTGGTTGCAGCATCTACCGCCTGGAAGGCGGCTATACCGGCGAGGAAAAGCTCGAGATCGTGGCGCTGCTCACGCAAAGTGAGTATGCTGCGCTATTCAACTTCTTGAAAGAGAAAGGTTTTGATACTTTTATCACGGCATCGAACGTTAGTGAAATCTACGGAAATTGGAATACGCATAAACGACATCAGTCATGAAACGCGACCTCAAGTATTTAAAGCTCCTGGCCAAGAGTTTCCCCACCGAGCAGGAGGCCTGCACCGAGATCATCAACCTGGAGGCCATCCTCAATCTCCCGAAAGGGACAGAACACTTCATCTGCGACCTGCACGGCGAAAACGAAGCCTTCGAGCATGTACTGCGCAACGGCTCCGGTGTTATCCGTCAGAAGGTCGAGATGATCTTCGGTGCCACGCTCACCGAAAGTGAGATCCGCGAGCTCTGCACGCTCATCTACTACCCGGAAGACAAGATCCGCGCGGTTCGCACGACCCTGCGCACCCGTGCCAAGATGCAGGAATGGTACCGCGTCATGCTGATGCGCATCATCCAGGTCATGGCCATCTGTTCCACGAAATACACGCGCTCCAAGGTCCGCAAGGCCCTTCCGAAGGAGTATTCCTATATTGTGGAGGAGTTGCTCCATGAATGGATCGAAGACAATCAGAACAAGCGCCGCTATATGATGTCGATCGTGGATACGATCATCGCTACGGGCCGGGCCGACCACTTCATTGCCACGATCTGCAATGTCATTCACCGGCTGGTCATTGATTCGCTCCACATCATCGGCGACATCTACGACCGCGGTCCGGGTGCGCACCTGATCATGGAGACCCTGTGCCATTACCACAACTACGATATCCAATGGGGAAACCACGATATTGTTTGGATGGGTGCCGCTGCGGGCAGCCGCGCCTGCGTGGCCAACGTCCTGCGCATGTGCTTCCGCTATGCCAACCTCTCCACCCTGGAAGACGGCTACGGTATCAACCTGCTGCCGCTCACGACCTTCGCCATGGAGACCTACGCCGACGATCCCTGCACGCTTTTCCGGCCGAAGAAAAATGAATATGAGCAGTTGCCTGAGTCACAGCTGGCGCTGATCGCCAAACTGCACAAAGCCATAGCTGTCATCCAGTTCAAGCAGGAGAAGCTTGTGATCGACCGGAACCCGGAATTTGGCATGGACGACCGCAATGTGCTGCACCTGATTGATTTCAAGAAGGGGACCATCCGTCTCGGCGGAAAGGACTATCCGCTCAGGGATACGAATTTCCCCACCATCGACCCCGACGATCCGTATAAGCTGACGCCTGCCGAGCAGGAGATTCTCGAAGGTGTGACCCGCAGTTTCGAGACCAGTGATAAGCTACGGCGGCATATCCGCTGCTTCCTGAACCACGGCTCGCTCTACCTGGTGCGCAACAGCAACTTGCTCTTCCACGGCTCCGTGCCCATGAATCCCGACGGCACTTTCCGGGAAATGATGATCCAGGGCAAGCCTTATGCCGGCAAAAAACTCTTCGACAAGGTCGACCAGATGGTCCGCAACGCCTATTATACCCGGGAGGAAACGCCGCGACGCCAAGCTGGCCAGGACTTCATCTGGTACCTCTGGTGCGGCCCCATCGCGCCGACCTTCGACAAGGACAAGATGGCGACTTTCGAGCGCTATTTCATTGCCGACAAGGAGCCGCAGAAAGAGACGAACGGTGCTTACAAGGAGTTGAAGAACCGCGCCGACATCTGCGAGAAGATCCTTCGGGAGTTCGGTGTCACCGACATGCGGCACGCCCACATCATCAACGGCCACATTCCTGTAAAGACCATCAAAGGAGAGAGCCCCATCCGGGCCGACGGCAAACTGCTGATGATTGACGGCGGCTATTCCAAGGCCTATCAGCCCGAGACGGGCATCGCCGGCTACACGCTGATCTACAATTCACAGAGCCTGAAATTGGTGCAGCATGCCCCGTTCTCCACGCGAGAAATGGCGGTCAAATATGGACTTGACATCCTCTCGGAGACCAAGGTCCTCGAGTTCGAGGAAAGCCGTCGCTACGTCCGTGACACCGACCAGGGTGCCGAGCTCAAGGAACAGATCGACGACCTGTACCAACTCCTGGACGCCTACCGGAACGGCTCGATCCACGGCTAGCACGACAGTCTGCCAGTTTTCCTGCCAATTTGTCTCAAAAAGGCGCTTGGCCTCCAATTTGACAATAGCTGAAGTACAAAACGAAAGTTCAACTATTAATCAATTGGAGGATATGACTATGTATTCCGTTGAAAGAAGAAACTCCTGGCTGCCGAGCGTTTTCAGCAACCTGTTCGATGACGATTTCACCGTTATGCCTGCAAGGCAGTTTGCTTCGCCGGCCGTCAACATCAAGGAGAGCGAGAAGGAATTCCAGATTGAGATCGCGGCTCCGGGCATGACGAAAGATGATTTCTCGGTCCGCGTCGACAACGACGAGGAACTGGTCATCGCGCTCGAGAAGCGTAACAAGAAAGAAGAGAAAGACGAGAAGGACACGACCTATCTCCGCCGCGAATTCTCCTACACGTCCTACCACCAGAGCTTCGTGCTCCCTGAGAATATCAACCTCGACGGTATCCAGGCCGAGATGGTCAGTGGCGTGCTTCACATCACCCTGCCGAAACTCCAGGAAGTCAAACAAGTTCCGGCTTCCCGTCATATCGAAGTGAAATAACGGGGTTGAGCGTTTGTCCCATGAAAGGCGGAAAGGTTTCTTTCCGCTTTTTTTGTATCTTTACCTTATGAATGAAAAGCACCTCCTCTATGCCGTGGCCGGGCTTTCTGCCCTTGCCGGAGCAACGGCCTGTGACGGGCCGTCCGGCAAAAACGTTTCCGGCAAGAAACTGAACATCGTCTATATCATGTGTGACGACCATTCGTACCAGACCATCAGCTGCTACGATGGCCGTTTCATCAGGACCCCCAACATCGACCGGCTGGCGCAGGAGGGGGCTCGGTTCACCAACAGTTTCGTGGCAAACTCGCTCAGCGGTCCATCGCGTGCCTGTCTGCTGACGGGCAAGCACAGCCACAAGAACGGCTTCACCAACAATGAGCACGGCGTTTTCGACGGAAGTCAGCAAACGCTCCCGAAATTGCTGCAGACCGGTGGCTACCAGACGGCGATGGTGGGGAAGTGGCATTTGGTAAGTGAACCGACCGGCTTTGATTACTGGGATATCCTGACAGGTCAGGGGGATTATTACAATCCGGTTTTCATCCGGAATGGGGAACGGCTTGTCCGGGAGGGCTATTCCACGGACATTGTTACCGATGTCGCCCTCGAATGGCTGGACCACCGGGACCCCGACAAGCCTTTCTGCCTCTTCCTGCACCACAAGGCGCCGCACCGCAGCTGGATGCCTGACCTGCAGGATCTGGGGCTTTACGACGATGTGACGTTCCCGCTTCCGGAAACATTCTACGACGATTATGAGAGCCGCAAAGCGGCCGCCCTGCAGGAGATGAGCATCATCGCCGATATGAATCTCATCTACGACCTGAAGATGGCGGATCATGAGAATGAGTTCCATACCCCCGACAACCCGGCGTTGGAGAGTTATGGCCGGGACCTCTACCGTCGCGACCTGGCTCCCGGAGAGTTGGTGGCCGGCCGTATGAATGCGGCACAGCAGGCTGCCTGGGATGCCTACTATGATCCGATCATCCGGCAGTTCAAGGAAGATTATGCCAGCGGAAAACTGTCGGGCCGGGCATTGTACGAATGGAAGTATCAGCGCTACATGCACGACTACTGCCGGGTTATCCACAGTGTGGACCGCAATGTGGGCCGGGTGTACGATTATCTGAAGGAACACGGCCTGCTTGAGAACACGATAGTCATCTATACGTCCGACCAGGGTTTTTTCATGGGCGAGCACGGTTACTTCGACAAGCGTTACATGTACGAGGAGAGTTTCCGGACACCGCTCGTCGTCCGGATGCCCGGAAAAAGCCGGAAGATTGTCCGCGGTGGTGATATCGAGGCTTTCGTCCAGAATATCGACTATGCGCCCACGATTCTGGAAGCGGCCGGTTTGGAAATCCCCGAAGACATCCAAGGTGAGAGTTTCCTCCCGCTTCTTCGGGGCAGGCATCCTGCTGACTGGCGCCAATCGCTCTATTATCACTATTACGAGTATCCGGCCGAGCATTCGGTGCGCCGGCACTACGGGGTGCGTACCGGCCGCTATAGCCTGATGCATTTCTACAACGACATTGACGAATGGGAGTTGTTTGATCTGCAGGAAGATCCGCAGCAGTTGCATAACCTGTACGGGCAGCCTGGCACGGAGGCGGTTACAGACAGCCTACGAAAAGAACTGGTCCGGCTTCAGCTTCTCTACGACGATCCCATCCGTGCGCAGAACGGATTCTGATGATGGAGACCGGCCCCACGATCGACCTTCGGGATGCCGCACGGCTCCAAGGTCCCGTCGCCTTTCAGGTGATGGTCAAGCCGGGCGGTTCGCGCTGCAATCTCGGCTGTGCCTATTGCTATTATCTGGAAAAAGCGGATCTTTATGGGGGGCGGGAACCCTTGATGTCGGATACGCTTTTGGAAAGGGTCATCCGCGAGGCCATTGCTGCCAACGACGCCCCAGAGGTTACTTTTACCTGGCACGGCGGCGAACCACTGCTCGCCGGGCAGGATTTCTTTCGCCGGGCAGTGTCCTGTCAGCAGCGGTATGCCGGGGGGAAGCGGATTGTCAATACGCTCCAGACCAATGGCACTTTGCTTACGAAAGAGTGGGCTTCCTTTTTCTGGGACCATGCTTTTCTGATCGGTCTGTCGCTGGACGGGCCGGAGGCAATTCACGACCGTTTCCGGACGGACCGGGGCGGACAGCCTACGTTTGCCCGTGTGATGCGGGGCCTGAATCTGCTGCAGCAGGCGGGTGTGGATTTCAACACGCTGACGACGGTCAATGCCCGCAGTGAAGGGCATGGTGCAGAAATCTATCAGTTCCTGCGGTCGACGGGCAGCCGCTATCTGCAGTTCCTGCCCGTGGCGGAACCCGGAAATCCGCCCTACAATGTGTCGGATCTGGGTTTCGGACAGTTTTTATGCGATATCTTTGATGTCTGGGTACGCCGGGATGTCGGGGAGACGTTTGTGAACCAGTTCGACGCGGCCCTATGCTGCTGGTGCGGCTTGCCACCCGGTACTTGTGTTTATGCGCGCAGTTGCGGCGATGTGCTGACTGTCGAGCACAACGGTGATGTATATGCCTGCGACCATTTCGTGGACGAGGCGCATAAGCTGGGGAACCTCGGCCAGGATTCTTTCCGGGCGATGATGGCCAATCCGCGGCGGACCCACTTTGTGACTGATAAATACAACACCCTTCCTGACGAGTGCCGTCACTGTCCCTGGCTGCCCGCCTGCGGCGGAGAATGCCCACAGCATCGCTTTGCCGTGGGAGAGGACGGCTCTTCGGGGCACAATGCATTATGCCGGGGGTATCGGCTCTTTTTCGAGCACGCGGCACCGTATCTCGACCGGATGCGGAGCCTGCTGGAAGCAGGCAGGGCGCCGGCTGAGATCATGGAATAAGCGGAACTTGTCGTTTTTTTTATTAAATTTGTCAATCTATCAAACTGTTTTCATCATGTTTACCCAGAAAGATATCCGACAGATCGAAGCGCGGGGCGCAGACCTCAGCCAGATTGAACTCCAGATCGAACATTTTAAGAAAGGATTCCCGTGGATGAAGATCGTGGCGCCGGCCACGCCGCAGCGCGGTATCCGTGTGCTTTCGGAAGAAGACGCCCGGGAGGCCGCCGACTATTATGAACGCGCCAGCGTGGTGGGCAAGTGCAAATTCGTGCCCGCATCCGGCGCCGCTTCCCGTATGTTCAAGGATATGTTCTCCGGGCTGGAGAAACTGGAAGCCGGAGAAGATCTGCCCGCCGATGCACCCGGCGCCAAACTGGCCGCCCGCATCCAGGATTTCGCCTTCTATACGCCGGAACTGTTCGGCCATCCTGAAGACAGTGCGGCTTACCGCAAGGATGTGCTCCGCAAACTCCTCAAGGAAGACGGCCTGGCCTACGGCGCCAAACCCAAGGGCGTGCTGAAATTCCACCGCTATGTCGACGAAGTCCGCACGGCCATCGCCGAGCACCTGGTCGAAGCCCAGGAGTATATGCGCGACTACGACGATATCTGCTCGCTGGTCGTGACCATCTCGCCCGAGCATCGGGAACTGTTCGAGCAGGCCCTCGCCGAAGTGAAACCAGTCTATGAAAAGAAATATGGCGTGAAGTACGACATCACCTTCACATATCAGGACAAAGCCACCGACACCATCGCCGTCGATCCCGACAACAACCCCTTCCGCCTGGACGACGGCTCGCTGCTCTTCCGTCCCGCCGGCCACGGCGCCCTGATCCACAACCTGAACAAAGTGGACGCGGAACTGGTGTCGATCAAGAACATCGACAACGTGGCTCACGAGAAACTCCTGCCGGTCACTTCGCTTTACAAGCGCGTGCTGATGGGCGAAGCCCTGCGGCTCCGCGACATCATCTTCCGCTATATCCGCCAGATCAACGCGGCGCCCAGCGAAGAACTCTGCGACGATATCGAAAAATTCCTCGACTGCGTCCTCTGCGTCAAGCTGCCGCACGCAGACAGCCTCGAAGCGCGCGTGGCGCAGCTCCGCACCAAACTCAACCGGCCCATCCGTGTCTGCGGCATGGTCCGTAACGAAGGCGAGCCGGGCGGCGGTCCGTATATCGTGGAAGGCAAAGACGGCAGCACGTCGCTCCAGATTCTCGAGAGCGTCCAGATCAACAAGGCGGATCCCGCCGCGGCCGGCGCGATGGCGAAGGCCACGCACTTCAATCCCGTGGATCTGGTATGCATCCTGCGCGACTGCAGGGGCAACCGCTTCGACCTGCTGAAGCACGTCGATCCGGAAGCTGGCTTTATGAGTTCCAAAAGTTATCAGGGACGTGAACTGAAAGCCCTGGAGATGCCGGGCCTTTGGAACGGTGCCATGAGCGACTGGAATACCTTGTTCGTCGAGGTGCCCTTGGAAACCTTCAATCCCGTCAAAGTTGTTCTTGACCTGCTCCGTCCGGCGCATCAGGGCTAATCTTTTGCCTATGAAAAGAGTATTGCTTCTTATCCTGGCTTCTGTGCTGTTTGCCTTTTGCCAGGCACCTTCAACCACCCCGGACGGACCGGCGGAATCTCCGCTGGCCGGAAAAGTTTCGTTGACGAAGTCCGAATGCCAGGAGTATGCGGCATTTCTGGAGAAAGCATGGCGGGATTCCGTCAAGATAGCCTTGGCCGATTCTTTTGAAAAGAAGTCTCTCACACGCGGCAATTTTACCATGCGCCTCGACTGGCGGATATTCGGCAACAAGCCGGCTGACGGCCGGTCGCTCTTCATTTCGCTGCACGGGGGCGGGGGAGGCCCGGCCTCGATGAACGACAGTCAATGGGAGAACCAGAAGAAACTGTATCAGCCTGCTGAAGGCGTTTACCTTTGTCCGCGCGGCATTACCGATACCTGGGATCTGCATTTCCGTCCTGAGTCGGACGCTTTCTATGAGGAGTTGATCCGTATGGCCGTGACGCAACTGGACGTCAATCCAGACAAAGTGTACCTGATGGGTTACTCCGCCGGCGGCGACGGTGTCTGGCGCCTCGCGCCGCGGATGGCGGACCACTGGGCCGCTGCATCCATGATGGCGGGCCATCCCGGTGACGTGTCGTTGCTGAGTCTGCGCAACCTCCCTTTCATGATCTGGTGCGGTGCACTCGATGCCGCCTATAACCGCAATGAGGAGTGCACCAAGCGTATCGCGGAAATGGACGCTCTGCAGGCAGCGGATCCCGCGGGTTATGTGCACGAAGGGCACATTGTGGCAGGCCGTGAGCATTGGATGTATCTCGAAGATGCGGCCGCCGTGCCCTGGATGGCTCGCTACCGCCGGAATCCGAACCCCGACAAGGTGGTCTGGTGCCAGGGCGATGAGCCCAAAACGACCTTTTATTGGCTGGGAGCACCCACCGGTGAGATAGCGAAGGGCAAAGTGGCATGTGCCAGGCGAAGCGCCAATACGATTGAAATCCTTGCTTGCGATTATTCTGGTCTGACTTTTTACCTGAATGATGAAATGTTCGACTTGGACCGTCCTGTACGCGTGACTTTCGGGGAAAAGGTCCTTTTCGAAGGGCCGGTTACCCGCTCTCCCGAAACAATGCGCCGCACCCTACGGGAGCGTGGCGATTTGTCGTTCATCTTTCCTGCCAGCATAACGGTAAAACTCATGGACTAGGCTGCGGTAGCCCAAGGCTTTGAGGTCTTCATAGCGCACCCGGTAGTTGATCTTGGTGTGCCGGCCGCTCGACAGATAACGGAGATACTGTTGCAGATACCGGTCGATTTCCTGAAGGCCCTCGGTCCGGTTGATGACCGGAAAGAACCAGCGGGACCAACTCAGCGAGTCCGGATCTTCCCCCTCGAACAGTTTTGCGTTGAATTTCCGGATCAGGCCTTTCATGGCCTGTTCCGGGGTTAGGCCCTTTGCTACACGCCACCGTTGCAGGGAACGTGCCGCCCGGCGGATTTTGCCTTTCATCTTGATTCTGACAGCCCGGGAGATGTCGATGGCTTCGCCCTGGCAACGGAAGCCCAGAAATTCGAAGGGCTCGTCGGGCATGTAGATCCTCTCTTTTTCAGGATTGACGGTCAGGCCATAGTGTTCCAGAAAGCCCAGCAGCACGGATTTGTGGGATTCCAGCTCTTTACGGTCTTGTGCGAATAGGATAATATCGTCCGAATAGCGGGCATAAACGACACCGGCATCCGAAAAATAGCGGTCAACTTCCATCAGATAGACGTCCGCCAGAAAGGGAGAAGTGGGTGTGCCGGCCATGACTCCGCGGTTTTCCCGGACAATCCGTCCGTCGGCGAGTGCCCTGCCATCGGTCAGCATTCGCTCAAAAAACGCATACAAGGGTGGATCATCAGAAAGAAGTTCCTTGAGTATGGGTAGGAGGATGGGGATGGAAATAGAATTGAAATAGTCGTGAATGTCCAGCTTATACGCCCACATTTCTCGTCCGCGAAGGGCCTTCCGGAGTTGGAAGATGGCGTCGGTCGCTTTGATTCCGCGGCGGAAGGCGTAACAGTTGGGTGAAAAACGGTCGTCGTAGCGGTACAGGAGAAAGGCGATGAGTTTGAGCACGCGTGTCTCCTCCGGACTGAAACAGTAAACGGTACGTTTCTTCCCGGTGCCCATCTTGTTGATGCGCTTTCTTTCCGGGATGCTAGGCCCTTCGCCGCGAAGGAAGGCGCTGGCTACTGGCAAATAGCGTTCATGCTCGACGTAGTCGTCTGCATCGCTGAACAGAGACCAGGTAAAACGTCCTTTCATCAGACGGTGGGCCAGGAATGTCTCCCATACCGCCGGGTCGTCCAATTGGAAGAGGATGCTTTGCATAGGAAAAAAGGAAAAAGGGGAATGAATTTGAATCAGCAAAATTGCTGATCACCGGACGGGTACACTGCCTTGCCGCCTGCAAGGCATAAGATAGGCAGTGCTGCGTCCTGCGCAGGCGCAACGGGGTTGCATCCCCTTTTTCCTGATGACTAACCCAGAAAACGATGGAGGCGGCCTACGACGTACTCACGCTCGTTGGGCATCTGCGTGTAGAAGTTGATGTAAGGAATCCCGATCTTCTTGGCGTACATTCTGGCGATCAAATACTTGACATTGGCATAATGGCTATGTCCGTCGCCCAGCATCACGACGCCCTTGGGAACGCCTCCCTGGTACAGGACGAAGGTATAGGGTTTACCCCATTCTGCCTTGTAAACCTGACGCGGGCGGGTAGCGTAGAGTTGGAACTCGTCGGAGACGTTTCCGACAAGATCAGTCACAGGAACGTCCTCCCGGACCTCGTACAGTGCGCATGCAGACCGGATGATCTCCCGGAAATAGGCACGCCACTCTTCGGCGGATTTCTCCCGGACTGTTTCGGCACTGCGTACCGGGGGGACCGACGGCGTTGGGTTGCCGGCAGTCGGTTTTTTGGCGGTAGACTCCTGTTTGGCGGCAATCTCCTGTGCAACCGAGGCGACCTTACCGGCGATGTTGAACAAATCCTTTAGTAAACCCATGGTGCTTAATGTTTTAATACTGTAAAAATAAGTATTATTTTTTCAAATGACAAGTCTCAGAAAAAACCAGTGATTCCAACGAGCACAAGGATTTGTCTTTTACGTCAGAAGTGAAGGTAAAGAAGATGGCGTGCTTTCCGGTCATTTCTGCCAGGGATGGAACGCTTAGACAGATCTCTGTGGACGCCTGGGGCATATCGGCGCTGATCGTGACAGACCCGATACGCTTTCCCCCTTGTGCCGCCCAGGGACGGTCAGCCCAGACGGTAATGGTCCCGTCAATGCCTTCTGGTACCAGTTCCAGTAAAAGTTTCAGGTCTTTCTTTCCCTTCGTCCTGTCAAAGTTGAAGTACTTGTAGCCCACAATGGATCCGTCGTTGTTGTTCACGATCCGGTTCCTGTTATTCCTCAGATCCCATGGTGCGTCGTACCGGTCTTCCGTGCCGTATCCAGGTTCAAGGTAAGAACCGGAGAACATGTCGTCTCCGTGTTGGCGCCAAGGCTTCGGCCCGGTGTACCAGCAGGCGATGCCAGCGGAGTGCCGTTCCAACGGGTTCAGGCCCTCCAGCGCAAAACCTTCTGACGTATATTCCCCTTCACTGATGGACACTTTGCCGCCAGGGCCTTCTTCAACTTGCACCGAAATCGGGGAGACCATGGCTTGGCGGGCATATTCATTACGTCCTGTCTGTCGGTGATAAAACACATACCATTGTCCATTGATTTCGCAGATACTGCCGTGGGTGTTGCCCGTAGGCGTGGCCGTAACGATCGGGTTGCCCTCCGGATCGACATCGCGTCCGCGGGCGTCGATGAGCGTGCCGCCGTAGGTCCAGGGACCCAGCGGATGATCGCTGTAGGCGTAGGCCAGGGTGTAATTGGTGTCAGGGAGCCCGAATTCGCCAGGGGCTGTCCAGCGGCTGAAAATAAACACATATTTGTCCTTGATCTTGCGGATGGAGGATGCTTCAAAAAAGCGGAATATGCCCTCTTGATGAAGATTGGAAACCATATCCTCCACGACTTGGGTCCCAGGCTTCAGCGTTGCCATCGTGGCAGGATCCAATTCTCCGCCGAACGACTTCGAAAAACCCCAGTAGCCGTAGACACGGCCGTCGTCATCAACGAACACGCCGGGATCGAAACCCAGGATTCCTTCGGTTTCAAAGGGATTGTCCGGGCTCCAGTTGCACACCTCGAAGGGTCCGTCAGGACGGGCACTCTTTGCTACCAGGGAGTTGCGCTTCCATCCCATATCGTTGGGATAAAGGTAGTAGGTCTTGGTACCGTCAGCAGCCTCCTTCAGGCATACATCCGGGGCATAGAGGACATCATAGAGGTCGCCTTCGTTGAGCGGCTTTCCGTCGCGGTTCGTATTGACGCGGAAAATGACGCCGTCATAGCGCCAGTTCCACAAGCTGTCCACAGGTGCTGACCAAACCACTTGGTCCCTTCCGCAATACTGGGTCCGTTCGATGTCGTGTGACCCGTAGATATATACACGTTGGTGGCCGGGTCGATCCGGGTCTTCAAACACATAGGGTTCTCCGTCTGGAATGTGCTCCCAAAGGGGAAGATAGGGATTGCCGACAGTAGTCGGTGTGGTCGGTCGTGCGTCTCCGCAGGAGGTCAGTGCGGCCAAAACGGCCCATGCAAACAGGAGCTTTTTCACGTCAATAGGAATTGGGTAGGCGAAAGTCGTTTATCTTGACAAAGATAAGAAAACTTTTGCGGTAATCGAGGCTCCCGAATCTGACAGACTAGCCTGTGGGGATCAATGATAGAACAGGAATCCGAAATAGGCCCTGGGCCCTTGAGGAAGGAGTTTGGCATCGCTCAGGGCACAGAGATAATCTACCTTGAGCGTCAGATGCATGGGGCCGGAGACGATGAAATCGCAGCCGACGAAGGGATCGACAGCCATGAATCCCTGTTTATGATAACGGGTTCCGTCGATAGGAGCCCAAGCTGTGACCGGTTTTTCGAACATCAGGAGCGAGGTCATCGCCCCGCCGCCCAAGGTAACGCCGGCGTATGGCTGGACCCTTCCCAGGACGGCATAAAAATCGGCCAGGAGACCGCCCCATCCATACTTGAGATAGCTTCCGTTGTCACGTTGGCTGAGGGTTGACACGTAGCCTTCCGTGCCGAAACGGAGATGCTCGCCCAAATGAAGCCGGATGACACCACCGATGCCTATCGGTGCTCCTTTGGCTTCATAGCCGATAGCATCCAGGGAGCCAGACAGATAGCCCGTGTGAATCATCATTCCACCGTCAAAGCCATGCAGAAGCTTCTTTTCCTGCGCTTGCGCCGCCCAAACGAGCAGTAAGCAAAAGGTGGTCAGAAGAAAACTTCTCATAGCTTGCCTTGCATTTCTTTGCGGCGGACTTCGTAATAGCTGTGCCGTTTAGGATTCTCGGGGAACCAGCCACGGAGCACCCGCTTTTCCTGGAGGAACATCTCATGGATGCCCCATAGGCAGGAGAAGGCAAAGCCGCCGATGATGGTGGAGAGGATACTGTTCTCGACAAAGAGGGACAGGATGCAGAATGCCAGACCGGCTAACAGCCAGATCCACCAACTGTCTTTTCCCCAGTGATATTCCATTTTAATGACGGCCGGATGGCAGATCCCGATGCTCAGAAACACGGCTGCGCCGACGATGATGCCGCTGAAATTCATATTCGCTTTTCTTTACAAGTGCAAAGATCAGCAAAAAAAGCGGATGTTTTTAGGCCGGGAAGGGATGAAATTAGGACTATCCTTGCATCTTTTTCCGATAGGCAGAAGGCGTCATGCCGGTCTCTCTCCGAAACAGTCGGGCAAAGTAAGACTGATCATCCACGCCGACCGACGCAGCTACGTCTATAATGGACAGGCCGGTGGAGGAAAGTATCCGCTTGGCACGTTGAATCCGGACAATATCGATCCAAGCGCCGACACTCCGGCCCGTAGATTGTTTGATCAGGCGACTGAGATAGTTTTCGCTGATGCCGATTGTATCGGCGTATGCTGTAAGCGTGCCGGGCATCTTCTCCGGGTCGAAGACTGACTCGAGGAACCGGTTCACGGCTGGATGGACCGATGCGCTGAGATCTGGTTTGATGCGCGAGAGCAGCAGGTCCAGCCCTTTCTCGACGAATACAAGATCGTCTCTTTCGAAGGAGGCAGCCAGCATTTTGAACAGCAAACCGATAAAGACGCCCTCGTCGAACCAGAAACCCTGGTGAATCGGCACGGAGAGGAATCTCAGCGGCTTTGTATCGGTAAGAATGGAAGAGGAGAAGCCACCTGTATAACCGACTGCATCGCGATAGTACCGGATGGAAAAGGCAGCCTGAGCCGGAATCAGCAGAATCTGCCCTGGCTGACACAAAAAGGGGAGTCCGTCCACGTCAACAAGTGCTTCTCCCGAAGTAAGGAAGATAAAACCGATGAGCGGCAGCCGTGCTACGGGAACTTCGGCGGGTTTGATGAAGCCCGAGGTGTCCATCTTCCGAATGATGAACGGTGTGTGCGAAAAGTCGGCATGCTGGTGCCAGTGTGCGTCAGGATTCATTTTGTCGAGATGAATTTGGCGGGGCTACGGATCAAGAAAAACTTCCTCATACTGTTCATTCTTTTACTATGCAAAGATAATGAAAAAACCTCCCCCGAAGGGGAGGTCGCCATATGGAATGGAGGTATCGCAGGCCTTGTTTCATGGCCCTTCGCGGGATTACATCATCGCAATGAGGAAATTCTCATAGCCGATCTTCTCGATGTAGTTGAGATACTGGGCTTCCCAGGTCATGTGCTCGGTCTCGCCATCGATCCATTTCTGGATAAGTTTCTGGGTAGGGTAGTCGTCGGCGAAAGCTTCGGCCAATACGCTCAGCTGTTTGACGGCGTCGGGATTGTAGTCCGATTCGATCTGTTTGCGGGGATCGTCGTAGAACGGGAATTCCACCGTTTTCATCAGTTCCTGCAGATCGGCGGGTTTGTATCCGAGTTCAACCAGGCGGTTGAGCACTTCCTCGGCTTCATCCCACTCTTCTTCGGCTTCTTCCTTCCATTTGTCAGCCAATTTGTTCCAGCCCTGCAGGCGGTCGTAGGCCGAGAAGGCGAAATGCTGTTTGCTGTTTCCAAACCAGCCCGCGCCATACATGGCAAACTGTTTCAATGCTTCTTCTTTTGTCATAGTCGTGTGGATTATTGAGATGATTATTATTTGAGTTTCATGATCCGCTTCATTTCCAGATTCTCATAACCCTCCGGGCAGTGTGTGGAAAGGTAAACGGTCGGGTTTTTCCTGACGAATTCGCGGATACGGTCCAGCGTTTCCCGGGCTGCTTTGATGTCTTCGAAGACAATGGAGAGTTTGTTGGCTTTGAGGGCGGCATCGCAGTAGGTGACATCGCCGTGGAACAAATAGAACAGACCCTCGTTTTCGGCAATGATGATGCTGTTTCCCTTGGTATGTCCTTTGGCTGCGATGAACCGGACGCCGGGGGCGATCTTCTCCGAAGCCGGGAAGTTCTTGTACGGGCCGTCTTGATAAGTTACACGGATGATGTTGTCGCCTTCCAGCTTCATTTCATCGGCGTCTTCGGGAGAAATGTACACCTTCGCATTCGGGAAATACCCCAGCGCTGCGCTGTGGTCCGGGTGCTTGTGGGTGACAAGAATCTTGGTCACTTGCTCCGGCCGGTAGCCCAGCGCGGTGAACGATTCCATATAATCGGCCACCTTCGTACCCATATAGAGCGGGCTGCCCAGCTTCCTGGCCTGGGCGGGATAGCCGTTCTTGAAGCCGGTATCCACCAGGATCACTTCCTCACCGGTATCAATCAGGAAATTCTGCAGACTGCTGCGGTAGATAATCTGTTCGTCAAACGCATCCTTGCCCTCTTCTCCGCCAAAAGCGAAGTCCTGGGTCATAAATCCGCCGTCGAACATCCGGATAGCTTTGATTTCCATGCGGCCGTTATTTGGCGGGTTCCCACTTGCAGCGGACGGGCGATACGATGGAGCCTTCCTTCTTGAGTTCTGCGAATGCTTTGTCTACCTCTTTGCGGTCGGCATTCAGGGCCTTGGTCACGTCTCCGGCGGAAACGGGTTTGCCAGCTTCTCGCATGGCTTTGAGTACTTGTTCTTTCATGGCTTAAAGGGTTCTAATTACAATGCAAAAATACGAAAGCGTCGATGATCCGGCATGGCCAGGGCGATACAAAATTTGTTTGAAACGAAACAAAGCCCTATTTTTGTAGATACGAACAGCTGGCGTTGCGATGTACAGTCTGAAAGAAGCCTGGGTCAAAATGCAAGGATCCCTTCCTTTTGAAGGATGGGAGGGGCGGCTGTACTGCAATCATACGGATGCGGCTATTACGTACCGTGCCAATATCACGCAGGGATTCATGGCCGCGTACACGTTCACGCTCGTGAACCGCGGTTGGCTTACGTTTATCTATAACGGGAGGGAACTGACGCTCCACGAGAATGATCTGTATATCTATTCTCCCGGATTGTCCGTCACCATACTGGCCGCCTCCGAGGATTATCAGGGAATCTGCCTGCTTGCCGACGAGCCCACGACGCTGGAAACGCCGGCCTTCCAGAGCCTTGTCCAGGTTGCCTACCATCCGATCGTGCAGATGAGCGAGCCCAAACTGTCGCTTCCCGGCGATACGGCCGGGCCGATCCGGAAAAGGATGGAGGAAATCAAAGAATATCTGCATTCCGATAAGTCTGGACGGAGCGAGATCCTCAAGCATCTGTACGCCATCTTCCTTCTCGAATTGCAGAATGCCCAGGAGCAGAGTATCCTGGCGACCCCGGTGTCCAAGCGCGTCGAGGAACTCTTTATCCGCTTTGTCAGGCTGCTGCCCCAGCATTGCGCAGCTCATCACGACATTGGGTTTTATGCGTCCAGAATGAACATCACGACCACCTATCTTTCCCGTTTGGTCCGGAAAGTGTCCGGCAGGACCGTCGTGGCCTATATCAACCAGTTCCTGGCCCTGGAAGCGACGTTCCTGCTCAAGACTACGACGCTCAGCGTCTCCCAGATCGCCGACCGTCTCCATTTCGCAGACATCGCCTCCTTCAGCAGATTCTTCTTCCGCATAACCGGGGTATCTCCCAAAAGATATCGGGGGTGAACAAAGTATTCTTCCAACAACTATTTCCCCAGAAACTCCGTGGGCGTGAGGCCGGTCACTTTCTTGAAAAGTCGGGTATAGTGGTGCGGAAACTCGAATCCCAGAAGGTGGGCCGTTTCGTTCACATTGTGCCCGTTCATCAGCAGGTTCTTCCCCTGGTCAATCACGAAAGAGTGGATATAACCAATGGCAGTGCCGCCGGTGGCCTTATGGATCACGTCACCGAGATATCGGGGTGAGTATGCCAACTGACGAGCGCAGTAATTGACGGTCGGGACACCCTGGTCAAGTTGCTTACCGTCCAGATAGTATTCCCTTAGCAGATGATGGAAACGCTTGAGCAGGTCTGGGGAAGATTTGTCTTCTTGGGACAACTGCCGTAGATAGATTCGCTGGCAGTATTCAAGGATGAGCCGGATATATCCGAGGATGACGGAACGAAGGGAAGGGGAGTCCGCGTTTTCCTCCAATTCATGCCGTAACTGTGTGAGCATTTGTGTGATCCGGCTCCATTCCGATGCTTCCATTTTGAGGGTTTCCGTGGAAAAGTAGGAGAAAAAGTGAAAATCCTTCATCCGGGGCGCCAAGTCCGAGCCGTGAAGTAATTCGGGAGAGAACAGTAAGGCCCATCCGCTGATATCGATTTCTTCTCCATCGTCTTCCTTGCCGCCGATCTGGCCGGGCTCGACGGCGATGATGGAGCCGTCGGGCACGTCGAACATCTTCATGCCATAGGTCAGATTCTTGGGGAAGTTCCGCTGGATGAAGAGGCCATAGACGCCGTAGCGGTTCAGGCTAGGACGAATGGGCGAGACTTCGTCGTAGTGGACGATGCTGACCAGCGGATGTAATACGGGCGCATGAAGAAAGCGAGCGTACACATTGGGATCGGAAAGCTTCAGGATGTTCTTCATTTTCGTCTGTAAAGGTAGATAATTCGGCGGATAAAACCAAAATTCTGCGCTATTGGTAGAAATTGGACAAAAATCGGTAAAAGAATCTCCGAGAGAGCACATACCTTTGCAGCATCAAAGTCCAGCGTTATGAACCTCAAATCATTTTTATCTGTCATCGCCGCATCCCTGATGCTACTTGCCTGCCAAACGAAAACAACCGAAAAAGAGAATATGAGCACCTTGAATCTTACCCAGGAATGGGACAAGACATTCCCTAAGTCCGAACTGGTCAACCACAGCAAAGTCACTTTCCACAACCGTTACGGCATTGAGCTGGCGGCTGATATGTATGTCCCGAAGAACGCGGAAGGCAAACTGGCCGCCATCGCGGTGAGCGGTCCCTTCGGTGCCGTGAAGGAGCAATCCTCCGGCC
>JAEEGJ010005659.1_pt1 | contig 38835 bp, 24 predicted proteins | sample 8958761 | NCBI WGS metagenome assembly JAEEGJ01 (sample SAMN16246546, study PRJNA631951) | gut metagenome | biome: gut microbiome; feature: rumen; material: RS-attached | host: Bos | place: Iran: Karaj | collected 2018-10
CATACTGCGGAATATTACCTACGGTGGTAATCTTTGCGCCAGGGAACAGCTTCTCTGCATCGCTCTGAATCCTGTTCATCTCACGCTCCACACAAGCCGAGTTGAAGTCGGAAATCTCCACCATGAGGCGCATACGGCGATAGTCGTAGTCCATCCAGTATTCAGATTCCGTGCCTCCTGCATTCTCATAGAGCAGGAACATCTGAGCCACTTCCTCCTCAGTATCGGGGATGCGGTAGAAGGCTGTGTCGCCATTGTTTAGCGTCTGGTTGAGGTCCTTCAGTATGTCGAGAATGGATGTTGTGCGCTTGGTGAGGTCGTAGGTGTTCACCTTTGTCTGCAACTCGTCAAGGCGCTTCAGATTCTCAGGCTCCTTCGCCATATCGTTGTCAGGAAGCTCCACAATCAGGTCGTAGGAATAGAGCGAGCCCAGTTCTGAACGTCCTACATCCATCACCTCTTTTACATAGTCCACCTTCAATCCCATTGTGCGCTCTATGTCGAAGGCTGCCTCTATCTTCCAGAGTCCTATGCAAAGCAGTATGCAGATGGCAAGGAACGAATATCCTATCTTCTTAGGATTGCGCAGCACCTTGTCGCCAAGCACTACCATGAACTTTGTCCAGCGTGTGTCGCTATCCTCAGTAAAGCCTTCTATCGGGCGCTTGTTCTTGCCAAACGACAGCAGCACAGGCGTAACGATGAGCGAGGTGAGGAGTACGAAGAGCACGCTCATAGAACTGATGATTCCAACACAATGCATAGGACGGATTGGAATGACGAGGAATGACAGAAGTGATACTAATGTGGTGAAGCCGCAGAAGAATACCGACCAACCTATCTCCTTGATAGTCTCAACGATAGCCTTGTGACGCTCTCCGTGTATGCGCATACGTCCGCTGAAATATGAGAAGATATGAATGTTATAGGCAATGGCTACGGCAAACGCCAGAATCGTAGGAATCATCAGTACCGTAGAATCCACATACATCTGCGTAAAGCCTGCGATGCCGTATGTGGTGAAGAGTCCGCCTATAACGGAAATGATAGGCGCGACGACACCACGCAGAGAGCGTGTCATCAACAGCATCACCACCATGCAGATTAGTGTTGCAATCATCATCAGCTGTCCCATTTCCTTGCTTATATATACGGTCTTGCAATGGGTTACGTATGGCATACCCGTGCCTTTCGGGTGCAGAGATGCATATTCCGGCTTCTTGATGATGCGCTCCACCTCCTCACCTGTGATGATGTCAGGAGCCACGGTACTCGTCTTCTTCCAAACGCTATCCTTCGGGAAGGCTCTCAGCTTTACCATTATCCATGAGAGGTCGCCTTTTGGTGATATCAGCTTTCGTGCTACGTGAGGCTTGCTGTAAGCCCTTGCCTTGATGCTGTCCATTTCTGCCGAACCCTCATCAGGAATCTCGTCAGGCACAATCTGCTCTATTGTCATGCCCTCGTCGCTACCCACCATAAACTCGATGTCGGTAAGCGATGTCACCTTATCTACATACGACAGGCTGTCGAGAAGTTCATTCGACAGGGCACGTAGCGTTGTGAGGTTCTTCTTCGTGAAATGGTTGTCGCATCGTGTCAGCACGCCCACGTAGTAGTCGTTTCCGAAATGCGACTTGAACTCCTCCGTCTTCACAAGCATGGGGTCATCCTCTATGAAATAGTCATCAAACGATGTCTCTTTCACCATGCGTTTCATACCCACCACCGATATTACCATCAGCAGTACAAATGCACCGAGAGTCCACCAACGCACTCTCAGCAGTCGCTCAGCATATCTGCCAAACCACTTGTTGATTCTTTCAATTTTCATCAATTAATCTTATTTACTATTTAACTATATACTAATGACTATTTATTTACTATTTCCCTGAATTTACTATTTACCATGCGACTATTGATTTGTGGTAATAGTACATAGTAAATCCGTAAATAACGTGAGTTCGACGAATTTACCCACTTGTATATTATTGAATATCATGTAGTTGAAAGAACTCTGAAGGAGCGACACCTAAAAGGGCAGTCCGTTAGGGCTGTTATATTTGCCGATATAGGGGGAATGAGGTCTGTAGGACCGACACCTATTGTATTTATCTATGTTTTTAGGTGTCGCACTTACAGCGCTCCTTTAATCACGCATCTATAGAATAACAGCCCTTACGGACTGCCCTATTAGGTGTCGGGCTTTGGCTTTCCCTTCGGCCGCCGACCTCTTCGACGTTCAGCCCTCGCAGTCTTGAATTATTCGCTGAAGCTCATCAAGCTGAAGCAAGTCGTCGAACTCACGTTATGTTAATGCGTAATGAACTTCTCAAACGCCTTGCGGAAAGCGTCGCTTTCGAGATCCTGTATGCCTTCATCCATTATGTCAATACGATTAATGAGGAATACAGCATTATCATAGAGCAATGGTATTGGGGTGTCGTGATTGAGAAGAGCCATGAGGAACACCATTCGGTCAGTTTGGTACAACTGTCTTGCAATATCACTATGCTCATCAAGATATTTCTTCAAAGGCTCGGAGAGGTCATCATCGGCAAAGCGAAGAAGGAGCTTGTTGCGAAGCATGGCGTGATAATTGCCATTCACAAGGTTCTTCTGTGCCATCTCGTGGAAGATAGCACCCATGCTCCATTGGGCGGTTTCGAGAGTGGCAATAACACCATTCAACTGTCGGGAGAAGAAATCATATCCCTCCCAGTCTTCTTTGCACTTATATCGCAGATCGTGCTCCACCTCGTGCCAACCTTCAGAGAACACGGTACGAATCTGAATCTCAAGCGTATTATCGAGATAAGGCGCATATTCCTTTGGCAAGGCTGCGCGGAAGTCTTCCACATATTTTTCTGGAATCTTCTTCACAAGGTTAAGCCTCTGCGGACGGAAAGTAGAGACGTCAAGATCGTCAACCGAACGGTCCACAAGACCGCCATTGCAAAGGTACATCTCCATTGCCTCCACATCCTCAGAGAAATACAGTACGATTCTGATACCTATCATATCCTGTATCTTGTCTCCGGCACGATATTTATCGCCCTTTATCTGCATCTTATGCTCAAGGGAACGGATACTCTTTGCCCTACCAAAGATACGGAACATGATTCCGCTCTGTGTCATTCTTTGGGATAAATCATTAAGAATGCTATCTTTTATTTCCTCTAATGTTAGCATAGAATAATAGTTTTTTGCAAAGATATAACATTTTTCTTGTTTCCCCAAAGAATTCTTAGAAAAACATTAGATATGGAAATAAATCATAGATAATCCACAGAATAAAGAAATGGTAGTTCGATAAACTCGAACTACCACTATGTGTTTATCTTCTTAAGAATATACTTCAATAGAGAGCTTTACAGGCAATTGTCGCAATTTTTGCGACAATTCAAAATGCTATCAAGTTGTGAGTCTCCCCTATTTTGTATGGGGGTAAAATTTTACCAGACAACAATATTCGAGAGGAAACAATTTCATTTGTAAAACCATAGTTTCATGGTAATAATTCGTACCTTGACATGGTTTTTTCCAATGTTCTCATAGTAGTAACAGTTTTATATGTTTCTTTTAATTTTGAATTTAATTTGACATTGTCTGATGATTTTGTAGATTCCGCCTTTGTGTATATAACGGCACAACCAGATTTGTTAGCGTATAACATTACATAATATTTCAAATCTACGCTTTCAAGATAACATATGATATCATCGCTGCTTTTATTGTCATATTTAACCACACAATATCTTTCAAGTAAAAAGCGTGTTAATTCTAAAGAATATAATAAAGATGTAGAAAAACCACATGTCTTTAATCTTCCATTTTCAAATGTATACAGATAAGCATCAACTTGCCCTTTACCCAAATATCCAAGATTATCAGAATCTTCTTTCTTCAATGTATATCCGCTCATGTGTTTTTTGATGGTAGCCATATTACTATCCCATTCTATATATGGCTCTGTAAATGATGTGTATTTAGGTTTTACCGTAACATTGCATGACAATCCATTTGCGTGTATTATGGTTGTTCCGACATGTTGAGCGGTTACAACACCATTTTTGACTTCTGCTATAAGCTCATTTTCAGAAGACCAAATACATTTATCACTACCGCTATATGTGATTTGGGATGTTTCATCAACAAAAAGTGTTACGCTTGTTTTGTCTAATGTTGGAATTGTGGCTTCTTCATCATCTTTTGAACAAGATAAAAAACTAAAACAAATCAACATTAACCAAAATAAAAATAATTGTTCTTTTTTCATTGTCTTTATGGTACGTTTATATGCCATCGTCCGTCGGCTCTAACTGGTTAATTAATATTGTTTTTCTGCTTTCATTCGCAAAGACTCACTACCCATACTTAGAGTTAAGTCCGCTTCTCCATATGACATGGAATTAACTGTGTAAATAGCATACTCCTTGCCACTCACATAAGTTATAATTTGATTTTTACCTTTTGTCTTGTATGTTCCACTTCCATTTCCTAAATATCCAGAGCCGTAGAATGTTCCATCTTCATAAAAAGTGATTGACATTCCGAATTTTGTGTATGGGTATCTTGTTACGTTATACCATTTTCCATCGACCTGTAATTCTACAGCTTTCCACTTACCATAGAGTTGAGACATTGGATAATCAAAAGTGTCTTCATCATCTTTTGAACAAGAAGACAAACAAACAGATAATGCCGTAACAAGCATAAAGAAAAACATTTTTATTTTCATATTCTTATTGTTTAATATTTTTCTGGTTAAATGCGCAAATTGAATGAAATGCACGAAAGCGCGCCTCCTCGGATGTTGTTTACCTATAGATACCCAATAAAGCGAGTGTTAATTTTTTATTGAAAGTTTACTACACAAAAACGTAGGTATCCACTTCTGTTCGTCCGTTTGATCGAGGTCCTCGGAGACCTTAGGATATAGACGAGACAAAGTGATACCTACGCCAATATAGTTATACTTATCTTCGGGGAAAGTGTGCATGAGGATGTGATAATCCTCGCTACACACCCCGAGATATAGTTATACCATACCCGTAAGCATTCACTTCAGCCATTGTCATTGATATCCTATTTGAAATTTCCGAGGTTTCAACCAAACCAATAGACAAAGCATCGATGACGCTTTTATATTATGTAGTGTCTAACCACTTGCAATAGTTATGACGTTGCAAATATAGGCATTTTATTTCTTAATGCAAATAAAAATGGGTGGAAAGTTATAAAGACATGCCTATTTTCTTTGTTTTTTGTAAAATCAACCTGATAAAATCGCAATTTATTCATCGATTTACGGATTCTTCTGTATATCTCATGTTTCCTTCTAAGTCCCAAGTAAGTCCGTACCAAAGTCGGTGTAAGTCCCATTTCTCGCCTATTCTAAGGAACGGATTTGGAACGGATTTGAAACGGAGGAAGAGCGAAGGAGAAGCGAAGGAAGAGCGAAGGTAAGACGTATGTAATAGGTTGGTGTAATACCCTTGCAAAGAAAAAAATCAAAAAGTTTTTAGAGGGGGTATTACACCTTTTGTTATTATGAACGATATTTTTGTTGATTATCAGCGCGTTAGATGAGGTGTAATACCCTTGAAAGTATTACACCATTTAGGGCGCTTTGATGTAATGCTGGTGTAATACTTTCGGGGGTATTACACCAAGGCAAACAGGTTGATATACAGTTGTTTGGTGTGCTCAAACCTGCAAAGGTGTAATACTCGGCGTTGAAAACTTTTTGTAAAATAGTATTACACCAACTATTTCTTCTTTGGCACTACGTAGGCGCTCAACTCATATAATATGTATATGGGTAGTGACACTATCATTAGTGTGAAGGCGTCGGAGGTTGGGGTGATGAATGCAGCCACGATAAGGATAAACACAATGGCATGACGGCGGTACTTGTGCATCAATTCTCGATTGAGTAATCCTAACTTGCCAAGGAACCACGATACTACAGGTAATTCGAACACTACGCCAAGCATTAGAGAGAGTATTACTAAAGTGTCGATATATGATGATAGGGATATCATATTCGTCACTTCTTCCGACACTTGATAGTTGCCTAAGAAGCGGAACGTGAACGGAAATACCACGAAATAGCTGAACACTACTCCTGCCATGAACATGACATATCCGCTCGTCACTATCCTCACGGCATAGCGTTTCTCTTGCTGATATAGTGCAGGGGAGATGAACTTATACAGCTCGTAGATGATATATGGAGCAGCCACGATAAGTCCGGCATAGAATGATATCATCATGTGAATCATGAACTGGGAAGTCAGTTCGGTATTGATGAGCTGTACCGTAGGATCCTTTGGGGCAAGCACAACGAAAAACAGCTCGTCCTTGAATCCAAAGGCGAGCAACGCAAACACCATAGCGACTGCTAGTGACCGCAAGATGCTGCCACGCAGTTCCTCAAGATGTTCCCAGAAGGTCATAGGCAAGACTAACAGAAGCCCCTATCCCCGACCCTTCCCCCGCCCGGGGGAAGGGAGCAAGATAGTAAAAGTCGCTAAAGGAATAGCCCATAGCGAGAAAATGTAACCACTCCCTTGCCCCGAGCGGGGAAACGGTTGGGGATAAGGGCTGTTCTTATTTTTTTTCTTCTTCCTCTTCTTTTTTATCCTCCATCTTCAGGTTGTCACTAACCTCGTTCATCCCATCTTTGAATGAGCGAACGCCCTTACCCATGCCGTGCATGAGTTCAGGAATCTTCTTGCCTCCAAAGAGAAGGAGGACTACAAGTACGATGATAATAAGTTCGGTGGTGCCGAGACCACCAATGAAAAGTAGGTTGTGCATAGTAAGAGACCCACCCCCAAACCCCTCCCGTAAAGGGTGGGGAGTATATAGTTTTTTCGTTTGAGGGTATTATCGGGCGATTTTATATTATTATTTTTTTATATCCACCCCCGTAAATGAATAATTGTAATTACTCCCCTCCCTTTATGGGAGGGGTTTGGGGGTGGGTCTTTTATAGTTTGTTCTGTTTCAGCTTCTCCACAAATTCGTTGATGCGGGCGAGCTGTCTTGGGATGTCGATATTCTGCGGACAATGAGGATTACATTGACGGCAGTCGATACAATGGTCTGCCTGACGAAGTTTAGGAACTGAGCGGTCATAGCTTACGAGATAGATTCTGCGAGCCTGCTCATAGTTCTCTGCCTCCATGCTCTCTGGTACGTTACCCTTGTTCACGCATTTGTTGTAGTGAACGAAAATGCCTGGGATATCCACGCCGTAAGGACATGGCATACAATATTTACAGTCGTTACAAGGTACGGTAGGGTAGCTCTTGATGAGAGTTGCCGTCTCGCCCTCAAGCCAATCCACCTCTTCCTTAGTAAGAGGTTTCAGAGGACCGAATGAGCGTATATTATCCTCAAGGTGCTCCATATATGTCATGCCTGAAAGTACGGTGAGGATGTTAGGCTTAGTACCACAATAGCGGAAAGCCCATGAAGCCACACTATTATCAGGCTCACGCTGTTTCAGGTGAGCTACCACGTGGTCAGGCACCTTTGACAAACGACCGCCAAGAAGTGGCTCCATCACTATGCCCGGTATGTTACGCTTCTCCAGTTCCTCATACAGATGCTTGCCGTCAGAGTTGTTCCAATCCACGTAGTTGATCTGAATCTGAACGAAGTCCCAATGATACTTGTCGTGAAGCGAGAGCATATAGTCATAGAACTCCATATCGCCATGATATGAGAATCCCAACTGACGGATAACGCCCTTTTTGCGTTGCTCCAAGAGGTAGTCGAGCACGCCATTGTCAAGGTATCGTCTTTTGAGCGTTTCCAATCCGCCGCCACCAAGCGAATGCAACAGAAGATAGTCGATATAGTCGGTCTGGAGATATTTTAGCGAGTTCTGGAACATCTTCACACCTGCCTCATGCGACTGCTGTTCAGGAGCGAAGTTAGAGAGTTTCGTTGCTATGAAATAGCTCTTACGGTCGTAGCCACTCGCTTTGAGGGCTGTTCCGAGAGAAGCCTCACTCTTACCACGCACATACGCAGGACTGGTATCAAAATAATTCACACCATGATCAAGGGCGTATTTACACAGCCTATTGACCTGCTCCTGATCAATCTGCTCCTCTGGTGGATTGCTCTGGTCTTTGGTCGGTTCAACAGGAAGCATAGGCAAACGCATCCAGCCATATCCCAACAGACTCACGCGGTCGTTATTGTTAGGATTGGTGCGGTATGTCATCTTACCCGTAGGCACAGGATCCGTATGATGCCCCATAGGATCTACATCACCCAACTCAGAATTTGCATTATTTTTACAAGATGCCAGAGCAACAGCCGCAGCCGCCGTACCGGAAATCTTTAAGAAGTCGCGTCTATTTATATGTTTCATAACTTTATGTACAATTTACCATTTACAATGTACAATTTTCATTTCATCATTTCTACATTTTCTATTTACCGTGTACAACATTCAAGATACTAAAGTCGTGATTGCCATAAATTGTACATTGTACATGGTAAATGGTAGATGATCAGATTTCCTTATGCACCTCATGTCCTTCTACATAGATAGCGCTGAACGGACGTGCAGGACATAGGTTCTCGCAAGCACCACAGCCGATGCAGATTTCGGTATCAACTACAGGAATACGCAGAACCTCACGTTCCCTGATAGGTCTGCCCTCTGCATCAACCCATTTGCCTTCCTCGTTCAACTTGTAAGACTTGTCGAGAGGCACCATCTGGATTGCACCCACAGGACACTTGCTTGCACAGTTACCGCACGTCTTGCCATCTCTTAGTGGTATGCAGTTCTTCTTCACCCAAACGGCATGACCTATCTGAATTGCCGGCTTATCCTCAACGGTTATAGGACGGATGGCACCTGCCGGACATACCTGAGAGCATCGTGTACACTCTGGACGACAGTAGCCTTTCTCGTACTCCATAACTGGCTGCATGAATCCTTCCAAGGATGTATTTGGACGCAGCACACCATTAGGGCAGTTGCTTATACAGAGCTGACAACTTGTACACTTCCTCTGTAAGTTACGGGCAGATATTGAGCCTGGAGGTGTGAGAGGTGTCTTGCGCTTCGGAATCTGCTTGTCCTCGATAGCTGCAAAACCGCCATCCGTAGTCTTCTCCTGAGCATTTATGGCAGCTGCGGCAGTCAAGCCAAGAATGCCGATGAAGCTGCGGCGGGAGAGACCCTCTCCCTGCTCTCCCTGCGTAGGGAGAGAGTTGGTTGGCGATGAAGTTCCCCCTACGCAGGGGGATTTAGAGGGTCTAGCCTTAGCCAATCCAATCGCATTCTTCGCACAAGCTATCTCGCAGTTACCACAATCCACGCAACGGGTATAGTCAATCTTTACAGGCTCACCCTTCTGTACGTCAATACAGGCAGCCTTACAGTTCTTTGCGCACAAACCGCACTTTATGCACTTGCTCTCATCTACACTAATCTTGAAAAGGGAATACTTGCTGACATAGCCAAGTACAGTACCCACAGGGCAGATGGTATTGCAATATGTACGGCCGTTTCTGAAAGCAAGTATGAACAACACAAGTGCCGAAACACCTGCTATTACATACAGCGCAACAGAATTGTTATGCTGCTCCACTTGATAGAAAGCGTAGCTGTCATTACTCTCTGCCCATGTAGCAAGCATATTGTTTATACCTATATATATAGGTTGAAGTGCAGAAGATACAATTCTGCCATACGCACTATATGGTGCGATGAGCATGAAACCAGCGTTGAAGCCTGCCAAGAGCATAACGACCATAGCACCTAAAGCACTAAGGCGCAACCATGTCTTAGGCTTTGAGTACGAGTATTTGTTTGCCATCTTTGTTTTCTTGTTCTTACGGAAGATTGGCAGTTTACCTATCCAAGCAAACACGTCCTGCATAACACCTAACGGACAGATGACCGAGCAGTACAGTCTTCCGACAAGCAAGGTGAGTGCCAGTACTACGACAATGGAGATGACATTCAGAGCCAGTACACTTGGCAAGAACTGCAACTTCGCCATCCAACCGAGCCATGGCTGTACCGTTCCTGAGAAATCAAGGAATAGCAACGTGATGCCAACAAAGAAGATTACGGCAAGTAGAATTCTGATTCTTCGCAACATAGTTTTTAGTTCAAAGTTCATAATGCATAGTTCATAGTTATCATGGTGTGCCTTAGCGATACGCGAATCAACTATGGACTATGAATTATGTACTATGAACTAATTTGTATTTTGTCGCAAAATTACATTATTTTTCACAAAAATCCAAATAAAACTCTTGTTTTTACATATTTGTACGCATCAAAGCGAATTTTTGGGTAAAAGAAATGAATCGCAACCGTAGGGATGCAAACAATAAGATTAATATAATTTAATTTCAAGAATTAGAGAATTTGAGAATTTCTTTTTTGAATTATCTAGAATTTGAGAAAGGTCGCTTACGCTCCTGCCAACCAAGACTATTCCAAAATGCTACGCAAGTAGTAAATTCTCTCTTTCGCATTAATTCAATTTTGACTTTCCCTTCGGCCGTCGAGCTAAAACTTCTCTAATTCTCAAATTCTTGATAAATATAATAAAAAAAACTGAAAAGGAAATAATACTTATTTTGTTGAAATATAATGGTTTACGTTGTTCTTGGGGAAATCCCCTCTCTCACTTTAGGGAGATTCCCCTCCCGAATAGGGATAAACAATTTGGAAATTCAATTTTTCGCAGTACTTTTGCCAACAGAAATCAGAGATAGTTCTGATGACAACAAATTTAAAACATACAATTATGAAAAGATATATTATCACCCTCGTTACAGTAATGGTATTCATCTGCACAGGTACAGTTTCAGCACAGCGCCATCATGATCGTCATCACGACAGAATAGAGATGCGTCATCACGATCGTCATCATCACGCCCCTGTAGCTGTTGCACCACACCATCGTCATCATCATCACCACCACGCTCCTGTAGTGGTAGCTCCACACCATCGTCATCATCATCATCACGCACCAGTAGTTGTTGAGCGTCCGGTTGTAGTTGAGCGTCCGGTTGTAGTTGAGCGTCCAGTAGTGGTAGAGCGCCCAGTAGTGGTAGAGCGCCCAGTAGTTGTAGAGCGTCATCATCACCATAACAATACAGGTGCTGTGATTGCAGGTGCAGTAGCAGGTGCTGTTCTCACTTCAATTCTTGTAAAATAAGAAACAACAATATATAGCATTAGGTTTAGCTTCTATTAAAGAAGGTGAATAGATTTATTCAGGTTTAAGTTATTAGGTACAAAAAGTTTCATGAGTTTAGGCAAATGTATTCTATTTTAGTTTAGGTTTAGTTATGTAAGATTAAGTTTCCACACATTTACGATTTTAGTTTATACTGTCAATACTATTACTACAAAGTGGAAAGACCCACTTAAACCAATCAGTCGGAGCAAGGCGTTGCTCCGGCTGATTCTCGTTTTTGTCCCATTCTATACAACAAAACGCACCTTTGGTGCTTATACTGACAATAATTATTCGCAGAAACTCATCAAGCTAAAGCAAGTTCCCAATCTGCGCAATCTTATTCCAATAATTTTCTTTTCAAGAATTAGAGAATTAGAGATTTTTTTTTTCTTTGAATTTATAAGAATTTGAGAAAGGTCGCTTACGCTCCAACCAATCAAGACTATTCCCAATGCTACGCAAGTAGCAAATTCTCTTTTTCGCATTAATTCAATTTTGACTTTCCCTTCGGCCGTCGAGCTAAACCTTCTCTAATTCTCAAATTCTTGATAAAAATTTAAAGATTGAGAAGATTGGTAAGATTGGTGATTATTTTTCGCTAAGGCTCAACAAGCAAAGCAAGTGTCAGTTAAAAAGCAACTTGTTGCTATATCAATTAATTTGTTTCTTTCGTTCCTTTTGTGTTTTCCGTGTTCTGAAATAAATCCTCTGCGCCTTTGCATCTTTGCGTTTAATGAAATCTCCTATATCTTCACTAAAAAATGTAACATTATTCTAATATCCGCAAATTCGTGTAAATCAATATTAAATCTCGCGTTAAAAACGCATAAATATAGCTGTTTATGATACTCGCGTCTTGCAAGGGTCAAGGATTTATTTTAATTTTGCTCTCGAAATAAGAAATGGCAAATGGCGAAAAGACCTTTGACTGTTGACTTTCGATTTAGACAAAACTCACAAGCATGAAACAGATACTCATTCTGCTTATCCTTACCTCCTTCGCCCTCCATCTTCGGGCGCAGCAGATGATAAGTGTCATTGATGATGACACGCATGACCCTATTGGGAATGCCCTCTTCATACTGGATGGCGATACCATAGCCTATACCTCTCCTCAGGGCATAGCTATGGTTCCAAAGCGCTCAGGCATTGTAACCGTTACGGCGTATGACTATAGGTCCATGATATTCATAGCCGATAGCATACCTCCTGTTATCCGTCTGAAGAGCGAGATAAAGAAACTTGACGAGGTGTTCGTCTTCGGCAAATTCGGCCTTCGGAATAAATTTACCGATAATAGCGGTTATGATAGAATACAAGGAAAATATGCGGGTGCAGGAGGCGACCTTAATGCTATCTTCCGTATTTTCGGCTATCGACCGGCAAGTGAAAGACGCCGCGAGCGTGTAAAGAAGAATCTTGAAGCCTTTGATAAGGCACCCTCTCTACCAGAACCTAAAACAAAGTAGCATGAAATGAGACCCATTCTTGTCTTATTACTTATTTTCGCTACCAGCGACATCTATGCCCAACAGATGGTAAGTGTCATAGATAAAGACACTCGTGAACCTGTAGTGCGAGTCGCCTTTACGCAGAATGGCGACACTATTACCTATACGTCTTTGCAAGGCATAGCTATGTTGCCAAAGGTGTCGGGACTAATTATATTGACATGTAAAGATTATAAGTCTATAGAAATAAATGCTGATAGCATCCCTGCCGTTATACGCATGAAATGCCTTGTAGAACGCCTTGACGAAGTTATCGTGTTTGGAGACAGCACAAAAACGAAGAAGAAATTCGACCTTCCCGACAACATCCTTCTTGAATATGAACTAAAAGATGCCTACAATAATAGAGGTGTGAGAATACCTATGACAAAACTCTACAAGTTAATAGGCTACAAACCCAAAAGCCAACGTCGTCGCAATCGTGTAAAGAAGAATCTTGAAGCCTTTGACAAGGCAGAACCTGCCCCACAGCTAAATGCCAAGTAACATAATATGAGATTCATTATTGTCTTACTACTCATTTTCGTTAGCACCAGCACCCATGCCCAACAGATGATAAGTGTTATCGACCATGACACTCGCAATCCCATTTGGCGTGCTTACTTCATTCACGATGGCGACACCCTTGCCTACACCTCGCCCGAAGGTATAGCCATACTGCCAAAGGTAAGTGGAAAAATCAAAATTGTATGTCATGACTATAAGAGCGTTACATTCAATTCCGACAGCATACCCGGTGTCATACATCTTAAAAGTGAGTTAGAACAACTGGAAGAGATTACGGTTATTGGCGATAAAGACAAGGTAAAACATAAACCAGAGAAATGGGATCATAATGAGCCATTCAAAGCCCGAAAACCAAGAGACTGGCTTGGCGAAGGAGGTGCTGGCATTGGCATAGATGCTATTATCCGACTCTTCGGCTATAAACCCAAAAGCGAGCAGCGACGAAATCGTGTGAAAAGGAATCTTGAAGCATACGGCAAGAATTAGCAGTTTAAGTTCAAAAGGCGAAAAGCTGAATCTTTTATCTGTATAAATAATGAAGAATCCCGTACTCATAATCATATTTCTTCTTACTGTTACGCCTATACGGGCGCAGCAGATGATTAGCGTGATTGATACCGACACTCGCGAACCCGTACCGTATGCCGCCTTCACCCAGAATGGCGACACCCTTGCCTATACCACCCTTGTCGGAATAGCCATGGTGCCAAAGGTGTCAGGCAAGATCCTGCTCACCTGCAAGACCTATAAGTCAATAGAGATAAATGCCGACAGCATCCCTTCCGTCATCCGCATGAAATGCCTTATAGAACGCCTTGACGAAGTTATCGTGTTTGGCGACAGCACAAAAACGAAGAAGAAATTTGATCTTCCCGACAACATACTTCTTGAATATGAATTGAAAGATGCCTATAACAATCGTGGAGTGAAAATTCCTATGACTGAGCTCTACAAACTTATAGGTTACAAACCCAAAAGCGAACGCCGTCGTAATCGCGTCAAGAAAAAACTAGAAGAATACGATAAAAAATAAAAGGCTATGGCTTTTCCACTCTAAAGATACTTTTTCGCGATAATCCTGCATACCTACATTGACAAGTCTGCAAATTGTTGATGTATAAAGACTTGTAACGTTTTCAAATGTCTATAAACCTACACTTATCCTACATTCATCCTACATTAAAACCTGGATTTTTTGGAAATTCAGGTTAATTGATAATTAATAATGTATAATGTATAATTTAGTTTGACTTGAGCGTTTACAATACTATTCAAATTACTCATTATTCATTATAAATTATTAATTTAATACATAAAAATGTATGATGAATGTAGGATTAGTGTAGGTTTGGAGCATATTTAAAATCCTTGTAACGCTCTATGTTTGTGCTAGTTATATAGGGTGGCGATGTAGGAATGTAGGATTAACGCGAAAAAGTTTTTTCCATTCGCTTTAGGTTCGCTCTCTCGGATGGGAGCTGGAACGGACTTACAACGGACCTGTAACGGACCTGAAACGGACTTAGGGTATAGACACAAAATCACCCCGGAATAATGGGTGTTTTATTTTTCGGAAAAAACACAAGAAAAAACAGCACAAAGTTCGGGACAACTCTTGGAGATTTCAAGAATTATTTGTACCTTTGCAATCGGATTCCTGTTCAGGAAGAGACCTGACAAATCCAACATTTTTCAAACCAAAGATTTATAATTTTTAAATCATTATTAACAATGGAAAAAAATCCTTTTAATCAGGGCGAAATCCGCTCTGGAGAGTTGACAACCGCGTCTTCTAACATCGAAGATGCACAGTTGCCTGCCGAGTATTTTCTCGAGCAGCACTACAATTTCCGCCGCAACGTACTCAGCGGCATGGTTGAGTACAAGAAATCCGATGAGCCTGACGAGAAATATGCCCGTCTGACATCCGAGGCACTCAACACCATATATATAATGGGTATGCGTGAGATGCCAGATGTCTCTGAACTCAAGGCCGACATCAAGACTTACGTGGAGTCAAGTATCCCGCCTGTCTATGACCCTATCCGTCAATGGTTCGACAGTCTTCCACAATGGGATGGCAAAGATCGCCTTACGGACTTCCTCAACCGTATTCCTGGCATGACTGATGAGAGACTTGAATTCATGAAGACGTGGATGCGCTCAGTAACAGCTCATTGGCTGGGTATCGATGAAGAGCACGGCAATGAGACAGTTCCTTTGCTTATTGGCAATCAAGGATGTGGCAAGAGTACGTTCTGTCTTCGCCTTCTGCCACCTTCTTTGCGTCAGTACTATCTCGATCACTTCAACCTTACGAACAAGTTCGACAAGGAGATGGCATTGAGCGGATGCCTGCTTATCTGCCTTGATGAGATTGACCAGTACAAGGCTGGTCAGATGGCAGAATTGAAACAGGCTCTTTCTAAGGTCAAGGTCAACGGCCGTAAGATCTACGGCAAGACCATCGACGAGCGAAAACGATACGCCTCTTTCATTGCCACCACTAACAACCGTCATCCGCTGAAGGATATGACAGGCTCACGCCGTTATCTCACCATCGAGATTCCTGACGGCGAATTAATTGACAATCAGCAGGAAATAGTCTATGAACAGCTCTATGCCCAGTTGCTCCATGAGGTGCGTGACGAGAAGATGCGCTATTGGTTCATCAATGAGGAGACGCTTCGCATACAGGAACTCAACATTCCTTATCAGGAGACCGTTGACCTTGAGGCAATGATAGACCATTTCTATCGTAAGCCTAATCCTGGAGAACGTGGCAATAGCATCACCTCACTTGAAATTCGCAAGGCTCTTCAGACTGAATATCCAGAGATTGCCATGAGTAACCTTACATCGGAAAAGATAGGTCGTGCTCTCAAAGAACTGAAGGTCAAGAAAACACGCTCAAGCAAGGGCGTTGCATATTCTCTTGTAAAGAGGGCTGCATAGATCTCACCATTTTAAATGGTTACCCAAATGCAAAGACGCAAAGTTTTTCTTTGCGTCTTTGTGTTTTTACGTTTGAATTGATAACAACCTTATCTCTACTCGAAAAGGCTGCACTTCATGCGTGTTTTTTCTTGGTTTGTATGTAAACGATTTCCGTAAATAAAGACATTTTTCTTCAATCTGATCCTACTTTTTTGTTAAATTGCGTTAATTAGCAATAAAAAAATAACAGAGAATGTTAATAAGCATGTTGTGTTTAATGTTTTTTTGATATTTTTGTACGATTTATTTTGACGAGAGGATTAGATTTTTGTTTGACGAAATCAGAAAAGAAAAGCCTAAATCTTATTGTCAATGACGAAACAACAACCCATATGGTGGGTTTTTATTATTATAACGTAAAACTTAAACTAAAAAGAATGAAGACGTATCTACTTCAATCTTTTCTGTTATTGTTCGGGATAACAGCGGCCCATGGACAAGTAAACTTGTCAGATATGCCAAATGAATCCTCCGACAGTCGGCAGAAAAGTAAAGGTTTCTCCCCAAGAAGAGTAAGGAGAAATCGCATTCGTGATTATCCCAAGTTTTTTTCTTAAGGATGGTTATCCATGTTTATGTCACATCGCAGAATATTTGGTGTGATTTAAAAATGATTAGAAACATTATAAATCTTGTATAACAATAAAATAAGCAATATGAAGAAAAGATTACTTGCAGTATTAGGCTTGTTTGCCATATGTAAATTCGGATATTCTCAAACTGTTGTATCGTATACATACGATGCTGCTGGCAACAGAATCAGTAGAGCAGTCGGCAAAAAAGTGACACGTTCTATTTCTGATGAGTTTGCAAAAGATATGGAAGACAATTTGTCGGAAAAAAATCTAACTGTTACCGAAAGAGGCGGTAAGATAACAATTCTTGTTAAGGAATTGGATCCGGAAAATCCTTATGAGGTTTCATTGTATGGGGCAAATGGTATCCTGCATTACTCGAAGACGATAGACGCAAATTCAACAACGATTTCGCTATTGGATTATCCAACAGGAACATACATTCTCACTATTAAGTACGACGAAGAAACAACAACTTATAAATTCGCAAGAAAATGATTAGTTTCAAACATATAAAATTATTATTATTTTTAGGCATGGCTCCACTTGCAGCCTCTGCAGACAATTCTGTAGGAACGCCAGATGCTGATGTGGAAATTTCCCAAAATGGTGCCGCTACATACAATTTGCCTATTGAGATACCAGATGGTGGAGGTTTCCAACCAAAAATCGGTCTTGCCTACAATAGTCAGGCTACTGGATATGGCAATGCAGGTTATGGTTTCAATATTACTGGCATATCTGTAATTACGAGTGGTGCCAAGGATATGTACCGTGATGGAGAAGTAGCAGGTAGCAATGGAGATGATAAGTCCTCATTCTATCTTGATGGAAAAAGAATGCTTCTTATTGAAGGAACTAGTGGTCAAATTGGTGCAAAATATCAGATTGAGGGAGATCCTAATACCCTAGTTACTTTGAAGGGAACATACGGTATGAGTTATCAACAAAATTGCGATATTTGGTTTGAAGTCAGAACACCAGATGGAGCAATATATAATTATGGAGATGATAGTTCTTCGCGTTTGATATATACCACAGCACAAGGTAGGACGGGTTTTTCTGCATGGTATGTAACTCAGGCAGTAGACAAATATAATAACTGTATAAAATATAGTTATTCTCAGGAGAATCTATGTATTTTACCCCAAAAAATCGTCTATGGTATAAAGAGTCCAAATGATAATTCAAAAAATATCAGACAATTGTCATGTTGGATTCACTTTATATATACTAGCATTTCTCAAAATAATCAGAAAACATTCTATTTGGGCCGTAGTCAGGGTAAGATAGCAAAGAAATTGTCAGCTATCAAGACAATGATAAACAATAACCCTAATAGCCAAAGTTCAGGTTCGCTTTATCGTCAATATACTTTGACATATAGTGATAATCTTGATGGTGGATATAAGAAATATACTCGTCTTACAAGTATAGTTGAATCTAACGGAAACGGAGAGAAATACAATCCAATAACAATCAATTGGAATGGATTGCCTTCTTTTAATATTTCTACCTCTAATATAAGTGCTTGTACAAAAACACCAAGTAGAACGGAGAAGAAAAAACAATTCACTGCTGTCGATTTGAACAATGATGGTGTAAGTGACATTATCCGTTATACCAATTATGATAAATCCAAAAATGAATGGCATTGTAGTCTGAATATCGCTTTAAGTGAAAAGAACGCCTCTAATGTAGTGAGCTACAAGCAAGTGTCCGAATTTAATATTGGCACCTATCAGTTTGAGGGCGATGAATTTAAAACAGGTGTAAAAGGATTTTTTGCTGGTGATTTTAATGGGGATGGTTATACAGATCTTATCATTCCAAGCTATAATCATTATGGTAACACATGGTATCAATATTTCACTATTGTTCGTGGTGGCGAGAAGGTCAATAACTATTCTAGTAATTACACAAATTCGCCTTCCAAATCTTGGGATTATAAGCCAATAAACACAACGATGGATATTAATGGTGATGGAAAAATGGACCTGCTCTCATTTTCTAGTGAAAAAAACAAGGGATATTATGATTTGGACATATTATCAAATGATAAATGGGAAACAGTACAGTTAGCTATGACATTGAAACCTTCAGCTGTTTATGTGGGTGATTATAATAATGATGGACTTTCTGACCTCCTGTTCACAGCTGAAGATGGATATATGGTATATTTCAACAATGGATATAAAGGAGATGTGAAGAATGTGTTTACTAAAGCAAATAGTAAGTATTATATTTCTACTCAGAGTAGTACGACACCTTGCATAAAGAATCACTGGAAAATCAACCAAGGCGATTTTAATGGAGACGGTCTTATAGATTTCATGTATATCAAAAGAAAAGACACCAATCTTTGGATAGCCTATAATAAAGGTGATGGTACATTTACATACAGTCAAGCATATGATTTAGGAACTAGTGATCATGCTGCATCTCAAGATGACAATAAGTTCTCTCTGAATGTGTTTGATATGGACCAAGATGGACTGTCTGACATTGTAATGTGTAAAGCAGAGTACAAATTTAATGGAATTTGGGAGTCCTGGTGGGGTAATTCTTATGATTATAAACACACTCGTTTTATTTGGTTGCGTTCTACAGGAAGCTCATTTGAGTGTAAAATGGATTACAAAAAAAACAGGGCAGAAGATGCAATAGAAGATTATGTCTTTCCTGGTGACTTTGATGGTGATGGTGCTATAGAATTGGCAAATTACGGTTCCGTATTAAACAATACAACATCTACCGCTTTCACTGAGAATAAAATTAATATTTACAAAGGGGCTGGCAATACAGCTTCAATGGGTAGAATCTCTAAAATCACGGATGCTCTGGGCGTAGAAACTTCAATAACATATTCTATTTCTACAGACCCTGCTGTTTGTACAAATAGCGGTAAAGGAACTTATCCAGTCCTTACGTATAAAACCCCAATCTCTGTTGTATCTAAGATTACAACATCAGGAAAAGGAGTATATTCTAATACTACTCAATTTACTTATGGTGATTATAAGGTTCATGTAGGTGGAAGAGGCGCTTTGGGATTCGCATCCTTTACTAAAAAGAATACTAATACAAACATAACCGAAAACACAACGGTTAATACTTGGGATTCAAACTACCGCGTACCGACCAAAGTCACAAATACTACTTCATTACCAAATGGAACTAAATCTACAACTGTTGCCTATACAACTGTTGCAGAATTAGGCAATGCATTGTCTGGAAAGATCTCTAAGTATTTTGCATATCCTTCAAAAAATACCGTTACAGATTACGATGGTAATGTCACAACGACACTACGGACCTATGATACAGCAAAGGGCGTTATGACAAATCAGAAAGTTTCTGATGATGGTGGTGCTCTGTACAAGCAGGAAACATATACATACCCAGCTTCGAAAATTGCTAACACATGGCTTCCTACACAGAAAAAAGTAATACAGAAACATAGTGATGACAGTAAGACTTATAGTGTAATTACAAAATACACTTATGATTCTTATGGTAATCTTCTGACAAAAGTCACGACTCCAAACTCCACCTCATCACTTGCATTGACAACGACTTATACTTATGACAACTTTGGAAACAAAAAGTCAGAAGTAACTACAGGCTCAAATGTTAAGGCAATAAAAAAGCTGTATAATTACGATCCTTCTTATAGATACATTACTAGCGAGAAGACCCAGCCTGCCTCAAAAGATATCGCTAAATATATCGCTTATAAATATAATCTCTTTGGTGACATGTCTGCGGAAATAGACAGTACGGTTTCAACAAATGTTCTTGTAACATCTTATGTGTACAACAAATGGAATGAGTTAACCAAAAAGACATACCCAGACAAAAATTATGTAACCTTTACAAAGGCGTGGGATTCTTCTAAAAACAATGGTTGCTATAGTATCACTGAAGCTCCCAATAACGGTCCTAAGGTAAAGACCATATATGATGTGTTGGAACGTGAGGTGTTCTCAACATCCAAGGATTTGGGTAATATAGATGTCTCAAAGGAGACTGCTTATGGAACCAATGGTAAAGTTTGCAGAATTGCTACTACTACAGGTCAACATACGAAAGTTGAAAATTTTGGTTACGACAATCGTATCAGAATGGTTGCTCATGTGGTACAACCAGTTGCTAATACGCCTAATCAGTACACTACTGTTTATTCGTATGGTAATAGAAAGACAAGTAAAACATTAGATGGCAGATCTGTAACTACAACGTATGATGCTTGGGGCAATTCGAAGACCGTCACAGATAATGGTGGCACCATTAACTATACATATTTCTCAAATGGTAAGCCTAAAGCTATTGGTGGTATTAAAATAGAGTATGATGCGGCAGGAAACAAGACATCGCTCACTGATCCTGATGCAGGAACAACGACATACACTTATGCAGCTGATGGTACAATCCTTAGTAAGACTGACGCAAGAGGTGTTGTTACAAAATATACGTATGATGATTTGGGACGTATAAGAAAGACTCAAATTGGAAGCGACGTAATAACCAATAGCTACAAGAAAGGTGGATATGGCAATTTACAATTGGAGACACAATCAATGAATGGTTTTGTAACAGAATATACATATGACAAATATGGACGTGTTATTACAGAAAAGCGGGCTACCGATAAAGCTACACTCACAAATACCTATAGTTATAATGCTAAAGGACAGTTGTCTCAAAGAACATTTACTGGTGGCTTGACTGTAAAATATTATTATGATAGTAATGGCTTTGATTCATTGGTTGTTGCTAATAATAAGGTTGTGCATCGAGTAGTATCAAATACAGGATTAAGTAATAGTTTGAGTACAACTTATTCTTTCTTGGATAAGATGAATATAACTACTACCCAAACCTTTGGTTCTTCAAATTATAATACAAAGATTCAGATAAAAAATGGATCTGCTGTAATTGACAATTATGATGAGTCTCGTCAATATACTACAGGAAACATGCTCTCACGTCAGAAGAATACTGATATGCCAGAGTCTTTCAGCTATGACAATTGTGATAGATTGACCAAGGTGTCTCATCCTGATGGAACTGGATTGGAAATGTCGTATGGCAAAGATGGTATCATGACTCATAAATCTGATATGGGAACCTACAACTATGATAATAATGACCATAAACATGCTGTAAGTTCCGTAACAGAATGCGTTTCATCAAAAATATATGACTATTACAAGGTCTCAACAAACTTCAATGACTTTGGTAAAGTTTCTTATATTGGTGATGACCATAGTTGTATGACATACTATTATGGTCCTGACCTGCAGCGCTGGAGAAGTTCTTACTCCAATGCATCTGGTAAATCATGGGAGGCTCTGTATTTTGGTGATTACGAGAGGACTACTGAAGCTGGTAGAATTCGCGAATTCTATTATATCTGTGATAATGTCATTATTGTAAGGGACAACCTTGGGGCATTCAAGCCATGTCTGGTTTTGACGGATGGTCTTGGCAGTATTCTAACAGTAAGAGACGAAAATGCCACTAAGGTGTTTGATGCCACATATGATGTATGGGGCAAACAGACCGTTAAAGTAAACTCTATTGGATTAATGCGTGGATATACCGGCCATGAGCATGTCTATGGATATGAATTCATTAATATGAATGGCAGAATCTATGATCCAATTCTGGCACAGTTTCTTTCTCCAGACAACTATGTTCAGGATCCAACAAGCTCTCAGAACTTCAACAGATATGCATATTGTGTCAATAATCCACTGAAATATATAGATCCCGATGGCAATTTGGCATGGTTCGTTCCTGTAATTATTGGAGCTGTTGTCGGTGGTATCAATGCTGCTGCACACCATGACAACGTATTGGGTGGTATAATTGTTGGAGGAGCTGTTGGTGCCCTGTCTGCATGGACCGGAGGAGCAGCTGCAGGAATCGTAAAAGCAGGTAATGTCTGGGCTGGTGCATTGATTGGTGCTGCTACTGGAGCTGCAACAGGTGCTGCGACGACCTTTGTTGAAACAACATTGAACAATTTTGTAAATGGAAGACGCTGGAATGAAAATATGGGTTCTGTTTGGTCTAGTGCTGTCACTGGTGCTATAACCGGTGCTATATCTGGTGGATATAAAGCATATAAAAGTTGCAAGGATGCAGGAAAGAATCCTTGGACTGGAGAAGACCCTAAAACAACAGTTTCATACTCAAATGAAGTTGCAGGAATGGAAAATTTGAAACAACCTGATCCTACAGGGGGGTGTCCTTTTTATTCTGGCAAGGTTGCAGCAGATCAACTTAAAAGAACTGACATTTCGGTAGATTATCTTAAAAATATGTGTCAATCTGTTGACGGAGGAGAGGATGTTATTAAAATGTGGGGAAAAGCAGACTGCGGAATACATGTAAGAAACAGATTAAGTTCTTTACCAAAAGGAAAAGAATTAGCAAACTTGGTAAAGAGATTTCCAAAAGGTGCATGGACTGCTCAATTGACATTGAATATGGGAGGAAATACTCCTCATATTACCACATTGACCAAATTTGATACTGTTGTTAGAAATAACTGGTTTGGTGGCGGAAGCCATTTAGTTATGAAAAATGTAAAAGTATTTGATTCACTAATTGGTGGAACCCGTTCAATGCCTGGTTCTCTTATTAAATTTGACATACTCACACAATAAGAATACAAAATAATTATAGCGTTGGGACAATATTATATTTGTCCCAACGTTATTCTTTAATTACTAAGGAAATAATATTATGGTGCGATTGTTATTTATGGTGTTGATTTTTATGCTTATTAGTCATTCCGTTTTTTCACAAACCAATAAGTTTGGCGATAAGAAAGTAGAGAAATGGCAGAGACAGGCAGATAAATATATACCTGAGTTTCATCGTGACTCCATTATCAGCGTATATCCGATCTATTATCTATGTACCCAAAAGAAATATAGAAGAACAAAATTCGATAAAATCCCTACTTATTCAGAAATTGATCCCCTTATGGATTATAACCATCTGCAGCTTGACGAAATCTTGGTTAAAACAACCAATGGGATATGGAGGTTGGACGGTTTTGACTCTATGAAGAAAATATATAGTTATAGTAGAAATAACAACAGTGATATAAGGTTATTCAATTATCTTGATAGTGTAAAAGCTGATAAGGTTTATTTTCTCTTTGGATGTTATTGGTGTATTTTGATTGAAAAGAATGGGAGAAAGATGCTCAGAAAAAAGTCAAAAGATACATATATAGAATGCGACATTGCTGATGTTTTTGTTGATGAATATCCGTTTAACAACGTGGACAATTTTATTCTTTGGTATTTTTCGAGAAAAATAAGAAGATCGCCTCCAGTCATAGGATATTAATGAAAGCCACACAATAAAAGGAAATAAATCTTTGATGTATGAATCAAGATTGTTACTTTTCTTGTATTCGTCTATATATATCCCACACTGCCTCGTAAATCCATTGGCGGTGTAGGATTTTTCTTTTTTTCTCTCTCTTCCTCTGATGATTCCGCAATGTTATATAAAAAGAAACTCAAATGTATTTGCCTGAAAAACGGCCAAATTTTCAATACTAAACCTACTTTTTGACAAGAAAATGCATACTGTAAGGAAAATGCATGAAAATACTTTCATAATGTAAGTAATAAAATCGCAAATACTTACAATTTGTTATTTGACGGTGATTTTAAGGAAAGTGACGAAAAAATAATTTAGCTAAAACTTTGCAAAATGAAAGGAAATTAGTAATTTTGCAAGCAATTTGAAAGCAAACATTGAATTTAGTTGACAAATAATAAAAGAAATTGTAAGATTCAGGGTTTGGGAAAAGTGGTTGTGTTCGCACACCGACATTGAAAATTATGGACTTAAAAAATCATTACTGTTTAAAAAGATATTAATATGGGAAATGGATTGTATAGTGCCGAGTATGAGCACGATGCGTGTGGTGTCGGCATGGTGGTGAATATCCACGGAAACAAGAGCCATGAACTGGTTGACAACGCTCTGCGTGTTCTTGAGAACATGGAGCATCGTGGTGCTGAGACCCGCGACAAGACTGGTGATGGCGCAGGTATTCTCCTGCAGATTCCACATGAATTTATTCTTCTTCAAGGTATTCCAGTACCAGAGAAGGGACGCTACGGAACTGGTCTCGTATTCCTTCCAAAAGATGAGAAGCGCCAGTCAGAAATCCTCTCTATCATGATTGAGGAGATTGAGCGTGAGGGACTTTCACTCTCTCATCTTCGTAACGTGCCAACAAATCCTGAGGTACTTGGTGTAGGTGCCCGCGACGTTGAGCCAGATATCAAGCAGGTGTTTGTTACTGGTATCAGCGATGATAAGGTGGAGCACTTTGACCGTATTCTTTATAAGGTACGTAAGAAGATTGAGAACCGTATCAAGGATGAGGAGTTCTATATCTGCTCTCTCTCTTGTACGGACATTATTTATAAGGGTATGCTGACTTCTGGTCAGTTGCGCCGTTACTTCCCAGACCTTTCTAATAACTACTTCACATCAGGTCTGGCACTTGTTCACTCTCGTTTCTCTACAAACACATTCCCTAAGTGGAAGCTTGCCCAGCCATTCCGTTTCCTTTGCCACAATGGTGAGATCAACACCGTTCGTGGTAACCGCGGTTGGATGAAGGCACGTGAGTCTGTGCTCTCTTCTCCTGCCCTTGGCGACATCAAGGAGATTCGTCCTATCCTTCAGGATGACATGTCAGACTCAGCATCATTGGACAACGTATTCGAGTTCCTCGTAATGAGCGGTCTGTCTTTGCCACAGGCAATGGCAATCCTCGTTCCAGAGTCATTCAACGATAAGAACCCAATCTCAGAAGACCTCAAGGCATTCTATGAGTATCACTCAATCCTCATGGAGCCATGGGACGGTCCTGCTGCGCTTATGTTCTCTGACGGTCGTTTCGCAGGTGGTATGCTTGACCGTAACGGTCTGCGTCCATCACGCTACACCATTACAAAGCAGGGCATGATGGTTGTTGCATCTGAGGTAGGTGTAATGGACTTCGAGCCAAGCGACGTAGTATCAAAGGGACGTCTTCAGCCTGGTAAGATTCTTCTTATCGATACACAGGAAGGCAAGATCTACTATGATGGTGAGATCAAGGAAAAGCTCGCTCACGAGCATCCATACGGACAATGGCTCTCAACAAACCGCATACAGTTGGAGAAGCTGAAGTCAGGCCGTAAGGTAGAGAACTCAGTTGAGAACTACGACCGCAAGCTCCGCGCATTCGGATTTGGTCAGGAAGATATCGACAAGACCGTCGTTCCTATGTGTACAAATGGTCAGGAGCCAGTTGCAGCTATGGGTAACGATACTCCGCTTGCTGTTATTTCTGATAAGCCACAGATTTTCTTCAACTACTTCCGTCAGCAGTTCGCTCAGGTAACAAACCCTGCTATCGACCCTATTCGTGAGGAACTTGTAATGTCACTCACAGAGTATATCGGTGCGGTTGGTACAAACATCCTGACACCTGACGAGAGCAACTGTAAGATGGTTCGTCTGCCACAGCCAGTACTTACCAACACTCAGTTGGATATTCTCTGTAACATCCGCTACAAGGGCTTCAAGACCGTTAAGCTTCCTATCCTCTTCGAGATAGAGCAGGGTGAGGCTGGTCTTCAGGCTGCTCTTGAGAATCTCTGCAAGAAGGCAGAGGAGAGCGTTGACAGCGGTGTGAACTATATCATCCTCTCTGACCGTGACATCGACGAGACACATGCGGCAATCCCTTCACTCTTGGCTGTAAGTGCTGTTCACCACTATCTCATTAGCGTACAGAAGCGTGTTCAGACAGCTTTGATCGTTGAGTCTGGTGAAATTCGCGAGGTAATGCACGCAGCATTGCTTCTTGGCTATGGTGCATCTGCCCTCTGTCCTTATATGACATTCGCCGTGCTTGACCAGTTGGTTAAGACACATCAGGTACAGGAAGAGTATGCTACAGCTGAGAAGAACTACATCAAGGCAGTTGACAAGGGTCTGAAGAAGATCATGTCAAAGATGGGTATCTCAACTATCCGTTCTTATCGTGGTGCTAAGATATTCGAGTCTATCGGTCTTTCAGAGAACCTTCTCAAGACATATTTCGGAACTGAGATAAGCACAATCGGCGGTATTGGTCTTCGTGACATCGCCAAGGATGCTATCCGTCTTCACGACGAGGCATTCGTTCCAGACGAAATGCCTAAGTTCCTTCCAAATACAGGTCTGTTCAACTATCGTAAGGATGGTATTGAGCACGCTTGGAACCCAGAGACAATCGCCAACCTCCAGATTGCTACCCGCCTCGGTTCTTATACCAAGTTCAAGGAGTGGGCAAAGAGTGTTGACGAGAAGGAGAAGCCAATCTTCATCCGCGACTTCTTCGGATTCAAGAAGGCTGCCAAGCCAACTCCAATCGACGAGGTTGAGCCAGTAGAGTCAATCGTAAAGCACTTCGTAACAGGCGCTATGTCATTCGGAGCTCTCTCTATCGAGGCTCATGAGGCACTCGCCATCGCTATGAATAAGCTCGGCACCCGTAGTAATACTGGTGAGGGTGGTGAGGATAACGCACGCTACCATACTGAGGTTGATGGCGTTAGCCTTTCAAGTAAGACAAAGCAGATTGCATCAGGTCGTTTCGGTGTAACAGCCGAGTACCTTGTAAATGCAGAGGAATTGCAGATCAAGGTGGCACAGGGTGCTAAGCCTGGTGAGGGTGGTCAGTTGCCTGGCTTCAAGGTGAACAAGATCATCGCCAAGACACGTAACGCTATTCCAGGAATCACCCTTATCTCACCTCCACCTCATCACGATATCTATTCTATCGAGGACCTTGCACAGCTCATCTTCGACCTCAAGAACATCAACCCAACAGCAGCCGTTAGCGTTAAGCTCGTTGCTGAGAGTGGTGTAGGTACTATCGCAGCTGGTGTTGCAAAGGCAAAGGCAGACCTCATCGTTATCTCAGGTGCAGAAGGTGGTACAGGTGCTTCTCCTGCTTCTTCTATGCGCTTCGCAGGTATCTCTCCTGAAATCGGACTTGCTGAGACACAGCAGACACTCGTTATCAACGGTCTCCGTAATCAGGTTCGTCTCCAGACCGACGGTCAGCTCAAGACTGCCCGTGACGTAATCATTATGGCTATGCTTGGTGCTGATGAGTTCTCATTCGGTACTCTGCCATTGATCGTACTCGGCTGCTTGATGATGCGTAAGTGTAACACCAATACCTGTCCGGTAGGTGTTGCTACTCAGGATGAGAAGCTTCGTGCTAAGTTCCGCGGTCATGCTGACTATGTTGTGAACTTCTTCACATTCCTTGCACAGGAAGTTCGTGAATACCTTTCTGAGATTGGTGTTAAGAACCTCAAGGATATCATCGGTCGTACAGACCTTATCGAGGTTAAGGCTGCTGATCCTGCAACAAAGCAGGGCACAATCGACTTCTCTCGTCTTCTCCACAAGCCAGAGACCGACAAGGCTCTCTACTGGGATCGTGGTGAGTTCACCAAGGTTGAGGGCGTTAAGGATGAGGAAATCATCAAGGCTTGCGAGAATGCTATCGAGAACAAGGAAGAGGTGAACCTCGACTATGCTATCAAGAATACAGATCGTGCCGTAGGTACTATGCTCTCTGGCGTTATCGCTAAGAAGTATGGTGAGGCAGGTCTTCCTGACGGAACTATCAACATCAAGTTCAAGGGTTCTGCAGGTCAGTCATTCGGTGCATTTGCTGTAAATGGCGTGAACCTCAAGCTCGAAGGTGAGGCAAACGACTACTTCGGAAAGGGACTTTCTGGCGGTCGTATTGCTATCCTCCCACCAGCACGCTATGATGCTAACTTCGTTGCTGAGGATAACATCATCGCAGGTAACACAGGTCTCTATGGCGCAACTACTGGTGAGCTTTATGTGAACGGTAGGGTAGGTGAGCGCTTCGGCGTTCGTAACTCAGGCGCTATTGCCGTTATCGAGGGCGCAGGCGACCATTGCTGTGAGTACATGACAGGCGGTCGTGTGGTAGTTCTTGGTGAGACAGGCCGTAACTTCGCAGCCGGTATGTCAGGCGGTGTGGCTTACGTCTGGGACAAGAACCACAACTTCGACTACTTCTGTAACATGGATCAGGTAGAGATCAACCTCGTTGAGGAGGCATCTGCACGTAAGGAGCTTCACGAGCTTGTTCGTCAGCACTATCTCTACACAGGTTCAGAGCTTGCCCGCCGTATGCTCGACGACTGGAACCACTATATCGAGGACTTCGTTCAGATTGTTCCTATCGAGTATAAGCGCGTTCTTCAGGAAGAGAAGCTCCGCGAGCTCCAGCAGAAGATAGCTGATATGCAGATTATAAACAATTAAGTCATGTACCATTTACCATGTACACTTGCTTCAGCTTGATGAGCTTCAGCGAATAATTTACAATTTCTTGCTAATCAAGGTTGTGCGATACAAGATTGTACATGGTAAATGAACAAGATAAAATAATAACCTCTCCATGAGCGATGTTAAATAGTACATTGTACATGGTAAATGGTAAATGAAAAGATGGGAAATCCTAAAGCATTCTTAACCGTGCCTCGCGTTGAGGCTGGTTACCGACCAATAAATGACCGTATTCACGACTTCGGAGAAGTCGAGCAGACTTTGAATACACACGACCGCAAGGAACAGGCATCACGTTGTATGGATTGCGGCGTACCTTTCTGCCATTGGGCTTGTCCTCTTGGCAATAAGGCTCCTGAGTGGAACGACGCTCTCTATAAGGGCGAGTGGGAACTGGCTTATCGTCGTCTGAACGATACCAACGACTTCCCAGAGTTTACAGGACGTATCTGTCCGGCTCTTTGTGAGAAGGCTTGCGTTCTTAACCTTACCGACCACGCAGCTACCACAAACCGCGAGAACGAGTGTGCCATAACCGAGGCTGCTTGGCGCGAGAACTTCATCACTCCTCAGCAGTATAAGCGTAATGGTAAGACCGTTGCTGTTGTAGGTGCTGGTCCTGCAGGTCTCGTTGCTGCCAACCGTCTTAACAAGATGGGCTACAAGGTAACAGTCTTCGATAAGAATGAGGCTGCAGGAGGTCTTCTCCGTTACGGTATTCCAAACTTCAAACTCAACAAGTCTGTTATCGACCGTCGTATCAATCTCCTTGTAGAAGAGGGTATTGAGTTCAAGTATAACACTCCTGTCAACTTCGAAGGCGACAAAGTTTCTGAGGCTGATTTGGAGAAGGCTCTTGGCGCAAAGTTTGATGCTGTCGTTATCTCTACAGGTACTCCAACAGCACGTGACCTCAAGATTCCAGGACGTGAGCTCAAGGGCGTACACCTTGCTCTCGAACTCCTCTCTCAACAGAACCGCGTACTTGCCGGTATGGAGTTCTCAAAGGAGGAGCGCGTAACTGCAAAGGGCAAGAACGTACTCGTTATCGGTGGTGGTGATACTGGTTCTGACTGTATCGGTACATCACATCGTCAGGGTTGTAAGAGCGTTACTCAGATTGAGATTATGCCTAAGCCTGTTGAGGGACCTGAAGACCCTCAGAACCCTTGGCCAAACTGGCCTCGCACTCTGAAGACAACATCTTCACACGAGGAGGGCTGTGTTCGTCGTTGGAATATCAATTCTCTTGAGTTCCTTGGCGAGGATGGCAAGCTGACAGGTGTGCGTGTTCAGCCAATCGACTGGAAGCCAAACCCAGAGGGCGGTCGTCCTATCATGGTTGAGGCTGGTGAGCCGGAGATCATCAAGGCTGAGATAGTATTCCTTGCTATGGGCTTCCTCAAGCCACAACAGCCTGAGTTCCCATCTAACGTCTTTGTATGTGGTGATGCTGCTAATGGTGCAAGCCTCGTGGTTCGTGCTATGGCAAGCGGTCGCGACGCAGCAAAGAAGGTAGATGCGTACTTGTCTAAGTGAATAGTGAAAAGTGAATAGTGAAGAATTAAAGTTGCATTTTTTTTGCTAACATAGATTCTTAACTCTTCACTCTTATCTCTTCACTATAAATTGGAGATCCATTCCCAAATATCTCAAATAAACACCTTTGGGCGGACGTTCACGTTGAGTGACCGTTCGCTCTTTTTTTTCTTGTATTTATGTATCCAAAACTTGTATTATTCTCGCGCTAAGTTGCTCTATTTGCATCATTTATAGTTAAAAATGGGATGAAAGCTGACAAAAATCGTGTCTTTATGATTGTTATTCTAAATTTTTTCTTATCTTTGCACCCAGAACTATTTGTTGTCTCTGTACAGATGTTGACATATTGATCGAGCACGCAACTATTCGATTTGCAGTCTTGGGTTGCAACTATAAAGTTTAGAGTATTAGCGACTTGATTAGTTTTGAGCAATCTATGTTTCTGTAAGCAAATTTATGATCGGGTTGTTGAGCATGAGACGGTTGAATGTTGACATATTGAACTATAAAATAAAACACCAAGATATGAGAAAAATATTTTTTATTTTCGCCATGTTGCTTATGTCGGTTGTAAGCGTTTGGGCTGAGGAGTCGTGTGAAGCAGTTACTATGGCTACAAGTGGGAAAAATAGTTATACAATAGATCATTTCGAAATTTCGGGTACAGCTTTAAGAGGTAATGGCTTGTTAATTAGCAATGGGAATAAAATTACTATAAGCGCGAAAGGTAATGAGATAATAACAAGGGTAGACTATATCTTCGGTTATGGAAATAATAAGCAAAATGTGATAGCAACACCTGGTAACGTTGATACTGATAACAATATAGTAAACAATGTTAATGCCACATCTTTGGAAATCTCAAGTGTAAATGTGAGTACATATTTCTCGATATATCAATTGGTTATCTATTACACAGATGAGCCCATAGGGAATGAATCTGAGAAAACAGAAACTTTCACTACAACTTCAGGAAAACAGTATATAGGGGAAAATATTAATATAACAGCTACGGAAAGTGATAGTTATGGTTTGGAGATTGCTAATGGCAAAAGCGTTACCATAACCTCAAATAATGGTTTTGATATTCTGAAAGTGGATTTGCATTTCAAATTTTATCGGCCAAATACTGATACGAAAATTATATGCGATGTAAGCGCTGATATTACTGGTAGTGGCGACGATTGGTGTATAGACAATATCAATAAAACAAGCCTGACAATTTCTCACCCGGGATTTGGTGGTAATTATAATGTACAGATTGATAAAATCACAGTATATTATGCGGCTCCTTCTGCTATTGATGTGGCTGCAGCGAATCTTGAGGGAGCATACTGGACTACATTCTATAGCGATATTGCCAACTATCAGGCTCCAGAAGGCACACATGTGTATAAGGTTAGCCTGAATGACACAAAGATTACTATGACGGAGATAGAAGACCGCATAGTAAATATGGGGCAGGGTGTAGTGCTGAAGAATCCTACCGAAGGCAATCTTTCTATGACTAAGGTTGACTACGAGAGTTCTGGCGATTATAGCGACAACAACCTTGTGGGAACTTCTACCACTATTACAAATCCAGCTCCGGGTAACGTATACGTGCTGAACTATAAGAATACAAAGGGCTTGGCATTCTATAAGCTTAGCAGTAATGGTACTATTAAGGCGAATAGGGCATATCTGCTTGTACCTTCTGGTAGTAGCGTATCCGCTCAAGAATTCTTCGCCTTTGACGCAACTGTTACTGGCGTAGATAATATTAATGCGCAAGATAGCGAGGAAGATGAAAAGGTATATGACCTTCAGGGACGTTGCGTAGCTAAGCCAGCAAAGGGTATCTATATAGTGAATGGTAAGAAGGTAATAATGAAGTAAACATTTTAATCTGAATATGATTATGAAGAAGATATATATTAAACCCTTTATGAAGGATCATAAGCTTCAGCATACAAACGGTCTGCTTGTGGAGGCTAGCAAACAATACTTGATTGATGGTGAGGTGAATACAGAAATTGGAGATGACGACGATGAAGTTATTGAAGGTTTATAACCGTATCGCTTCTTTGTCTCGATGATATTTTATATTTCAAAGTGCCTTTGCTTGATAGCAAGGGCACTTTTGTTTTTGCTTTTGTAGTAAAGTCTTTTCCTCTATATTTTGCTTCCCTCCTATCGCCCATTATGAATGGGAGGAAAATGGGACTTTCTACGGACTTACATGGGAATTACCTCGAACTAACTTACTTCGAACGCAAAGACACAAAGACGCAGAGATAAAAAAACTTTGCGACCTCGCGGCTTAGCGTTTAAAACCATTCAAACTCGCGTTTAGGTATGGGCTTGTGGGCATGTTTTGAGATTTTTTTATGTTTTTTTTGGTTAGTTCAATTATTCTTTATATCTTTGCAGCGCATTTGGTTCTTCACCGTTCATATTCATGCCGCATTTTAGAATTGAAAATGCTCGCATTAAGTAATGCACGCGTCGGAGCTAAGACGGGAATGCAGTGAGAATCTGCAACATTACCCGATGCTGTGAGTCCTTTCTTGCAACTCCGACACACCAAGTCACTGGATGATTGTCCGGGAAGACGTGTCGGATAAGGATAAAGTCAGAAGACCTGCCATTTGCGATTTAAACGTGTGTCCGCGGGATCACGGGCATGACGGAAACACATAAAAATTTATACATGATTAGAAAAGTACTTGTTGCTAATCGTGGTGAAATAGCAATACGCGTGATGCGTTCTTGCTATGAGATGGGTATACGCTCAGTTGCAGTCTATAGTACTGCCGACCGCCTGTCACGCCACGTTTTATTCGCCAACGAGGCAGAATGTATCGGAGGAGCCCAGAGCTCTGACAGTTATTTGAACATTGACCACATCCTTGAGGCTGCCCACAAGCATCAGGTGGATGCAATCCACCCTGGCTATGGCTTCCTTTCGGAGAATTCCGAGTTTGCCCGCCGTTGTGAGGCAGAAGGATTTGTGTTCATTGGTCCAAGGCCTGAGACCATGGATTTGATGGGTGATAAGATTAGTGCCCGTCAGACTATGATCAAGGCAGGTGTACCCGTTGTGCCAGGAACAGAAGAACCACTAAAGAGTGCTGAAGAGGCAATCGAGGTGGCGCGTAAGATCGGTTTCCCTGTCATGCTGAAGGCTAGTATGGGAGGCGGCGGAAAAGGAATGCGTCTCATAGAGCGTGAGGAAGATGTCGTGGAGATGTATAACGCAGCTCGCGGCGAGGCAAAGTCCGGATTCGGCGACGACACGGTTTATATCGAGAAATTCGTTGAGGAACCTCATCATATCGAGTTCCAGATTCTCGGAGACAAGCATGGCAACGTGATTCATCTCTACGATCGTGAATGTTCTGTTCAGCGTCGTCATCAGAAGGTTGTGGAGGAGTCTCCATCACCATTCTTAGACTACAACCTCCGTATGGAGATGGGTGCTAAGGCCGTAGCAGCAGCAAAGGCTGTAGGCTACGAGGGTGCCGGTACTATCGAGTTCCTTGTTGACAAGAATCATAAGTTCTATTTCCTTGAGATGAACACCCGTCTTCAGGTGGAGCATCCTATAACAGAGGAGGTAGTAGGTGTTGACCTCGTAAAGGAGCAGATCCGCGTAGCTGACGGTCAGCCGCTTCGCTATAAGCAGGAAGACTTGCGTCAGCATGGTCACGCTATAGAGTGCCGTATATGTGCCGAGGATACCGAGCATAACTTCATGCCATCACCAGGTATCATCCGACAGCTTACAGAGCCACATGGTATCGGCACACGTATCGATTCATACGTATATGAAGGCTATGAGATACCTGTTCACTACGACCCTATGATTGGTAAGCTTATCGTTTGGGCAACCACACGTGAGTATGCTATCGAGAGAATGCGTCGTGTGCTCTATGAGTATAAGATAACAGGTCTGACAACCAACATCCGCTATCTGCGTCGTATCATCGACGTACCTGAGTTCAAGGAGGGTAACTACAATACCCACTTTATTGAGCGTAACGAGGAGCGTCTTCGCCCACGTTCAGGCTTCAAGAACGACTCAGAGCCTATGGCTGTCATAGCCGCATATATAGATTATCTCATGAACCTCGAGGAGAACTCATCTGTAAGTCCTACGAACGACGGCTCTGCAATCAGCAGATGGCGTGCCTTCGGATTGCAGAAGGGAGTGCTGAGAGTCTAAACATGTACAATGTACCATTTACAATTTACAATTTTGCCATAAGCGATGGAAATTGTACGTTGTACATGGTAAATGGTAAATGAATCGATGGAAATTCAAGTTGGAAATAAACTTCAAGAAGTAACCCTTCTGAGTAAGGAGGGAAATAAGGTGAGCATCAGCATCGACGGAAAGGTATATGATGTCGATATCGCTATGCTTCAGAATGGCACATGCTCACTAATCTATGGAGGTAACTCCTATAACGCCGAGCTCATTAAGGGTGAAGGCGGTAAACATTATTCAGTAAACCTCAATTACTCAACCTATCAGATCGATATTCTCGATTCTCAGGCTAAGTATATGAGAATGCGCAAGAATCAGGGTGATGCCATTCAGGCAGATACCGTTACCGCTCCTATGCCTTGCAAGATTGTAAAGGTGTATGTCAAGAAAGGTGACAAGGTGAAGGCTGGCGATACGCTCTTCACGATGGAGGCTATGAAGATGCAGTCAAACTATAAGGTGGCATCTGATTGTAAGATCAAGGATGTCCTCATAGCTGAGGGCGATACAGTTCGCGCAGAACAGGTTCTTATTAAACTGGAGGTAGAAAATGCAAAATAAACTTACAGCAAGAGAGAGAATAGAAACCCTGCTCGACAAGGGTACATTTGTCGAGATGGACAAGCACGTAGTTCATCGTTGCAACGATTTCGGAATGGACCAGAAGCGCTTTGAGGGCGATGGTGTCATTTCCGGCTACGGAAAGATTGACGGTCGTATCGTTTTCGTATATGCTTTTGACTTTAGCGTGCTCGGAGGCTCTCTCTCAGCTGCTAACGCTCAGAAGATAGCTAAAGTGCAGGATCTCGCACTCAAGAATGGTGCTCCAATCATCGGTCTTAACGACTCTGGTGGTGCACGAATTCAGGAAGGCGTGGAGTCGCTTACAGGCTTCGCACATATCTTCCGTCGTAACGTGATGGCTAGTGGTGTGATTCCTCAGATTAGCGCAATCATGGGTCCTTGTGCAGGTGGTTCTTGCTATTCACCAGCACTTACCGACTTCATCCTTATGGTGAAGGGACAGAGCCAGATGTTCGTTACCGGTCCTAACGTTGTTAAGGCTGTTACAAACGAGGACGTGGATAAGGAAACCCTTGGTGGAGCCATGACTCATAACTCAGTAAGTGGTGTAAGCCATTTCATCTGTAATGATGATGAGGAGACTCTCATGACGATTCGTGAGCTTATCGGATTCATCCCTTCAAACAATATGGAGGATGCTCCTATCCGCTCTATTACAGACGAGGTTACACGTGTATGTCACGAGCTTGACAACGTGGTTCCTACCGACCCAAATATGCCTTACGACATCCACGACATCATCGAGCCTGTCTGCGACCAGCAGTACTTCTTCGAGGTTCAGTCGGAGTTCGCTAAGAATATCGTCGTAGGTTTCGGACGTATAGCAGGTCGTACGGTAGGTTTCGTGGCAAACCAGCCAAACTATCTTGCTGGTGCTCTTGATATCGATGCATCCGACAAGGCAGCCCGTTTCATTCGCTTCTGCGATTGCTTCAACATCCCTCTTATTGCTGTTGAGGATGTTCCAGGCTTCCTCCCTGGCGTTAAGCAGGAGCATAACGGTATTATCCGTCATGGAGCTAAAATCGTGTATGCTTTTGCTGAGGCTACCGTTCCAAAGATTACTCTCATCACACGTAAGGCTTACGGCGGCGCATATATCGTTATGAACTCAAAGTGCATAGGTGCTGATGTTAACCTCGCATATCCAACTGCTGAGATTGCCGTTATGGGTGCAGAAGGTGCTTGTAACATTCTCTATCGTAAGGCAACTCCAGAGGAGCGTGCCCAGAAGATTGAGGAGTACAGGGAGAAGTTTGCAAATCCGCTTCCTGCAGCACAGCTCGGTTATATTGACGAGATTATCCAGCCTTGTGACACTCGTATCCGTCTCATTCAGGCTCTCGAGATGACTCGTAACAAGAACCAGAGCAATCCTCCGAAGAAGCACGGAAATATTCCGATGTAAATTCATGTACCATTAACCATTTATAAATGGTTAATGGTAAAAAATAAATAAGTATTGTGTATTGTATTAAGTAGATTATTAGTCATGAAGAAAGCGCCCGAACTGTGAAGTCCGAGCGCTTTCGCTTTTAATCCGCTTCTCCTCCGTTTCTCCTTCGCTATAAGTCCGCTCTTCCTCCGCTTCTCCACCGACTTTGCACCGACTTTGCACCGACTTTGGTACGGACTTACATAGGAACTACAACGGAAGAAAAACTTTTAAGGTGTTTTCTTGCATTCTATTCATTTTGATGCGCCCCCAAAATAGGCTACAACCATATTTCATTTGCTTTTGCTTTTTTACACTTGACAGTTATTAAAAAAGCGTAAAAATAGTGTATGTTGGCAATAGAATCATTGTAATTAGAAGAAAAAAATGTAATTTTGCACACATACTTAATAAATATAGGTGTGCAGAATCCTCCTTGCTATATGGAGGACCTACATACCATCAAACCTAAACTTCGTATAAATGTTTAAGAAAATTCAGATGATGGCTATTGCGCTCACGATGTGTGGCGTAGCCAATGCCCAACAATCAAATGTCAATCTCAGTTACAACCCGCAGAAAGATACCGAGGGACTTGTGCCTTTTAGTGCCTCGCTCAACTCTCCACAGGTGAACGATGACCATACCGTTATCTTCCGCATCAAGGCACCACAGGCGAGTGAGGTCAAGTTGTCTGGTGCAATGCTTACAGTTATGCACCAAAGAAATCCGCTACCGTTCACAAAGGGCGACGACGGCATCTGGACACTTAAGATTGGTCCGCTGCCGGTGGATATGTATCAGTACAACATCATCATTGATGGCGTGAGCATGGCAGACCCAAACAATACCTATGCAGCCTTCACAGCAATGCCTCCCTACAGCGAACTCATCATTCATGGAGATGGTCCTCAGTGGTATGATGCCAAACCTGTGCCTCACGGTTCCATCACCCGCCACATCTACACAAGTTCGGTGACAGGTGGTGAGCGTGACATGTATGTTTACACTCCTCCTATGTTTGATCCGAATAAGAAGTACCCTGTGCTCTATCTTATGGGAGGTAGTGGCGAGTTGCCATCCAACTGGATGTACGATGGTCGTGTGAATTTCATCATGGATAACCTCCTTGCAGAAGGAAAGGCAAAACCGATGATTATTGCAATCATCAACAATCAGGTTGTGCACCGCAACCATCCGAAGCATGCCGACCTCACATTCGATATAATGGCGCGTGAGTTGCGCGAGGTCATCGTACCTTTCGTGGACAGCCACTACAACACCATAGCCAATCCACACGGACGTGCCATCTCAGGACTGTCAATGGGAGGTCGCCATACTATGTTCAGCGGACTTGAGAAGAACCTCGATCTGTTTGCAAACTTCGGTGTTCTCAGTGCAGGCGATGCAGATCCCGCAAAGACTATGCCTGTATTCATGAACACTCCTAATGTGAACGACAAGATCGACTACCTCTTCGTTGGACAGGGTACCGAAGAACAGTCTGGTTTCTTCAATGTTCGTGTCAAGGGATTCATCGATGCTCTGAAAGCCCGCAATATCAAGCATGAATACTATGCTGGCGGACATGGCGGTCACGACTGGTCAACATGGCGTCACCTCCTCTATTACAGATTCCTCCCAAATCTGTTTAAGGAGGCTAAGTAATATCTGTTATCCCAAGAAAATACCTGTGTACTTTCCAGAATAAACGAAACCACCCGGACAAATCATCCGGGTGGTTTTGTGTTATAGTTACTTCTTGCTG
>JAEEGJ010005664.1_pt1 | contig 38817 bp, 20 predicted proteins | sample 8958761 | NCBI WGS metagenome assembly JAEEGJ01 (sample SAMN16246546, study PRJNA631951) | gut metagenome | biome: gut microbiome; feature: rumen; material: RS-attached | host: Bos | place: Iran: Karaj | collected 2018-10
TTCGGTCTTGGTCTGCTACTCACAAAAAGAGAAGATACAACAAAAGCATCGATAGCTCTCAGTGTTATCGCTATGAACATCGACCGACTTGCGGCGATGCTTTTGCGCCTCCTCAAATTTACCCTCTCATTTTTCATTTTTGATAATAGAAAATTGAAAGTTTTAGAGAACGTTGCTTATTGAGGAGAGACTAATTATATCATAATGAATAGCTGTTTACAATACTATTTTACCTGTTTACTTGAAGAAATGACAGTTATATGCTATAATTGTATGGTAGGAAAAGAAACCATTTCCAAATGAGGAGATACGGATATGCACCATAACCTATTATTTGATCTTGATCAGACTTTACTTGATTTTCACGCTTCAGAACATCTTGCATTAAGAAATATCATGGAAAGAAATAATCTGGTGTTTACAGAAGAATACTATAATTTCTTTAAAAACACCAATAAAATGCTTTGGCCAGAATTTGAAAAAGGCAATATTTCAAAAAATGAACTGTTTGAGATGAGATTCAAACGACTTTTTGAAGAATGCGGATGTGACACAGATGTGCTTGATCTTCTAAAGATAAACAGTGATTTTATTGATTGTATGTCGCAGAATGGGGTATTAATGGCTGGAGCTCTTGATTTTCTTGAAAAGATCACTGATGATCTGCCAGATGCAAGGATATATATTATTACAAACGGAGTAACAAGGAATGCTATGGGAAGAATTGCTTCCACAGGACTGAAAGAATATATATGTCAAGTATTCGTTAGTGATGCAATAGGAGTTTCAAAACCAGCTCGAGAATATTTTGATGCGGTAAAAAATGAAATCAACGAACCTGATGATAGTTATATTGTTATCGGAGATTCTCTTACATCAGATATGCTTGGAGCTAAAAATGCCGGCCTCATAAGTTGCTGGTTTATGCCAGATGGGAATATAGAAGATGAAATGAGAGAATACGAAATCAACTACACAGCTTCATCATTTGATGAACTGTATTTAATAATACGGGAGTGGGCTTCTGTTTCTTCAGTATGACGAGAGAAATATAAGAATACTGCTTGAATCGTAACGTTGTAATGGCATTATTTATAATGAAAACCCAAAAGACTATTATAGCAGTAACTTACAAGTCCAGTGTTAATTTCAAAGACATCATTTCAAAGTACATCTATGGAATCATAAGTTGCATCTAATAAGCTTTTTTATGCTTGCAAAGGCAAAAGGATAACTGTAATTTAATCGAACAAAAGGCGTATGCTCTCAAAATTGGAGTATACGCCTTTTCCTCCTTTATATTTTCTTTGTTGTTATGCAGATTCAAATATGTGACTTACCAGATCACCGCTAATGTCTTTAATATTATCCATATCAAGTTCCATATATCTTTGACTGGTGCCTACAGTTTTGTATAGCACAATTTACAATTCACAGCATCGATTTTCCTGACGCGCTCGGTCATGGTGACATATGAGCCGCCTTGTTTCATTCTGTCATTTAAAAAGTATCTAAATGTCAGTATGGGATGATGCCCGTCTTGAAGTACATCCGCTATAAGGTTAATTTTCTGATTCATTATCTCCATCTCCGTTCTCAAAGTATTCTTGCTGTTTTTTATATATGCCTCTTGTAACAGCCAGACGCTTTATATACTATCTTCCGACTATGCTGATTACTCAAACCAAAAAGTTTTTGTACTAGTTTTCTGATAGCATAGACTCGTAATTGTCTGCATCTGTCTGACTTGCGATAGATTCAGGTTCCAGAATTCCCAGGACACGTCCTATCAGATACACACTGTCATCGTCGCTGAAATGCATTGGTTCGTACTCTTTATTAAAGGAATGAAGGCCGTCTTCCTCCAGTACCTTTATATATGTGTTGTTTCCAACCATGAATGCTCCGACCTCACCATATTGTAGCTCAGGACAGCCTGGGTACTTTTCAACAAGAACCATATCGCCGTCATGATATTCAGGTTCCATGCTATCACCGTTTACAGCGAATACAAGATCCGCCTGACGTATAGCAGTGTTTGTATTAGGATATAGGTAAATTGGTTCGCCTTCATCTTCGAACTCTGCTCCGCTGTCAAAGCCTGCAGCGAGGCCTTTGTCGCAGAATGTGAGCTTGATGACCTCAGGACATTTGCCTGTAGATTCAGCTGCCTTTAAGGAAGAAATCAGACTATCAACGGTAAGCTGATGGCCAAGTGTCATGCTGCGATAATCTTCTATCATCTGCTGCTCTTTATCTGTATATACGTTTATAGGATTATCAATGCCATACAAATCATAAAGAGTTATACCTAGCAATTCACAAAGTTTAGGGACTACACTGAAATCTGGTCTGGTTCTGCCGCTTTCCCAGTTGCTGACAGCATTTGGAGTAATGCCAACTTCTCTGGCAACAGCCTTCTGTTCAAGGCCAAGACGCTCTCTGTAATATTTGATACGTTTACCTACAGCATGTGCATCCTTCATATGTACGGGATTGATGATACTGCTTTTATTGCGGCTTTTAGATATATTAGATTTCTTGTCTTCTATTTTCATAACGGACTCCTTCCAGAGAACAAATAGGTAAATCAGAAATTGTGAATGTCTACAAAATTTGTCAAGACATTTTCAACACTGATAATAGTGCAAACCTTAAAAGCACCTATTAGCGTTGCTTTTATATATACTATAACACACAATCAGTGTTTCGTCAATAGAAAAATATGCTTGAAAAATAATTATTACTGTGTTATAATATAAAAGGTGGTATTCAAGCTATATAAAAAAGGCCTTTTACTGAAGGTGTGTACAGCAATGAAAGTGGGAGATATTCACTATCATCCCAATTCGCTGTAGAAATAAATAGGGAATAACAAAATAAAAAGGAGGTTTAGTGTTAGATGCGAAAAACATGAGGCATAACACTTTTTACGATGGCTTGTAATATTCAGCAAACTATGCGTAATTAAAAAACTTTGTAAAAGGGGGGATCATGAAATAAAATAAGAAAATTATTATCGCTTGCATGATTGATTTTTTAGTGTAAACTCAATAATCGCCGTAGTGCGGTTATCCTCCTGAACTCTGTTCAGAAAGCGCAGATACATTAATATTTAATGAAAATTTGCGTAAACCGACTTTATAAATTATTTGGAGGTAAAATATGCGAATTATCACAAAAAGAATTATTTCACTACTTACTACTGTCGTAACCGCAGCATTTTCATGGCCTATAAGCTATTCAAATGCTATTGCAGCAGAACAAGACAACAACAGCATAACTTCATCTTCTTCGTATACTGATGTAAAATCAAGTGGCTTATTAGGTGATATAATGTCTGATGAAATTAATATGTTGCCTGAAAACAATGACGAAATCAGCGAAAAAGACTATGCTATTTACAAGCTCGATTTTGATAAAGATAAAAAAAGTATTATCGTTAATTATAGAGCTAAAGAAAGGTGCACTATTTTTATCGGTTTTTATAACGATGAAGGCACAAAGCTTTTAGACTCATTAAATGAGGAATTACAAGCAGGTTCAGATGAATATGTAAAGATAGACATCCCAGACATTTCAGAAAAATATTATCTTGTCAGGGCATATATGGTTGGTTTTTTGAATAATCCAGTCTCAGCGCCTTATGAAAATAATGAAGCCACAAAAGCTGTTCAAGATATTATCAGAAAAAAACCTGAAAACTTTGACCCTCAAAAAATAATCAGAGTTTCTGAGAATGATGATTATAACTTTATTGTTACAAAAAATTATTTTGAAACAGTTTATTCAGATGATACCAAGGACACACTTATTGCGATTGATGATGAAAGCGGTGAAATGACCTTTGACAATATTGACAAATTTAAGAGTATTAAGGAGGGGAATGACGTTTTAGTATATACTCCGGATGATATGCTTTATTTCCGAGTTGAATCAATACAGATCAGTGATACAAAGGCAGTTGTAACAAAGCAATTTCTTGACTTCCGTGATTTAGTAGAATACATTAAATTTGACTTGTCAAAGTATTCAGAAGAATTTAATCCTTCAATTACTACATACGAAAGTGATTACATTGAGGATGGATATTTGGTTGATGATACTTCAAAGAAAGCAACAAATGTAGAAAATGTTAATGGCAGAATGCCATTTCCGAATATTGTTGATGAGGTGCTTGACGGTTATGTATCAGAGCCTCTCAGTGCAACTGCACGCTTTAATTTGAAAAAAATAGAGTCTGAAGATACCGGAAAGATAAGTGGAAGTATAACAGGATACATTGAAGTTGGGGCAGAACTGCAATTTAAAACGTTTTATGAAGGAGATGTTTTTAATGTATCTGGAAATTTAACAAAATCTTTTTCTTTTGTTTTAGAAGGCGAAGGTTCATTTACACAAAATCTTGGAGAAATAAAACTGCCTTTTACATTAGTCAGTTTTTCATTAATACCAAGAGTAAAATTATCTGCAATCGGAGAAGTAAGGTATCAGACTTCAACAGAATATGATTTTAATATTGCGCCATTTGGCGATTCTTATATTATAGAGCATGAACCTGATGAGCACATTAATGGGTCTATACAGCTTGAATTAACGCTTGGATTGGACATAGGAGTAAATTTGGCTAGCAAGTATTTATTCCGCCTGAGTATTGAACCTGAATTCGGATTCAGAGCTGTTATAGAAGGTACGGTAGAGAATGATTATGTGCGGCATAACTGTAATAATTGTTTTTCTGTAAAATATTATCTATTTGGAAGAATTACATTCCATGTGAAGTTGTGCGGACATGATTTGATTAATAATAAGGATACTGAAGATGAAATAGGCGATTTAGAATTTGAAGCTAATACAAATTTAAAAGAATGTCATATAAGAAACGGTGTAAGTTATAACGGCCCATGTGAAAATATGAGCCATAAAATCATTATAAGCGTGTATGAAGTAAATGAGAACACAAAAGAACAAGATGAGGTAATGAGCGAGAAATCCAATGTAAAAAAAGGCAATACTGTGGCAAATGCCAAATTGTATATAAAATATGGAGCTGAAGATTTCAAACCATTAACTGATGAGTCAGGTGAAGCTATAATAACAAATTCAAATGGCACAGCTCAGGCATGGATAAAAGATGAAATGCTGAGTGATGAGAAATGTATTATTCTTGCTCAGTCTGAGAACGGAGACAGAGGTCAGATTTCAGTAAGGGAACTCTTTGATGCAACCTTAAAGCGTGCTAATTCATTTGAAATATTGCTTGACAATAATACGGGAAAAGAATATATTTCTGATTATCCCAAAAAAGGTAATTGCGGAATTAATACTTCAAATGCAAAAGTATATATCTTAGATCCAGAAAAAAAAGATAGTTATGATTCTGGTACCCAAAGCATTATAAAACATATAAATGGAGAGACAAAGTATGTAGAACTGCCCGACAAAGATGCAGTCGATTTTTTTGACAAAAATTCCAACCATTTTTGTTACTCAATGCGATATGGTGATCAAAATAAAAAAGATGAAGAAAGTGTAAAATACATTCTTGATGAGAATGGTGAGATACGTTTTGATGGAAACGGAATGGTTAATAAAGACATTTTACAAATAATATCTCAAAAAGAAAAGATCAAAACCGTAAGATTTGGATTCGGAGTAAAAATAAGCAGCTTCATTGATTCCCCCGACACTTATGTGTATAATTACTTAGATGGTTTAATATTACGTAATGTCTATTTTGAAGATATAGATTATACAGGTGAAGCCACAGGATTAGATGTATTTTTTGAGGGAAATAACGGAGAATACATTACTGAAGGATTTGCTAAAGGTAATTTATATTTAAGACGAATATATTTGCCGCTTCTGAAAGAAATAAGTATCAGTGCCTTTGAGAAATGTACTAATTTAACTGAAGCACCAATACCTGTAACAGTTGAAAAAATTGGCGATTACGCATTTGCACAAACTAAAATAGACTCGATTATTTGTCCGCAAGGGTTGAAGACGATAGGCAATTATGCGTATAAACAATGTCAAAATTTGCAGAGCGTATTTCTAAACTATGGATTAACCCAAATAGGAAAATCAGCATTCGCATATACCGCTGTCAAATCAATAGATGTGCCTTCAACCGTAAATACAATCGGACAGGGTGCTTTTGCTGAGACGTCTCTTAAAAGGATAATAATCCGTAATCCAAATTGTAAGCTTGAAGAAGATTTTGTGCCTGAAAATACTATAATATATGGATATAGAGATTCTTCAGCTTATCAATATGTCAAGAAACATTCGCGTCAGAATTTGAAATTTATAGCTTTAGATCCAGAACCTATATTTACTCAGACTCCAAGCATTACGACAACTTCTGCTAATACTACAACCTCAACAACGACTTCAACAACAATAGTAACAGCTAAATTAACACCTGAAAAAGAGTGCGTTATGATAGCAGTAAATGACGCTGTCAGTGTTGATAATGCCAAAAATAATATTCTTAATAGTCAGGATTTGAGATTCTTTGATCAGAAGACAGCAGATGATAATGGAGTTGCTACATTCAGCTATATACCAAATACTAATGAGAATTGGTCGCTTATGTTTATAAGTGAAGCCATTGAAGACATGGTTCAAATAACAGTTGGTACAATTAATGATTTAAAGACTTCATCTAAATCAATAGCAATAAGCGGAGACGCCAATGGTGACGGTGAGGTTGATATGTCAGATGCGGTGCTGATTATGCAAGCGATGGCTAATCCGAATAAATACGGTATAAACGGAACAGATCCTAGACATATTTCTGAAAATGGTTTCAGACATGCAGATGTTGACGGAAATGGATTAACAGTTAATGATGCGCAGCGTATACAGCTTTACCTTTTAGGTAATATAAGTATCTTAGGCTAAAAGGAAAAAGTCACAGGATCAATCAATGACTCCTGTGACTTTTTTATATGTGTCGGGCATGCCATACAGCTAGTCAATTAAGGTTTGAACACAAGTAGTTACAGCTATGTGTAGTGAACCGCAATGCGATGTCAATAATGACAACTATTGAGAAAGTGATGCAGAAAAGTCGATGAGCCTACGTAAAAGCCAAGTGTTTTATACGAAGTAGAATGGAGTATGAAGGCAAAAGGGAGATACATAAAAGCGAGATAACTCTTGTCAACGCAAATAATAATCCATGCAGAACAATGCCATAAAATGCAATATTCTTTTTATCTGTTACTGATAAAATAATCACGTTGAAAATGTGAATTTCACTTGCATTTATGCAGATAACGTTATATAATAAGATTAATCAGTTATATACTGTCAATTTTAAGAATGGTAGGTGAAATTTTATGAAGCTTTCAGGAATTGTTGCTGCTATTATTGCAGCTGCAACCGCAATCACTCCGATTACGTTTAATAGTCCTTCTTTATGTGCTCCATACACTGCGTTTGCAGAGGATACAGGTGCAGTTGCTGTACTCCCGGACTGGATACCGACTGATTTTGATTCTGCCGTGAATTTTCGCAACACATATGGAGCTACTCATATTGAAAACGGGCTGATCTGCATCGTTTATCCTCAGCGTGTCAATAAGGACAGTAAAGAAGGAAAATATGGTTACGACTTGAAGTCTGCATCAAATATGGGAGAAAAACTGAAACAAGAGATATACTCCCATGATCATACTGAGATATGCTTTAATGTGTTCGTATATCAGCCTCAGAAACAGGGAGCCATTGATCTGCAGATAGAAGATACTCATGTTATGTCTGAGGAAGGTGACGAGTCAATAGAGTCTCAGATAGTTTCTGTATATTCATTTTCTGTTGACCAAAGCCTCAACATTACTGAGACGGATATATATAGCTGGCTTCCGGATAGCAAGACAGAATATAACGAATATGTTGAGAAAAATGGCGAAGTTTCGGCCAAAGATAACTATGTTGTTTTCTGTACGATGACGATCGACCAGTTAGGGGATAAATGGAGTCCTGACAACAATAACAAATATGAGAACATAAAGTATCTTCTGACCTCTGACTGTACGATGCAAGTACCTGATCTGTATGACGACGGTTCCGTTGATAAAATATATGTCTATCAGGCTGTAAAAGACGGTTATGAAAAGATTTCATGGATTCGTACATCTCAGATAAGACATGATCCTGAGGAGCCAACTCAGTATACTCTTACTGCTGACTGTGCTGTTTTTGACAACGGGCAATCAGTGCTGCTCGCAGATACTGCACGTTTCAGAGTATGCAACGGCAGGTTCGGTGGGCTGATTGAGTTCGATGAAAGCGATAAGATATTTCTGATTCCTAATATACTCTATTCTTCAGATAGTGATGGTGGATATGTCGGAGTGGATCTTGCATCATTTCAGATGACGTCAAATCCATATTACTGGGATATTTCACAGTATAAAGATGCAGATATATTCTATGTCAGACTGAGTTATAACTATATCCCTGATCAATATGTTATTGATGCTGATTACAGCACTGTAAGAAAGTTTGACAATGGTGCTGTGGACTATGTGTTCAGACTGAAGAATAATAATGAAATCAGCAATCAGTCAACCAAGATAACTTTTTATGACGAGGATACAGGAGAGCTGTTAGAAATTCCGGATAACAAGGATTATACCTATCTCATGAGATTTAAGTCGGGAAGCCCTTCCGCAAGCAAAGTATTTGATATTACATCAAATCCTTGTACATTAGATTCGGGATATGTATATGAAAAGTCATGCGACTATTCTTTTTACCTGGATACAAAATCAGGGTGGTATGATTCTTTGAAATTCGAGATCACATCTGAAAATGCTGACAGTATTGAACTGAATTGTCAAATGAAATGGAATCCAAATGGTGACGCTAACAGAGACGGAGTTTTCAGTGTCGCTGATGTTGTGTATATGCAAAAATGGCTGCTGGGCTCGTCGGACTTGATGCATTTTGACTGGGAAGCTGTTGATTTCAGCCGTGACAACAGAATCAATGCAATTGATCTTGTACTGATGAGAAAAAAACTTCTTCGCTCTATCAACACACCTGTTGCAGTCAGCATTGAAGAAACAGGAATATTAGAAGGATCAAATACGATCCGTAAGGTTTATCGTGAAGATGATAAGTACATTCTTTATTATAAGGATTTAAACAGCAGTGTTGATCCATTAATTATTGAGATATCCGAACAGGATTATGACGTTATTATTTCTCAGGACTATGACGCTATTATTGATAGCTATGCCAACTCTTCGGATAAAACTGAATTGGATGTACTGAAAAATGTGTCGATTCTTACCTATTCAGATGGTTCTGAAAACGAAACACACGTACCAATGACCAGTGTAATTGATAATATGAAAAATATAATGGCCAAATATATGGAAATCCAAAGCGTTTACGTTAAACCTGCACATTATTCTTCTGGTCCGGTTTTTGCTGTTTCAGAACGAGGTATGAAATTATATAGCGGACCTGGTGAAAGATATAGATGTTTAGCAGAGGTTAATTCGTTTGCAAGACTCCATGAAATTGGATATCAGGAAGATCACAATCCATGGGTATTTACAGAGTATAATGGAATATATGGGTGGATAATGACAAAGGATGAAAATAATAAAGATACAGTCTTCTATGAACAGGTTGCTGCTAAACCTGTGATATATCTTTATCCTGAAAAAGAGACAGATGTTCATGTTGAGCTTGAGCTGACTGAAGCCAATCTTTCTACAACCTATCCGAAGTATAATAATGGTTGGGATGTAACAGCATATCCTAACGGTTCACTTCTAAACAAAGCGGACGGCACTCACCATAAGTATCTTTTCTGGGATGCTGTAAACTGCCGCACAAGATTTGATCTCTCAAAAGGATTCTGCGTTGCAGGCAGCGATACAGAGGATTTCCTCAAAGAGAAACTGACATACATGGGTTTGACGGAAGAAGAAATGAACGAGTTTATCGTATACTGGCTGCCGAGAATGGAGCATAATGCGTATAATCTTATTTCCTTCCAGAAAGATGCTTATACAAATTCAGCAAAACTGGATATTACTCCAACACCTGACAGTCTGCTTCGCATATTCATGACTTATGTTCCGCTCGAAGATGCAATGGATGTTCAGCCGCAGCAACTTGAGACCTTCCAGAGAAAAGGTTTTACTGTTGTGGAATGGGGCGGATGTGAGATAAAATCATAGAGCGTTGCATAAATCAATCCAGGTAAGCTAATAATTACCTAATATATAACCATTTTATACTGCAATGGGCCCTGTTTTAATACAGGGCCCATTGCTATTCTGATTATTCTTTGACTTTTTTATTTTTCGTTTCGCTTAATTCTGCGGTACATACCAGATTTCATAATGGCTGCAATACCAAAAGCAATCATGATAAGTGCTGCAAATGCTATTAATATATTTGTTATTGTATTATTACCTGTCTGTGGAAGAGAAACAGTTTCATTTGCAGAATTTGTTCCTTCACCTGTTTTAGGATCGATAATGTATTTATCGAGCACATGGCCTGACTTGTCCATGAGAATAATCTCACGATGACCGTCTTCGGTAGTCTTTACGTCCACATCTCCGACCTGCTTAGCATTCTTCTCCTGATAGTCGATTACTGCCCATTTAACAAGCTGCTCATCTGAGATGAAATTCTCGTCGGAAGTAGTTGTTAATGTAGCTGTGGTCGTGGTAGTAGTTGTAGTTGTTGTAGTGGTTGAAGTAGTTGTGGTTGTTGTTGAAGTGGTAGTTGTTGTTGAAGTTGCTTTAGTGGTAATTGTATCGGTAACTATAGGCCCGTTTCCACTGAGGTCATAGCCGAAACCGCTGAAATCATTAACTTTACCTTCTGAAATAAGTTTGCAGCCGTCATTGACCTTTATTACGGTATCAGGAGCTATAAGGACACTGATATAGTCCGGGATTTTTATATCAGCCGTAACAGTGATGTTTCCAAAGAGCGAAAGTTCGGTGCTTTTGCCTGCCTTAACTGCTTCTTCAACTGCTACTCTGATATCAGAATATGTGTTTTTGTTGCTAAGCATAGCCGTTGCGTTTGGATTGATGTTGATGCTTTCGCGTATCTCGTGTGTAGAGTTGTCAAGTGTCACGGCGAGACCTGCATTTCCGTTTGACGGAGCTTTTATAAGCTTGAAGTTATTGTCAGGATCATCCGTTTTTTCTTCTGGGCTACGGAGATAATAGCTCTCTACAGTACCGTCTGGATACTCAACACAAAGCTCACCGTACTCTCCGGGCTTTGTGGCTTTGAGCATAAGAACAGTTTCTTCGGTGATGATAAGTCTGCCATATTCGTCATATTCCGGAGTGCCGTTTGTTTCAATGATGAAAGCGTCACTTATATCATCCATGATTGAAGGCGCTGCATATGTTCTTCCAGGTGCTGGTCTTCTGATTCCGCCATTGGCTGTTTTTACATATACCTTTGCATTCAGGTTTTTATTCGGTGTGGCTACCATAAGCAGATTATCAACAACATTAAGAATATTTGCAAAACGGCTTGGAGCCAACAAACTATTCAGATAATCTAAGAAGCCTGTCATCTGATCTCTTGATTCAGTTGTATCCAAGTTATAGATATACTCATCCCTGAAACTGTTTATATTATTTCTTCCCATATATACTTCGTATAGTGAATTATATGCAACAGGGCTCTGAATAATACGTAAGGTATTGTTTCCATTTTTGGAAGAATTATGTGAGTTGTCTTTGGGTTCGATAATATTAACTTTGTAATTAATATTAGAATTTGCTCCCCAGAATTTGCACTTTACAAAGTCGTTGAGAATATGCTCTCGCGGAAGCTCGCTAAAATAATGAGCGTACATTGCGTTTACAAAATTGATCTGATTAAGATTCGGATCGTTTAATAAAGCTGCCATGATACGTGCTATATTTGCATCGAATATCTCAGCATCCAAATACTGCTCATATACGGATTTCCAAAGATCCGGGATATGCAGCTCTATTGTAGCTTCTTCTCCAGGGAGAAGCTCTTTTACATAGATTCCTGTAACATTTCGCTCTGACAGAAGTTCATCTATGTTTTTTGCAATGATCTTTTCTTCTCCATCCCTAGTGCGTTTTAACACTGAACCGGAAACTTCATCTATTCTGTTTATTTCGTTGAAAAGATCATATATTGGGTTTTCAGATACGTTTTTGAGAATGATCTTTATTGGATATTTCTCATTGAAGTAAGAGTATTTCGGAAGCTCAACTATCATTTCCAGTGCTGAGCTGCTGTAAACATGGAGTGGCTCATTAGTGGTAAAATCATATTGCACAGGTCTGTTTACATATGATCCTTCGACATGTGCAGTTAGTGAATATGTGCCCTCCTTGTCACCGCGGAGATACCAGTGAGTATCACGTGTGCTTCCTGGAGGAATAACTCCGAAATCAAAGTCACTAACAGATTCGCAAAGAGTAAGTCCATCCGGAACATTGAGTGTTGCATGACAGTCATTGAGAGATTTCTCACTGTTATTTACCAGGATAAGCTGAACGTCATAGAATTCCTTGAGCCATTTACAGTTTCCGTTGATAAGCATATACATATCTTCGTCAACGCTATCTGTTGTACAGTGTACAACATAAGCTCCGAGAGCATTAACATATGTTGGGCGATTATCGTGGAGTATAATTGTATCAATCGTATCAGATGTGCCTATTCTGACAGCAGATACGGTGTCAACGACATTGCCGTTTTGATTAAGGAAAACAAATCTGTCAAAAGAAAGTTTTTTTGCGGCACCGAATTCAGCCTTTACAGAATAGTTAAAGCTGTTATAGTTATCGCCGTTCTGAAGATCTATACCTGCTCTGATTATATCTGCTCTGGTCATGGGAGTAACTTCCACCTTACCGTCTAGCTTAAGCTCTGGCTCAAACTCACAAATATACCCCATATTAGCATCATTGTGATTTACACCGTCGTAAGGGATATCTTCCCATGTTCCGTCTTTTGTATTCATCATCAGGTTTTTATCATCCCGGGCAAAATCAGGCTGACCAGAAGCCCAGCGTGTAAAGCCCATAGGTTCATCTGTTATCCAGCGGTATGATGATGCAGTGTCAAGCTCACCGCCGAGCCACAGGTAATCTTTGTTAATATCGTGTGTTCTGATGACCTTCATGATCTCTTCGTATTCATCAACTGAGTTTATGACGGCAAGATGTCCGCCCATAATCTCACATGCATTTTCAGCCTCCATCCATGTAAGACCGTCTTCGAATACTTTGAAGCGTTCACTTTCATAAGGAAGAATTGTGTGTGTAGTAGTTGTAGTAGTTGTTGTGGTTGTAGTAGTTGTGGTCGTGGTAGTAGTTGTTGTTGTTGTTGTTGTTGTTGTGTCGGTCGGATCAGGATCTTCCCATTCACAGATAAAACCAAAATTGACAGCAGTATAGTACTCAGGTCCGCTTCCAGAGCAATCAAACTTCAGATCATTCCATGTTCCTAGCGGAGCAAGTGTATTTGCACCATAAAGCATAAGTCCTGGTTCAGCCATCCCACTGTTTGGTTCTCCGGAATTCCAGTTAGAGTAGCTGAATTCTTCACCTGTCACCCATTGGAAATCAGTGGATTCATTCCTTCTGGCACCTAACCAGTAGTTTTTCTTTATTTCGGGAAGGGAACTCAGAATAGTATTTATCTGTTCCTGTTCTTCTTCAGAGGTTATAGTAGCAAGATGTCCGCCGTTCAGATTACAGAATGCATTGGCTTCTTCCCATGTCAGACCTTCATTGAATACTTGATAACGCTGGGTCTTGTCAACAGGAGTTTTAACAATGTCATTGATAACGGTGATAAAAAGCTCTCCGTTTTCATCGATGCTTATTCTTCCGTTAGCGTTTATACTTGCAATATATAATGCTGTTTCGTCAGAACTGTGATATCTGGATAGATCATTTGTGAATGTGCCGGATTTCTCCGCATAGATGTTAAGGTAAGCGGATGTTACTTTGCCGGTGATATTTATCTTTTTACCGTCTGGAATATAGATTCCTCCGTCTTTTCCGTTTATGTAGATTTTTCCGCTAAGGTTGATAGTTGGGCCACCCGGGCAGTATATACCGTATCCGCCGTAGCTGTTCAGGCTTCCTTCAGAGATATTGATAGTTCCTTTGGAGCCCGTTCCGTAGATAGCTGAAGAAATATCAGAGCTGATTGCAGAACCCTTGATGTTGAGAATACCTGAATATCCCGTGTTAAGCCATATACAACAACCTACAGATTGGTTTTCTGTTGTGTGCCGGCTTGTGTTTTTAAGAGCACCTCCAACAAGATTTGTGACACCGTAGCTGTTTCTTAGAGAAAGGGGATTGCTGTAATAAGAAGTAACTGTTCCGCCGTAGAGATCAAAGCAGCCACTGCCGTTTACGCCTATTGTAGCAGAATCGTTCCCATATTCGTTACCATTGAAGGTTCCGCCGTAAATACTGAGTTTGCCGTCAACATTAAAAAGATTGCCGGATGAATAGGTGCTTAATGTTCCGGTTTTTTCAGAGGAACTGTCCCTTACATTCATTCTTCCGGTTACGTCTATACCTGAAATACTTACTGTGTGACCGTTGAGGTCGATATCAAGAAAATCGCTAACAGTTACTGAAGCTGCCTCCACGTCGCATTCAAGTTTGTAAACACCTGAGGAAGGAAAACTATCGGAGTTTGTCCATTCCTGACGAGTTGGGAGTAAATATTCATCATACTCGCATATAAAGCCGAAGTTATCTGTGCCGTAGAAAGCTTCGCTCAAGCAATTGCCGCTGTCATTAATGTCGTCCCATGAACCTATAGTTCCGAACTGATTGCCATAAAGTAGGACGGCATTCTGGTCTTCGCCAATGTTGTTAGGATTTCCCGGATTCCAGTTTGTATAATCGAGCTTTTCACCTGTTACCCACTCGAATTCTTTGTTTTCATTCCATTTGAGTCCTATCCAGTAGTTATTCTTTCTGTTGCTGCCCTGTTCTGCAATAAGAGCCTGTATCTGTGACTGTTCGAATGAAGAAGAAATGGTAACAAGATGTCCGCCTTTCTTTTCACAATATTCTTCTGCTTCTGTCCAGCTCATGCCTTTGTTGATTACCTCATATTTAGCAGGATCAGGGTAATAAGTCCAGATCTCTTCTCCTTGATATGGCAGAAGATTTAGATTGATACCTGTTGAATACATTGCGTACTGTCGTAATATAAGGTCGGCATCATAAAGAGTCACCTTACCGTCAAGGTTTACATCAGCGGTTGTGGAGTCAATATCATCTGTACTGAGTCCCAAAACGTAATCCCTGATACGGTATGCGTCGACAGAGTCGATTAATCCGTTATTGTCTACGTCACCGTAATGAATTTCCGTTTCTTTTTCGGTTGCCTCATCGGCAGTATTGTCGCCCCACCAGAAAGTGTTTTGAGGGATGATACCGTAAGTAGGGGATATTGAAGCTGCGTCAACTGATACAGTTGATAGTAACTGTGATGCCGCTACAGAGGCTGCAGCCAATAAGGATACTGCTCTTTTTTCCCCTTTTTTGAAAGAATTGTGGACCATTGCAAATACCTCCTGTTGAATAGTGATAAATGTTGACAACAATATAGAAAATAAAAAATTCAAGAACCATGCTGACTGCAGTCTGTATTATAGAAACCACAGAATACAGGTATCTTTTCACTCTATATTGTTTAACAAGTGTAAATTGATATTGCTGGAATAGCAATACAAATATACCTTTAGTTATGTTTTTTATTGCTCATTTTGTATAAATAAGCTTTTGAGGCAAAAAGTCTACATTTATAATAACGCAAATTATATTCAAAGTGCAACATCTATTTGTGAATTTTTTCAATAATAAATTTGTTTATGAATAATCTTATGAAAAATAGGTGTTCAAGAAATATGTAATAGAGTGTTTATTTGATAATGTAATTATGTTTGAAAAGATATATCTTTCAAATGCTAATGTATGCTTTGAAGTGTTAAAGCGTTATAATATAATACTCTTTATTTATTCTCAGATGCAACTTACCCCATGAAAAATGCAACTTACCATGGTAAAAATACAACTTACCAATAATTTGTTGACTCTCTTTAGAATGTAATAGTATAATAAGTATATAAAACATTAATAATTTCCTTATTTAAGGGGGACAAGATCAATAAATCTTGCGGCTAACACAATCTAATACAGAACGGAGGAATTGATATGAAAGCTAAAGCGCTCACACTATTGACGGCAGGTGTGATGTTGACAGCTTCGACACCGATGCTGCCTGTTTATGCTGCCGAAAAGCCCGTAAGCGCAAAGAGTATGGAAGAGCTTCCTGAATGGGTACCTACTGACTTTGAATCAGCACTTGAATTCCGTAATACCTATGGAGCAACACATGTTGAGGATGGGCTTATCTGTGCTGTCTTCTGGGAACAGGCTGAAAAAATCCCTGAAGGTGAACCACAGGGAGTATTGCGTTATAATATCATTGAAACAAAAGACATGACAAAGTGTTTGAAGCATGATATCTACGGTTCAAAGGATAACGCCTTCAATTATGAAGTCATAGTTTACAAGCCCCTGAAACAGGGAGAATTTGAAATCTCTTTTGCAGATACATGGGTGAATTTAAATGGCGAAAAAAATTACACATTCTCAATAAATGATTCACTTAATGCGGTTGAGACAGATATTTACAGTTGGCTACCAGATTGCTTTAAAGAGTATAGGAATTATGAACTAACGAACCGTAAAATCTTTGTCAAGGATAATTATGTTGTTTTCTGCCTTGATTCAAATGCAGGCACGGCATTTGAATGGTTTCCTACTCCCAGTAATGAATATGACCGTTCTGTTATTGATTATGTTATGACAGAATACTGTACTGAAGAAACATCGGAGCTGCTTGACGGTGGAGAACAGTACAGGGTAGAGGTATATCAAGCCAAAAAAGACGGAATGGCAAAGATTTCGTATGATTATATTGCAAACTATGGAAGGCCATATCTTCCTGAGGAGGTAGATAAGACACTGGTTGCAAACTGCGCGATAATTGATAATGCTCAGAATATATTGCTTCCGGGTAATATGAGAGTTACCCTCGTTGACTATGACACGGGGGAACCGCTGACAATATCTGAAAACACACTGCTTTCTATCTGGACGGATATTAGGTATTATACACCTGAAGGTGATATGATTACAGGTCCTATTTACAGCATTGATAATAATCCTGGAATTATTGATCAATTATGGAATTATTCCAAAGCAGATCAATTTTCATTCCGTTTGGGTGACTATGATATTCCCGAGGGATATGCTGCGCCTGACTTTACAGGTTTTGTAGTTTATTCCAAAGGATGTATCTTGCCTGATTTTATGACTGTTACAGAGTATGAAAACGGATCTGCTGATGTTGTATTCAAGTTGAAAAAGGAAACCAAAAGGGTTATTCCCGAGGAAAAGTCAGCTGATCTGACCGACCTTAAAAACGGTGAAACACGGATCACGTTTTATGATAAGGATACAGGAGAGCTTATCCCGAGTGAACTGGTGGAGCATCATAATCTGGGATTTGGTACGGATATAAGATTCAGGTCAAATATGTCCCCGAATGGCTGGATGTACACAGGACCTATATATGCCGTTGAAGCCAATCCACAGGTCTACAAGACTGATCTCGCTAATTTATATAGATCTGCAGATTACTTTGAATTTCTGTGTGACGATCAGCCTGAAGTTACGTTATATGACAATGGCGCAATGGATCTTGTTATCAGAACAAAGATAAAAGTATCCGGGAATATAAACGGAGATAGTGAATTCAGTATCGCTGATGTTGTAGCGTTGCAGAAATGGCTCCTCAATGCATATGATAAGGATATTTACAACTGGGCAGAAGCTGACTTTGATCTTGACAACAAGATTACTATCTTTGATCTTGTTCTAATGAGAAAAGCACTTCTTAAGCTAATAAATCTACCTGTCGAGGTCAGCGTTAAGGAAGAAACTGACGGAGTTGTAGGCGCAGTTTATTTATATAAAGTATATCGCGTGGGGGATACATACTATCTTAGTTATCAGGATATGACAACAGATCAGTATCCGCAACCGCTGGCAGTCAAGATCACAGAATCTGAATATCGTGAAATAATGGCTCAGGACTACGAAAGCATGATACGGAACATGAATGTTCAAAACGAACCTGAATTTGGTGAAGGCTCATATACACTCGAGCTTAGCTATTCAGATGATTCCAAGAAAAAGGCCGCTTCAGCAAGAATGCCGGATGTTCTGGAAAAACTGAGAGTTCTGAAGGAAAAATATTTCAATTTTGTTGAGCCTGATAATAGGCTTTTATATGGTTCTATGTTCACGGTTGTGAAAGATGGATTGAAATTATATCTTGGCCCCGATGAAAGCTATCGGTCTGTAGATAATATTCCTAAGGGAACACAACTTTATGAAATAGGCTATCAAAAAGATAATGATATATGGCTATTTACGAAATACAACGGTCAGTATGGCTGGCTCAGAATGGTAGAAGATGATAACAGTACCATTACGATTTATTATGCTGATGTTGTCGCAAAGCCAGTTATTTATCTTTATCCTGAAGAAAAGACCGATGTTCATGTTGAACTTGAGCTTACGGAAGCCGACCTCTCAACGACATATCCGAGGTATAATAACGGCTGGGATGTAACAGCGTCTCCTGACGGTTCGCTTCTCAATAAGTCGGACGGAACACATCATAAGTATCTGTTCTGGGATGCATCAAACTGCCGTACAAGATTTGACTTCTCAAAGGGATTCTGTGTGGCAGGAAGTGATACCGAGAGCTTCCTCAAAGAAAAACTGACATATATGGGACTTACTGAAGAGGAAATGAATGAGTTCATTATATACTGGCTGCCACTTATGGAGCACAACAGGTATAATCTTATCGTCTTCCAGGACGATGCTTATACAAATTCAGCCAAGCTGAACATCACTCCAACACCTGACAGCATACTTCGCGTATTCATGACTTATGTTCCACTTAAAGAAGCAGTGGATATCCAGCCGCAGCAGCTTGAGACTTTTGAGAGAAAGGGCTTTACTGTTGTTGAATGGGGTGGAAGTGAGATAAAAGCTTAATAATAAATAACAGAATTAAATCAGAATATCCGCCCATGGGCGGATATTTGTTAGGTAAAAAAGGCACATAAAAACACAAATGCTTGACACAGCTATTATTATATGCTAAGGAAAAAAGGAAATTACTCATGATATAAAGTTCAAGATAAATCTACAGATTTATTCTTGCGCAATTTAAAGGAAAATAACCAAATTTCAATGTTTACAATTTATCATAGAAATAAGTTATAATGTATGATATAATTCAATTAAGAATTGCATTATTTATGCTATTTCAGGAAATAGCACATTACAAAGATATAATTGAAGGAGGGAGAATATTCAATGAAGAAGTTTGTAGCATTCGCGATTGCAATCAACGTTATGATGTCTGCTGTCTCTTTAACATCTTTGGCAGCGGAAAAGACTGAAAAGGCTGATTTGCCAGAATCTGTCTATCAGCAGCTTGTTGAACAGGTAAATATCGATATAAATGAGGACGGTATTATTACTGAGGAGGAATATTGTAACGCAACAAGTATCACCCTTGATCTTGAAGGGGTGGATTCAATTGACTTCCTTGATCGCCTGGTTAGTCCAATGTATTTGTATCTTTTAAATGGCAATATCTCAGATTTTTCTAGTCTAGCAAAGTTTAACAGCTTAGAGACGCTACAATTAAGTGATATGCCGCAGGTTACAGATATTTCATTTGTAAAGGGTATGAATCTTCTGAAATTCTACATTGTCGGTCTAGAGCAGATTACAGATGAGCAGAAAATAGAAGTAATGAAATTTCATGATGCAGACACATCTGTAGGCTTTTCTGCTCTTATTGGAGCAACCCCTAAAGGAATGTTTGAATATGATAAATTGTTGCTTGAAATATCAGATACAAGTGTTGCTGGATTTGATACTTCAAAGGATAATCCTGTTATGACTAGCTTTGCTTCTATTTACGGTAGGAGTGCTGGCTCAACAGAATACAGCCTGAAACTGAAAGGAAATGAGATCTACAAAGGCAAAATCAATGTGAAAGAGATATCTGTTACGACTTTACCGGATGAGGTGGGGCAGACAATGCCCAAAATTTCTGATTCTTATTTCTATTCCGAAGCGGATAAAGTTGTGCTGAAGGATGGAAAATTGTACAAGTTAGCAGATGGCAAACTTGTTACAGTTGCAGAAAACGTTGTCGATTTTGACAAGGATAACACATATAATGATGATGGCGAGTTCATAAGAATAGAAACTATTCTCTATGAGGACGGAACTGTTGAAGTTAACGGTGAAAGACTTCTAAATGCAGATGGTTTGAATTTCAAAAAGATTGGTCGCGGATTTTGCATTACAGATAATGGAGATGTATATTCAATACGTCAGGAAAAGGGAAAATATAAAGTTGATCTTATTTATCATGGTTTCGACAGATTTTTAGAAAACTCATCGTTGGAATTTATTTCAGATATAGGAGAGGTAATACAGATTGAACTGAAAAAAGATGGTTCAACTACAATCGGATATCAGGCTTTCCCAACAGGAATTATGGATGTAGTAGATTCATATAACTATTTCTTTATTGATAAAAACAAGGTATTGTGGGAAATTAATCGTCATGTCGGAAGTGAGCCTTCTGTAAGAAAGCGAGCCGAAGATGTCGTTTATGTCGGATATCAGTATTATAGTAATGGCAGTGTTTATGGTTGTGTTCATATCACTTCAGACGGAACTGCATATGATGCGGGAACGACAAGAAAAGTTATACTATTTGAAGAAGCTCCTGACTTATATAAAAATGCAGGTAATTTTGTGCTTGATTTTGAGAACCAAGGAATTTATATCACAAGTTCTGTTAAATCAAACGGTGAATACAATTATCATATTACAGATGATAATATTCTTTGCATGGAGTATGATGGTAAAAAAGCGGCTGTCGCTGATGTTGACAGTTATATCGCTTCCAGAAGAGGTGCCGACGGAAAATCGGTATACGCCTATTTCCTTAAAGCAGATGGTACAATATGGAGCTACTCTTTTGATAATCAGGAATACTATAATACACAGTCAAAGACCGCACCAATAATCACGGGTGATTTCAATTCCGACGGCACATTTAATACAGCGGATATTGTAACGTTCCAGAAATGGCTGCTGGCTGAACATAATACAGAAGTGAATAACTGGAGGGCAGCAGACATGAACGAAGATAACGTACTTGATGTATTTGATTTGTGTCTAATGAGAAAAGCAATTATCAAGTAGAATGGTAATTGAATATAATGATTTTATAAATCCACTATTATTATTTTAGTGTTAAGTAATATGATCAAAAAAACTGCTCGCAAGATGACACAAAATCATTTATGCGAGCAGTTATTTTTATTAGTATGAATCTATATATTGTGAAACAAAAAGTGGAAGTATTCTGCCATATATTGTTTTAACTCAGTGGTGAATAATCACCGAAGGAGTAGCGCCTGCCGACTTCTATCCATTCCTTGGAATTAAAGTTGCTTAAAGCCTTGTTATATTCCTCTTCGCTGACATATTCATTGTCAACGTCGTAGTAGTATGCCTGCGGCTGTTCGGGATAAGAGAATTTGCTCAATATCTGCAGTTGCTGTATATAGTGATTATTGTATTTGCCAATATACGCGGTGAAACTATCTGCATGGTAATCTGAAATTGAACTGTCAGTAAAGCCTACCAGGTTTTCATTCTTGCAAAACAGGAATGATCCGTTTCTTCCGAAGTTTTCAACTACTATATTGCCGACGATTGTTGCAGAGCCATTCTCGTAATAGTAGATAAATGAACCATAGCTTGTATCTTGAGATATCAGGAGCTCAGGAGTACCGTCGCCGTCTAAATCTTGAATATCCCACTTTGATTCAGCGGAATAAAACTCTGATTCCATGAAAGTTTTCAGTGTTTCTCTGTATGCTGTTTGCCAGCTTGCAGATGTACCGTGTGTGTCTTCATATTCGTAACGAAGCAAACGTGCAGCATAGCCGTTGCCAAAATGAAGCTCATAAGGTCTGGACTCAACAAAATATGCACCGTTTATCTTGAAGATATTGCCTGAAAAATCCAGCCTTATTATCTCTGAGCCGCCAATCTCTTCAATGACTTTTTTGATAGTGCCTGTTGATACATTGCCGTTATTGTCGGTATATGTGTAAGTAGCGTCTTCATTTATCTGTACTATGCCTTTTGTCTCAATAGTATCGGCTTCATTGATGTTGTTGATGCTGGATTCCTGATACTTCCACTTGCCGATAAAGCGATTGATGAACTCTGTATCAACGGTTCCTTCTTTGGTATCCTTTGATTCCTGATCTGTAACTGTTACAACAGTTACAGTCGTTGTTGCAGAGCTAACGGTGATAGCAGAGCCATTTTTGTCAGTAGATACAGCGCCTGTGCCTGTTATTGTGCCTGGAGATGTTGTAACTGTAACGGCAGGTGTTACGACGCCGCCACCGCCGAGGTTTGAGTTCCTGTTGAGCATTACTGTGCTACCGATAGCGATTCCTGCGATAAGAACTATTGAAGCTGCTGTGCTAAGCGGAGTGAGCCATGAAGGTCTCCTGATGCGTTCAACTCCTTCAACTATGTCGCTTTTGGCCATTTTTATATTATTATCTCTCTTTGTTCTTTCTTCCTCTGCTATCTGGGCTCTGAACTTCTTTTCGCTCATCACAAATATCTTGTCAAGCTGTTCATCTGAGATCTCGGGGCATTTTTCGATAAGTCGTTCCATTGAATCATTTTCCGCATTCTCAAGGATATCGAATAAATCTTTATTACTCATATCTGATTCCCTCCTTATCTTCCCATTCCGACTTCAACAAGCTTAGTGCGCAGCTTGTCCATTGCTCTGGAACATCTCTGTCTCACGGCAGTTGCTGTCATTGATACGCTCTTGGCTATTTCGCTGGAGTTTCGGTTATAATAGAATTTCTGGATAAGTATAGTCGAATCAGGCTCGCCGAGTTCGTCTATCTTATCGAGGAGCACGCGGCGGAGTTCAGAACGGTCAACGTGTTCGTCAACACTGAAGTCAGAGACAAGCACACTCATATCATCATCGTCTGCCTGAGAAATATGGTTTGCCTTTGCACAAAGGCTTCTGAAACTATCGATAGCTTTCCTCTTTGCAATAGTAGCGATAAGGTATTTAATATCATTCTCAGAAGACAGGTTTAATTCGCACTTCATGAAGAGAGCTGCGAAAACGTCGCTGACACATTCTTCTATATCTTCATTTGTGCCACAGCCTCTGAGCTTATTATAAACGATAGCATAAACATATCTGCCATATTCCTTGACGAGAGCTTTATGACAGTCGATAGGTGTTTTTTTCATCAGAGCTGTCAGTTCTCTGCTTGTCATTTCCATTCCTCCCTGTGTTTTTTTGTAAGTTCGACCTTTGGTTCCATAAACAATAATCGAAGTTCTTTATTTAAGTGTTACATCTCGGACATATTTTTTAGAAAAAACATCATTCCATATTGTAACATATTGCTTTGAAAGTTGTAATATCTGCTTTAAAATACCTTATATGTGCCTATTAACATAGGAAAGCATACCATATCTGTGCTTTTTAGACCATTTAATACTTTTAACTGATATTTATAAGTTTAGAAAAGTTGATATATGTATTTCTTAAATTTATTATATAAAACTTTGAATTTAAACACGACGTTTTTTATTGCGGTATAATATATACTTAAGAAAAAAGTTGACTTCAAATGAGATTTATCATTGAAAATACAAGCAACACGGCGTTACGCTTTTTAATTCAAAAAGTGCTTACCATTTATTTTTAACAACAAAGCAGTCTGCACAACTTTTTTTGCACAGACTGCTTTGGAAAATTACAAAGAATGTTTTGTTTTTCACTGTTTACTTGACAGGGGACGAATCAGATTAAGATTCTGTGGCTATAATGATTATTCTTAGATTAATAGCATTATCCGAATTAAAGGTGAGCCTTTGTAATATGAGTTAGTTGCTTTGTTCAAGACTGCTTATTAGCTTGAGAAGGTATTTCTGTATTTTTAATGCATCATTTCCGGTAATACCAGATGTTGATATATCAACATCTGCATTTTCGGCACCCTGACTTGTAAGGTGATAGTTGTCTGTACCATTAATACCATATTTGTTTGGATTTGCGAGAGTCTGCATGATAATTACAGCGTCTGCCATGTTTATATAACCGTCACAGTTTGCATCGCCTTTTTTGGTAGTTTTACTAAGCTTTATAATAAGCTCCTTAGATTCACCGTGTTTTTCAAAAGAAAACATTGCTTCTTCTTTTATATATGCATAGCCAGCAGGGATATTGGTTAATTCAAAACTATAATTTGTATTTAGATATCTCAGATTATCAAAATTCATCATCGGTGTATCAGTGGTATTCCAGTTAATGTATCCGGGATTATACGGTGAATACATAAAAACATTTATGCCTTCAGCAATTTCTCCCGTTTCTTCATAAACGACCTTGATATCAGCTGAACAAGAGTATTGGTACGTCGGGCTTGGTTCAGCGAAGAATCTTATAGTATCATTACATTCACCGTTTTTCACAGTGAATTTGGCTCCGCTTTTAAAGATCTCAGCATTCTTTGTGAAATAACCTTTAAGGCTTGGATCGTAATTAATAATAGCACATTCAATTTCAGTATTCGGCTGCACTATCCTGTAACGTGAACTGAGATTAGTTCTTAACAGATATTCTCCGTCAGGAAGACAGATGTCTTGCGGGATACATGGATATCTGTATCCCTGCATATCAGTAACTCTGATGCCACCCCATCCTTGGTTGCTTCTACCTATAGCTCCATAAGTGTAATTATCGTAAGTTGTGCGCTCAAGTTTTACACTTTTCATAGATGTTGGAAATATATTCTGAACAACCTTGTCAATGCTTCCTCCCTTGGATAATTCAAGCTTCATATCTGAATATCTGTAATAATCGTCTGATTCACCGTTTATAGCAAAATAATATTCTGCATTTTCATCATATTCAATATCATTGATGATTTTCACAGGTTCTTCTTCAGCATTCCATTGCAAAAGTTTAACTTTTTCAGAGTGAACTTTTTTATATATACTTGCTGTTACTCCTTTTGCAGGTTTGCGATCATTGTCCATTACACCAGCTATTACAGCACAGTGTTTTTCATCTACCGGAACAGGATCTTCATCTGGAAGCTCTATTTTTGGGACATTTTCATTATTTTTTCGTTTTGCCTTTATAACTACGTCCTTGTGCTGACCAAGTGACGAGAAAGAGAAAGTAACCTTCGGTACATAATAGAGTTCAGAAGTATTTAAAGGAGTAACGACATAATCTTTTTCCAGACATAATAATTTATCAAATGACATTTGCTTAATATCTGAACTATTCCAGGTTATATAACCATCATTAATAAGTCTTTCGTTTGTTAGTTCAAGTTTTATTCCCTCTAAAGGTTCTCCTGTTTCACTGTCGATAACGGATATATCAGCAGAACAAGCATTTTCTTTGTTAGGTTTTGGTTCACAATAGAAATCAAGAAGAGTATCAGTTTTTCCGTTTACAACATCGAACTCAAATCCCTTTGAATAATCTCTGTCAAAGTAATCCATAGTCATTTTTGTGGTAAACGGCCTTCTAGGTTCAATTATAGCTACGGCTGCTTCTGAATTAGGTTGAACAAATCTATATTTATTATTCAGAATTACATAAGCTGTATAATGACCGTCTGGAAGCTCGATACAGCCTCTGCCGCAATATCTAGCACCATTTTCATCGATGATGTATTTCTCATCAATTGTCGATTCGTCCAAATCGTTCATAACCTCCATGTTATAAACATAGAAGAAACAAGTTGCAGTTACTCTGATGTTGTCATAAATACCATGATTTTCACTATAAGCGCGTTCTGCACTTCTACCGTAAAAAAAGATAGTATCTGTGTCTCCTTTTTGGTCAAGCATGACAGAGGTCGATTCGGGCAGAGTGTAATCCTCAGACTGATTATCAATAATAATTTTATAGCTGAAGTCCTCGCTATATTCAAGTCCTTTAAGTTCCTTTACCCCATCTTGTGTTATTTCCCATTCGTCAATAACTTCAGTCTCTTCACCATACTTTATAAGTTTTGCTTTTATGTGTGTCTCTTCAGGAATAGGTTCTGATAAAGATGACATCGAGACAACAATTGAGCAGGTATTGGAATCAGAATCTAAAACAGATGTATTTTCTGCCGATACTGCGAATAAATAACTGTTATTTACTGAGTATGTTCCTATAATAGCAATTGCAGATAATATTGCAAAAATTTTATTGAATAACATAAATAATCCTCCTGTTCTAATCATGTATAAGTATTTTATAGCATTACAGGTAAAATATATAACAAAAGAAATTCCTTTTCTAGATTAGTTATATATTTAATTCTACGATGCAGCATTAGGTTTATCTCATAAAAACGCTGCACAGCATTCATGAAATAAGTAGTTTTTTTGTTACGAGAAATTTTCCTGTCCGAGGAGATACTTCTGTATTTTAAGTGCGTCGTTTGCGGTGATTCCATCGCCATTTCCTTCAACATCAGCACAGTCGATACCCTTTTCTGTTATATGGCGTTTGTCAGTACCATTAAATCCGTACTTGTTAGGATTTGCAAGACTCTGCATTATAAGAACAGCATCGCTCATATCAACGCCTTGGTCACAGTTAGCATCTCCGAAAGCATAAAAGTCTTTGTAATTTATATTTGCAATCCATTCTGCATCTGAACCAGCATATCCATATATCTTATTAACCTTTTCAAGGTCTATTGAATTTGAATAAAAATCACAGTCGGCAGAGTAGATTTTGACTATGACTGAGCTTTCGGAAGAGTTATCTTTCCATGTAAACGAATCTGCACCTATATTTTTTATATTCTCCGGAATAATGATAGTTTTCAGATTTGTACCTTCAAAAGCATACGAATCTATTTTGCAAATGTTATTCGGTAAATTTATCTCTTCAAGGGATTCGCAATCTCTGAATACAGCAATTCCTATTTCTTTTAATCCATTGCCAAGCTCAATCTTTTTCAGATTAGTGCAACCACTGAAAACTGAGTCACCCATTTCAGTGACATTGTCATACAGTTTCAGCGAAGCAAGTTTTGTACAGTTTTGAAAAGCATCATCTCCTATATATTTGATGTTTTCTCCACCTTCAATGCTTTCAAGATTTTTGCAATCAATAAATGTTTCTTCTGGAATTACCTTTATATTCTTGCCAATAACGACTTTTTGGATTTTTTCTTTTATTTTATCAGATATAAAATTGCGTCTGTATGACGGAAGAATATAAAAATCAAGCTTTAATCCGTTGCTGACAGTTGATGAAATTAGTTCTTTTGTATCTGCTTCGTTTAAATATGATACGGGCATACCCTGAACTTCGTCAGGAATAACCAGAGTACCATCTTTTACAGCATTTTCGTTAATTTCTTTGATTACGAGCTGACCATTGACCTTTTCAAATTCCATACCATACGCTATATTACATATAAAACAATCTGTGACATCAAATTTCATATCCTTGATGTTATTGATGAATGATATACTTTTAAGGTTATGCAGGTTCAGGAATGCGTCCTTGCCTATTTCTTCAAGACCTTCACCGCCTTCGATTACTTCAAGATTTGCGAATTTTTCAAATGCATTTTCGCCTATCCTTTTAATATTTTTCCCAAGAACGATCTTCTTTAAATAATCTGCGGTTATAGGATCTATAGAGAAACGGTCCTGTTCTTCATCAAAAATTCCGAATTCAACAACAGGTATGCCACCAACTTCGTCAGGAATGATTAGTGCACCATCTTTTGACATATGAATACTATTGATTCTGAGTCCGCCATCAGTTTCACCAAACCACATACCATAATCTCTTAAACATATAAAATCATCAAGCGGTGACATTTCAAGCTTTTCATAGTCACCATTTCAAATTATAATGTTCTGCCTGTTGTCTTGCAATCGAATCTTTATCACAAACTATCAGTGTATTTACCCATTCGTATTCATCGCCATAAAGCCTGCATTCAGGATTCATTATCTTAATGATTCCACCATAATCTTTATGATTACCAGCATAAATAAAAACATTTTTAATCTCTGTAAATCTTTCTGGAACTTCAAAAACTTCAATACCTGTTAATTTAAAAGCACCACTTTCTATCTCTTCCACACTTTCGCCTATCTCGAAACTTTTCAGATTTACACAAGCATTAAAAGCAACTGAACCAATATGCTTCAGTTTGCTACCAACTTTGAGATTTTTTAAGCTGTAACACTGATTAAAGGCATGATCATCAATATCTTCAAGTTCATCATTAAAAGTAACAGCCTCAAGCTCATAACAACATTCAAAAGCAGATCCATTTATCTTTTTTATATTTTTCCCCAGGACTACTGTTTTAAAATTCGGATTTACACTATTCATATGAGGATTAAATGCCGATTTGCCTATCTCTGTAACAGGATAGCCATCCACCTCATCAGGTATAACTAGATCAGTGATGGAATCGTCGACAGCCCCAATGACGACAGCTTCACCGTTACTTACAGTATACTTGATACCGTCATTGACTACCTCAGCAGAAGCCTCGGTATCGGCTGCAAAAACGCTGATGATAGTGTTTTTTTCTGCTGTAACGTTGTATGCTCCCCCAACGAGCACAAGCGCAGTTACAGCTGCGATCATTTTTTTGATTTTCATAGTTTTTCTCCTTTAATTATATCATTTGCCTTTACGGCATATAATAATTATAACATCAAAATTCAGGTAAAACAATATGTTGCTTTCAAAATTTACAATTAATACAATTTTGTGAATGGTAATAAAAATAACACAAATGAAAGATTAATGTGTCATACTTGATTTTCAATAACATCAATTGCATTTGTAAAATAGTTGTATTATTCGTATGTAGCGTAATGACATCTTCTTGGGTATGGAAAGATTAACTCCATTTATTCTGGAGTGTGTTATCCGCAAAAAGGAGATCGAACCTGTAACAGGTTCATCAATTACATTATTTTTCTATAAGTTTTGAAAACTTTCAATAATCTACTAATAAAGGATTTGTTCCTTCGAATTTTACTTTAATGGACAATCTCATCTTTGCAGAACATGTTTTATACAGCTACATTCTTTTTTATATATAGGAACAGCCGTTCATAAAAAGTTTACTTTTCAATCCGCACATTTCCATTTTCTCATTCGTTAAATTAAATATAGATCTTATAATGCGGTCATCTCTTGTATTTATTGAGATATTGTTATATGATGAGATTAAGCAGTTAAGTTCTGTCAATCTGAAGAATGGTAGGTGGATTATATGAAACTCAGAAAAATCACAGCGGCTTTTGTAGCTGCAGCATTTCTATTCCCTTCTGTGGCTGTATCATACCCGTCAACTGTATTTGCAGCTCAAACTGTATCAGATGTTTATACTGAGACACCACTGGATACCGATACTGTACGCTTTACTGTTGTAGACTTTGATACAGGAGAAAAGATATCTTTGGACAAGGAGTTCGATTATTTTGCTATCGTCCCATATATATGGAGCAGTGACGATACACAGCAGAGGCCAAGAACCAATTATCTATACCCCGATTCTAACCCATATATATGGAAGCAGACCATTTCTGAGAGTGAGACGATGAGTGTAGGTCTTGCTGAAGGTTCCTTGAACGATCATTATTTCCTTCCCGAGAATTATGAAGAGATAACAAGATATGAAAATGGATCTGTGGATGTTGTGATAAAGCTTAAAAGCAATGAAAGTTTTGAACTTCCACCTGGTTCTGTAAGAGTTACTGTTACGGACGGCGATACAGGTGAGCTTGTCCCTGATGAGGTGTTGGCTGAAGAACCTCTGAATCTTGGAACAAATATAGTGACCAAAGGAGGAGTTACAGGACCGATTATCAGGGTAGATAAAAATCGTGTTGTAATAAGAGAGAATCTTGCTTCCCTTTATAAAAGTTCTGACAAATTTGAGCTATATTTTGACGGGGAATCAGAAATAATGCTTTATGATAACAATTCGATGGATCTTTTTCTGACAACTGCTCCTAAAACCAAACCCAACGGAGATGTGAACGGAGACGAATCATTCGGCATATCTGACGCTGTTACTTTACAGCAGTGGCTGCTCGGTTCTGAAAGGGTAAGTATGAAAAACTGGAAGGCTGCGGACTTTAATAAGGACGGCAAGCTCGATATATATGATTTTGTTATTATGAGAAAAGAACTTCTTAAATCAATAATTCTGCCTGTTGAGGTCAGCGTTAAAGAATCCGGCGGAGACGCAGGAGCAATGATCATATATAAAGTGTACTGCGAAGACGAAAACTATTTTCTGTCTTATCAGGATATGACATTTGATCATGAGCCTCAATCTACGGTCATCCAGATCTCAGAACAACAATATCGTGAGATAATGGCTCAGGACTATGACAGCATGATCCGTAACATGAAAGAGCTCAACGGACCTGGCTGGAGTGAGATTGAGTTTGTGCTTGAACTCGGTTATTCTGACGATTCTCATAAAAAGACAGCTTCAGACAGATTCCCTAGTGTTCTGACAAAAATGAGAGATCTGAAGGAAAAGTATTCTACTTATGTTGAGCCTGACCATCGTAGAAATTATGGCCTACCTTTTATTGTTGTGAAAGACGGTCTGGAGTTATACCTCGGTCCTAGTGAAAGTTATAGATCAATAGATACGATTCCTATGGGGACAGCTCTTTCAGAGTCTGGATATAATGAAAACAACGATACATGGTTGTTTACAGAATATAACGGACAATTTGGATGGATAAAAATAGTCGATGATGATAATAGGTCTACGATATACTTTGAGGTGGTTCCAGCTAAGCCAGTAATTTATTTATACCCAGAAGAAGAGACCGATGTTCATGTTGAGCTAGATCTTGCAGAAGCTGATCTACATACAACCTATCCGAGATATAATAACGGCTGGGACGTAACAGCATATCCTGATGGTTCAATACTCAATAGGGCAGACGATACGCACCATAAATACCTTTTCTGGGATGCATTGAATTGCCGAACAAGGTTTGAATTCTCAAAAGGATTCTGCATTGCAGGCAGTGACACGGAGAGCTTCTTAAAGGAAAAGCTAACATATATGGGGCTGACTGAAGAAGAAATGAATGAGTTCATCATTTACTGGCTGCCGCTGATGGAGCACAATAAATATAATCTTATTTCCTTTCAGGGCGATGTGTATACAGATTCTGCAAAGCTGAACATCACTCCCATACCTGACAGCATGCTCCGCGTATTCATGGCTTATGTTCCACTTGAAGAAGCAGTGATAATTGAACCTCAGCAGCTTGAGACTTTTGAAAGAAAAGGTTTTACAGTTGTTGAATGGGGTGGCAGCGAGATAAAGTCGTAAAATCTGAACAACAAAATTGATTCAGGTTTTCCACCCATATAAATAATGCTTATTAAGCTTAGGCAATACAAAATAGTTACATAATCCAGAATCATCATACAGTCATTTATTCAGAGCATATTTTAAAAGTAAGTCCCCGAAAATTTCACACAATTTTCGGGGACTTCTCCTTATATTTGCCTGACATGGGCATAATTAACGAGTAACAGTTCTGAACACGCTAAGATAGTGGGGAATGTATAGCCTAACAGAGAGTCTTTCCATTGTAAGGCATAATCGTAAGAAAACCTCCGGACTGATAAACAGAAAATGAATATAAGCTAGATATATGTTGGAGAGTGCGCACCTTAATCGGGGAGGGCGCATAGGCAGTGGAATAAGCCATAGTCAAAATGAACTGTGTGATGACAGAATCTTAATCTTATCTTTGACATCTTGGCTTATACAAGACTCTTTTATCAGTTTGAATTCTTATTATCTTGCTGTTGAAATGTCAAATAAGAGTTCGTCGTAAAGCATTCCCAACTTTTCCTTATTCTCATTGATGACTGAGGTTAGCTCGCTGGCGTTCTCAGTTGAGAGTTTCTTGTACATATTTCTGCGATGCAATGAAAATGATATTTTTGATTTCAGAGTTTTATCTAGATTGTCGTCAGCGTATAGTTTTATAAGATATTTCATTCTTTCCCAGTCTGTCTGATTGCAAAGCAGATAAATGAAATATTTTCCGTTGGGAGAGCATGAGCGAAGCTGATATTCATTCCAGATTCTATCCGTATTGAAGAAAATACGGTTTGATGAGATTATACGAAAAGCTTCCGTGCTCATACGGAGATCGTCTGAGCAGAGATACTGCCAGTAGGTGTCTGATCCATCTGCTGCCATTAGCTTACCATAGGAATGTAGAGCTATCCGCGCTATGGAGATATTATCTGAGGTAATAAAGCTTTTTACTGTTTCTGCATCAGCTTTTGTGCCATATGTGCCGAGTTCAGCAAGAGCTGTTGATGTGTTTTCAGTGCCGAGAAGCCCAAGAAAGAATTTACGCGGATCAAAAGATTTATATTTTTTCATTATGAAAGCGGCCAGAAATCTGACCTTAGAGGATTTGTCAGTAAGCATGGATTCAAGTCCGTCCCATGCGTTATTAAGTTCTTCGTATTTTTTTAGCATGACAGAATATCTGACATTTGAGCATTTATGACGGATATATCTTTCGTACTCGCTCTCGGAACAACCGAATTCGTTGAACTTGTGCATAAGTATGCGCTCTTTGCTGCTACCGAATGGCTCATGTTCAATAATGTACTCGATTATTTCCTTGTTGAAGAGATTATTCTGACAGCCGAATCTGTAGAAGGAATTCCTTACATAAGGTTCTTCATCAAATAACTGCCATATGTGTTTGTCGGTGAGTTCGTTTTTTATTCTTGCACATATAACTGATAGTAACTCGTTGATATGCTTTTCAGATCGCCTGTGAGTGAAAAAAAGCATTTCAAGTATTGAAGTGTCCCTAATGATATCGTACAGCGGACATTTAGGCAGAAGTTCATTTAAAAGCTCAGCGGAAGCATCGCGTATTTCCTTCACCCAGTCATTTACGCGAATATAGAAATAGCGAAGGTGACCATTAAAATCAGCAAGTTTACGTAGGCACTCCTCACGAAAGTAGCCGTTGTAGTGAAATGATCCGATACAAAGAAGGGCAGAGTATTCTTCGTCAGATAAATTGGGATATTTTTCTCTTGTAAGGTCGGCCTTAGATACACCTTGTATCATCAGATAGTTTGAATGACTGTAGTATTTCGAGCCACGGCATTCGTCGGAAAAAGTATACCACTTCTTGGCTGAAAGGCTTTTGAGTGTTTGCTGAAGAGACTGGGCTATAGTCTTTTGAAGTTGGGCGTTTACATAAAAGAAGTTTTCTAGCAGAAGTTGTGCATTTGTGTATTTCCCATCCAGAAGCTCATTTATGGAGATTGTTATACGATCTTTGCTTATTGTGGGGAGCTTTTTCTCATCGGCTTTGTCTGTATGAACTATAAAATCTGCAGCAGAAGGAGAGTCTGATTTTTTGCGCTTGAGAAAGCTGAACATATTTATCACCTCTGTTAATAATATTCTTTTATTTAGTGTTAACTCAATAGCACATGGAAAGAAAAATAATCCTATTTCTTGTATTTTTTAGCTTTAACCTAATACCGCTAGAAGTCTCCGACCTCTATAGGTGGGAGATGAATAGCGCACAAAACAATAATAGGAAATAAACTTGACAACGAAAAAATAAAGAGGTATACTAAGCTCAGTCGATTATAAAGGAAAGGCTGAGGTAAGAGTGAAATTAGATAGTAATGCGCATTCGGTATTTATGCTTCGATATCATCTGGTGTTTGTGGTCAAGTATCGCAGACAAGTATTTGATGATGAAATATCAAACAGGGCAAGGGATATATTTGAGTATATCGCCCCGAATTATAATATTACACTTGAAGAGTGGAATCATGATAAAGATCATGTACACATACTTTTCAAAGCACATCCCAACACAGAGATAAGTAAGTTTATAAATGCATATAAAAGCGCAAGCAGCAGGCTTTTGAAAAAGGAATTTCCGCAAATACAGGAAAAATTATGGGAAAAAACATTCTGGAGTCAGAGTTTCTGCCTGCTTACAACGGGTGGAGCGCCAATAGAAGTAATAAAGGAATACATAGAAAGCCAGGGACAGATTGATAGAAGAAGGCAGCAGAATGGCAAACAAGGCATATAAATTCAGAATATACCCGAACGCAGAACAGCAAGTCATGTTTGCAAAAACATTCGGCTGTGTACGTTTTATCTATAATCGTATGCTATCTGATAAAATTGAGTATTACAATAAGACTGGAAAAAGGTTAATCAACACACCAGCACAGTATAAAGAAAAATATGAGTGGCTGAAAGAAGTGGACAGTCTTGCTTTAGCTAATACTCAAATTAATTTGCAGACAGCATATAATAATTTTTTCAGAAATCCCAGAATTGGTTTTCCGAAGTTTAAATCCAGGAAATCTAATCATAAAAGCTATACCACCAATTATGTAAATGGGAATATTATAATTTCAAACAATATGATAAAGTTACCAAAAGTAGGACTTGTAAAGATGAAACAGCACCGTACAATTCCAGAAAAATACAGCTTAAAATCAGTAACAGTAAGCCAGACACCGAGTGGGAAGTATTATGCAAGCGTACTGTTTGAGTATGAAAAACAAGTACAGGAACAGGAACTGAATGAATTTCTGGGACTGGATTTCTCAATGCATGAGTTATATAAGGACAGTAACGGCAATGAGCCTGCATATCCCAGATATTACAGACAAGCAGAGAGACGGCTGAAAAGAGAGCAGAGAAAGCTGTCGAAAATGCAGAAAGGCTCACAAAACCGAGATAAACAACGTATCAAAGTAGCAAAATTACACGAGAAAGTAGCCAATCAACGCAAAGACTTTCTGCACAAGCAGTCAAGACAGATAACCAATGCCTATGATTGTGTGTGCATGGAAGACCTTGATATGCAAGCAATGTCACAGGCATTGAACTTTGGTAAATCTGTTTCTGATAATGGATGGGGAATGTTTGTAACTTTTTTGAAGTATAAACTTGAAGAACAAGGAAAAAAACTTGTAAAAGTAGACAAGTTCTTTGCAAGCAGTCAAACCTGTTCGAATTGTGGATATGTGAACAAAGAAACCAGGGATCTCAGCATAAGAAACTGGGATTGCCCTGAATGCGGTGCACATCATGACAGAGATGTGAATGCTGCGATAAACATAAGGAATGAAGGGATGCGGATAGTTTTCGCATAGTCCCCCAATATACAACCGTGGGACCCACGGGGTTAGCTCGCTTATGCTTAGTACATTGGTACTATCGAACGAGAACCGACTGCTCGTCTGTGTACGAGAGGAAGCCCCCGCCTCTTCTAGGCGGTGGGAGGATGTCACTTTTATACCGCTAATTCTATACAGTCAAGCTTTATCATTTCTTGCATTGGCAAGCTTTTAAATGTATGATAGAATAATTTAGCGATATATTACTTAAGGAGGTTATCTGATGAAAAAACTGTTAAATTTTCAATACCAGTTGCCATTTTTATTTTAGCCTTTATCTTTATACTGTGGGGCTTTATCTTTATTACATTCAATAAAAACATAAATAATTTTGATAAAATACGCACATTTTTTATCTGAGAGGAAAGGTATTTAAACAATCTTACAATGCTGAAGAAGATCCGGACGGCCCTGAAAATTACAGGTATCAAGATAAAAACTATTTTGATAAATGTTCAGTCCCACCAGAAATACCAGACATCTGAATTCAGAATGGAACTTGCAAGTGCCTTAATAGAACCTGATCCTTGATCTACGGTATCATTACAAAAAGCATAATGCTCTTCAGCAACTTTCAAAGCTGTTTCTCTGTTATTAATCGGAACAGAAGCATACATCTGCAATTCATCGCTTGAAATAACAGCAGGTATAACATTGTATTTATCATGCCAGTATTTACAGACTGCCATCATGTCTTCGGTATCTGGACATTCGTTCCAACCACCAAAAGGTATCCACGCAAACACTTTCCATGGTTCAGTCATAGGTATTTTGGCAAGAATAAGCTCTTCAGTTTTTTCAGTGCGCAAAAAGCATGACAATGGCTTAATACTATCAGAGTATTCGCCGTATATATCTTCATTACCAAAATCTTCTTCAAACATCTCCATATTATCTTTAAAACGTTGTTTCAGAAAAGATTCTCCATTCGACATATCGGAATTTAATACTTTATTTCTGTAATTATCGACTCCGCCGTTATCTTCATAATTACAATTTATCATTTCAAGGAGATTATCATTAGGTACAAGTATTATCGGTGTATACCCGTCTTTTTTACCTTTTGTGTACTCAGTTTTATATAGTTCAAATACCTCTTCATTGTTGAGAGGTTTTTTTATATATTGCCATTCACAGCCTATAAGTTCTGCTATATGTTGTATGTTTTCATTTGGTTTTGATAAATTCTGCTCCTTATTGCCGAAAAGCTTTGAAAAGAATCCCATATCTTTCCTCCTTTTTAAATTTTACCTTAATGAGATAACTCAGCTCATGTTTTTTATTTCAGATCATCGCGAACAAAATGTGTCGGTTTGTCGTATTCTATTTCAGGCATACCATATTTCTCTTTACCTAGAGCGATAGACTTAATAAGGAAACTCATATTATGAGCAAGGTTACGCATTGTACATAGACCTTCGGTGTCAAATTCTGCTTCGCCCTGAATTCTGCCATGTACGCTGTTCCAGTAAGTGCTTGAAGCGACAGGCATACCGCATATTGTGAAATACTTGTTCAGTTCGTCAAATGTCGCAGAGCATCCTCCTCGTCTTGCAATGACAACGCTTGCGCCGACTTTCATAGTTTTATCAAAGTGAGAACTGTAAAACAGTCTGTCGAGACAGGCAATGAGCGTAGCATTTGCCGATGCATAATAAACTGGTGAGGCTAAGACAAGACCATCTGCCTTTTCAAACTTTGCAGCAAGCTCATTGACTTCGTCATTGAATACACAGCATCCGAGCTTTGAGCACTTTCCGCAAGCGATACAGCCTCGTATATCCTTGCCTCCGATTTGACAGATCTCAGTTTCAATGCTTTCGGCTTCAAATGTTCTGACAAGTTCATTCACTGCGACAGACGTGTTCCCATTGATTCGTGGACTTCCGTTGATGATCAGTACATTCATTGGATTCATCTCCTTAATTCTTGCTGAATTATCAGCATTAATGGTTTATTTAATTTCAGTCATGATCTGTATTGCCATTTTAATACTTCAATTATAACACACATCAAAAGTATTTACAATATCGCTCAGAAATATTTATATAAGAATAATGCCTTTCAAACAACGTAGGCACGTTGAATGAGAGGTGTTCTATGTTCTTTGACCCAAGTTTGACAGAAAAAAAGAAATGAATAGATGAAGACGATAGTGAACCAGAGTTTTACAGTTTCAAACGCGTCAGATAATTCAGTTGAAAAATATTCATTTTCTTTCTCATCAATTTTAATCACATAATCATTATTCAGAGCACTCAGATTAATATGAAATATACCTTTTGATATTTCCACGCAGCAATAAGGAGAAAGTGCTCTTTGACTTCTTTCAGCTGACAGTATTTTGTTTCCAAGTTTTAATTGCAGAAGTTTCATCATGACCAGTGCTGTAAAAAAACATGAAGTGTGTGGATATATGCTTATCTGTCCATACAAACATAGAAATGTCACTGTAGGCCATAATTGTAATGCATAATGTCACTTTTTATTTTATCTATGTTTATAGCCAAAAAGCCTTGGGATCGCCGTTCAAGAGAGCGGCGATGCCAAGGTTTTTATCATTTTTTCGTCAAACTCGGGTTGTATCATGAGAATATGTATTTTCAATCGTATTCAAGTATTTCTTTGCACACGATGTGCAGGTTGGAATCGCCTTTCATGTCGATATCGGAATTATTTTAGATTGTATTCGTGTATTATTCTGTGAATATTACAAAGATTTCAGCTTTTATCTGCATGAAGCATTCTTGTACGCACATTTATCCTTAATAGTATAATTCACGAATTTGTTTCATATTTCTTTAGAAAAAAGTATTGACATTAAAAATTCATCTTGATACAATAAAGATACTGTATGAAACTTCGATCGAATATACAGACCAAAATCAAGATGGAGGTATATTATGACAAAGGACGAACTTCATAGATATATTGAGGATAGCAATGGCAGTGAGAGCAACATCTGCCAGATCTGCGCTTACAAAGATGGGCAAATGGTATACAGTGATACATGGCATGATTACAAGAAAGACGACTGCGTACACATAATGTCTGCTACAAAAAGCATTATGGCATTGCTTATAGGAATTGCTCTCGATAAAGGACAGATAGAGAGTGTTGATGGCAAAGTCCTTGACTATTTTTCTGATTATAAAGTTAAACACGGCGAAAAGACCATATACGATGTTACTATCAAGCACCTGTTGACTATGAGAGCACCATATAAAGGTAAGGGTGATCCGTGGTCAAAAGTATGTTCAAGCGATAACTGGACATACGCTTCTCTTGACTTCCTTGGCG
>JAEEGJ010005665.1_pt1 | contig 38816 bp, 33 predicted proteins | sample 8958761 | NCBI WGS metagenome assembly JAEEGJ01 (sample SAMN16246546, study PRJNA631951) | gut metagenome | biome: gut microbiome; feature: rumen; material: RS-attached | host: Bos | place: Iran: Karaj | collected 2018-10
ATTGAATCTAGGTGCTTTCTTTCTTACATCTCTTTTGTGCTCATAATGTCATAGAACTTTCGGCTTTCGCCTTATCGGTTTTCCTCGCGGAAACGGACTGCAAATGTAATGCGTTTTCCGTTCCCTCCAAGAACTTTTTTCATCTTTTTTCGAACCGGGGTTTGTTTGTCCTCTCAACCTCCATTCTGTCTCCCGATTTCCCCAATCCGCTTTTAAGAACCTGCTCCCTTTCGAAAGCGGGTGCAAAAGTAGAGAAAGATTATTTACTAGCAAGGGGTGTTGTGAGATTTTTTGAAAATATTTCACGCGAAGACAAAACGAATGAACAACAATGTTTTATGGCATCCGCATCTTCAAAAAGGCTCCAATAATACCGCTTTCGCACTCGAAAAATTCGAAAATTCAGAACTACAAACAGCGCAAATTCGGAGATTTGGACATGAAATGGGCAAAACACGATTAGAACAACTCTCTTTACATCCTCTCAAAAAAATATGTAGTGAGTACCCAACACCTATAATATATAGACATCACTATAGGGCAAAAAAAAGGGGACGCAATTGCGTCCCCGTACATTAGGCAGATAAAAATTACTTTTTAACATTAGCCTTAACCTTCGCAACAAACTCTGCAGTTGGTTTGAAAGAAGGAATGTAGTGCTCTGGAACAACGATAGTAGTGTTCTTTGTGATGTTGCGGGCGGTCTTCTTTGCTCTTTTCTTTGTAGCGAAGGTACCGAAACCTCTCAAATAAACATTGTTACCACTTACCAGTGAGTTCTTTACGCTGTCCATAAAAGCCTCAACTGCTTTCAACACTGTTACTTTCTCAATTCCTGTGCTCTTTGAGATCTCGTTTACTAATTCTGCTTTTGTCATAACAAAAATATTTTATAATCAACAAATTAAATTTTTGGTTTGGCAAATATATGAAATAGAATATTGTAAACAACCTTTTTGTCATTTTTTCTGAAAATAATTTTTTCGGTCCAAAAAACTGGGGGCGACATGCATTTTTGCACCAAAGGAAACAGTCAAACTTTTCTTAAAATGCTACCTTTACAGCCGAAAAACACAAGCGATATGCTCAAACGCAGAACAATATTGGCGGCTTTTTTGCTGCTTTCGATGTCGGCTAGCGCCCAAAATGCCGTTCAGGAAACCGACACCATACTTAATTATACCGATATCAACGGCTTGAAACAAGGTCACTGGATTGCGAAATATCAAAACGGAAAGACAAGATACGAAGCCTATTTTGTTGATGGGCAGCCAATTGGCGAATTCAAGAAATATGACTCTTATGGCAACCTGAACGCCATTCTGAACTATAGCAACGATGGTTCGAAGGCCGATGCGAAATTCTTCCATCGCAGTGGAAAAATCAGTGCCACAGGCAAATACATCGGACATGAAAAGGACAGCATCTGGCTATACTATGCCGACAACGGAATCCTCTACCTTCAGGAATCATATAAAAAAGGTGTGAAGGACGGGCTGTTCATTCAATACACATCGGAACGCAAGAAAATTGAGGAGGTAACGTGGAAAGACGGCGAAAAGCACGGTCCATGGCGCAAATACTATGTGACGGGGGCCATGATGTTTGATGTGAACTACGAACACGGCAAACTCAACGGCGAAGGCAAAGTGTATTACGCCAACGGCAAACTCCAGAAAAAAGGCAAGTATGTGAACGACCTGATGGAAGGCTCATGGCTGCAATTCGACGAGCACGGCAACTACGTAAAACAATATGTGTATAAGCACGGTTACTGCAAGGAACTTGCCGATGAGCAGAACCGCACCATCAACGAGATGGAAAGCCACAAAGACGAGTGGGAAGACCCTGCGGAGCACATGAACGATCCAACCTGGCTAATGCGTTGACAATCATGAGTAAAGGCAGAGTACTGATGGCTATGAGCGGCGGAATTGACAGCACAATGGCCGCCATCCTGCTCACCGAACAAGGCTATGAACTTGAAGGTGTGACATTCCGCTCGTGGGACAGTATCTCGAAAGCCTGCATGGAACGCGAAACTGGCTGTTGCTCAGTTGATTCAATATTCGAAGCCAAACACATTGCCAACAGTTTGGGATTCAACCACCAGATTCTCGACATCCGCGAACTGTTCCGCCAAACGGTTATCAGCAATTTCATCAGCGAATACATGAAAGGCCGCACGCCCAACCCGTGCGTGGTCTGCAACAAATACATCAAATGGGGCGCGCTGCTCGACCTGGCCGACAAACTCAACTGCGAGTTTATTGCCACGGGCCACTACGCACGCATCGGCTGCCTTGAAGGACGGCACTTCATCAGTAAGGGCATCGACACCACCAAAGACCAGTCGTATTTTCTCTGGCAACTAACACCCCAGAACCTTGCCCGCACGCTCTTTCCGCTGGGCGGATTCACCAAGCAGCAGGTGCGCCAGATGGCTGCCGACCGAGGCTACACCAAACTGTCGCAAAAGCGTGAATCACAAGAGATTTGCTTTGTTCCCGACAACGACTACCGCAATTTCCTGCAGCAAAATTCGCCAGAATATTCTGCTGTCGGCCCAGGCAACTTTGTCAGCCCTGACGGACGAGTTTTAGGCCAGCACAAAGGCTACCCGAACTATACCATCGGGCAGCGCAAGGGGCTCGAAATCGCATTGGGGCAGCCAATGTACGTTTCGCGCATCGACGCCGCCAGCAACACCGTAACTCTCGGCACTCGCGACGACCTGTTGAGCACTCGTCTCACTGCATCTGACTATAATTTCACGAAAATTGAGGCTCCGCAAACACCTATCGAAGTAATCGCACGCGTCCGCTACCGAAGCAAAGGGGTGCCTGCAACCGTTGTGGCCGCAGGTGATAAGATTGTTGTGGAATTCAGCGAACCAGTGGAGTCTGTCTCGCCTGGCCAGTCAGTGGTGTTTTACCAAGATGACGACATGATTGGTGGAGGGATAATCGATTGACACTCAATTATCTAGCCGCCAATCACGCCTATTTATCCCGCAAATTCTCAACCGAATTGTCAATCCACTCTTGCTGATAGGCTTTGCGCAGGCCGTTGTACCACTTGTCGCCGCGGGTGTAGTCGAGAACTTTCACCTTCGGGTCGGCCGACGGATGCTCGCGGAAATCGCGGCGGGCCAGTTCAATGCCCAGTTTTTCCTGACTCTCGCGGGTCCACATCGACTCATAATAGCGACGGTTCAACTCGTTGAGCAGGTTGAGAGATTTCTTCAGTTCGTTGATTTCGGCATAGTAGACAACTGCCGCATCGACAAGTCCACCATATTGATTTTCAAAAACATAATCGTAAACTGCCTTGTGACGGATTCCGAATTTGTTGTTGCAACTGTCGGTAAAGAACTCGGTGGCGGCCACATAGGTCTCGAGAGCCTTTGCAAACTCTTTCTGCTCAAGCATAGGCTGCACCGAGTTGACCATCTTTTCGTACTCGCAGATGGTTTCGATGTCTTTCGAGCGTTCCTGCACAACCGAATCGGTCAGGTTGCACTTGTAGTTGGCACGAGCAATGCCCGCAGCCTTTGACAGCGACGTGCGCGCCTTGATGAACTCTTTCTGCTTGATAAGTCGTTCAGCGGCACCTACTTGCACATTGTAGTCGAACCAAGCCTGACTGCACTCGCCGTCGCTCAAGGCCGCCGAAAGGTCAGCCAAAGCGGTCTGAACTTCAGCAACTTTAGTGATTTTGGCGTCTTCGGCCACAGCCAGCGCTTTCTGATACTGCTGTCCTGCCTTGCCCATTTGGAACATCTCAACATACGAAATACCTAAACTACAAAGATTTACGACATACATTATTGATGCGTTGCGGTTTTTGGTTGTCCAGGCGGTATCGGCCGTAATGGGCTGTTCCTTGTTGATTGCCAGTGCCGCAGCATAGAAAGCCAACGCTTCGCGCGGCTGCTTTCGGGCCAGAGCATTGTCGCCTTCAGCCATCAAGCCGTCGTATTTCTGCTGATAGGCTTCGGTGCGCAACTCATCAGCCAACGCAATTTTCTTCAAATCCCACGTTTGGCGGTATTTTTCGGCTTCGTCGAGTTGCTCAAGAGCAGAGTCGGGATAACCATCGTCGAGCGACGATTTCGCTTCTTCCAACATCCGCATATACTTGTGCGTACGGCTGTCGAACGCCAGTTTCTCAAGTTCAGCAGAGCAACTGACCGCTGTGTGCTTACGGCAGATGTGGGTTGCCTGATCGAAGGCGAAAAGCGCTTCGTCGGGCTTATCCATCGACACCGATTTTCCGTACGCAATCCATGCCAAATACAAGTCGTTCAGCAATTTACTCTCTGCTTTAGCATCAATGTCGAAAGTCGGATACTCTGCGCGCAAATTAGCGGCCGAATCGGCGAGCAATGTACTCTGTTTCAAGTCTTTGGCGTCATAGTATGTCTGCGCTTCCGCGATGAGTTTTGCGTGAATGGCGCCATAGAGTTGCGCCGACAGTTTGTCAAACTCTTCGAACCTTCGGATTCCCTTGATGCGCTTGCAATAGTCCTTGCAAACCGAGAGCACTCGAAATCCGTTATCAACATCCTTGTTATCAATGAATTGACTCACTGAATCGATAAAAATATAGATGACACGCTCTGCCAGTTTGATGGTATTGTAGCGCGTGTCGGAATCGGGATTCATGTCGGTCACAATGCGGGCGCAAGTGTCGAGCACCTGACGATAAAGTCCTGACTCATAATCCATTGAAGCCAACTGATAATGCGGTGGCGCGTAGTTGGTTTTGGCCTTGATGGAATTGATGAACATCTCTTCGGCACGGTCGCCCTTGCCCCACCCGAGCAATTCCATACCCTTGTTGTAATAGGTTTCCCACATGTGCGACAGCGCATATTCAACCTGCTTCTTCACATTGCGGTTGGTTTGTTCCGCTTGACGCAGATGTTCCATCAAATCGATTGGGTTATAGGCCGATAGGTCAAGTTTAGTATCAAAATGACGCGATTTTATGTCGTTGATGACAGCCGTGTTGTTGATGGTGAACTGCCGCGCCTGCTCAAGTGTTTCGATGGAATCGGGACGGATGGCGGCCAACTCTTGTTCCATCATTTTCAGACGGGCGTCGGTGTTGTAATAGTCGTCGATAAGGCTGATGAACTCATCGGCTTCGCGCACGCCCGACTTGTTAAAATGCAGTTCAACCGACACGATACGCAGTTTGCAGCCTGTGAGTGGCTCTTCTTCAACGTAATAGTGGCGGACCATGTTCTTTTCAGGCTCAAACGTTTCATTATCAACCGTCCAACGCTTCACTTCACTGCCCGCGCCCGAAAGAAGTACAAATTCGGCACTGAATACTTGCGGCAATAGTACGCTATTGATACTGAAGCCTTTATACTTGCAATCGTTGTTCGATTTAAAGCCGCGGTTGTCGATGGTTATAAGCAACTGTCCGCCGATTCGTGTTATACGGCTTTCCAAATCGAGTTTATAAGTGAGCAGACGGTCGCCGCCATCGGCAAAAACAATGTCGAGCAAGCCGTCATCGCTGCGGTTGTCACCGTTAATCTCAACCGAAACTGTCTGCGACTCGTTGAATAAAGTGGCTTGTGCCGATGCCTGCCAACATACGGCCGCAGCGAAAAAGAATGTGCTGATTATACGTTTCATCTGTCGTTTGAATTATTATCCGAAACCATGCCGTTTCCCCCTTTGCCATAGTGCGCAAACCGCAAGACTCCGCCATTTTAACAACCTGACTGCCAATAATTTTCATCATCAGCAAGCCGCTAAAAAACAAGCACAATGTACGGATTAAATCTTTTGATTTCGGGCTGGTTCAATTATGTATTCAACGGTGGGTTGTTAATAGCGCAAGGCTATTTTTCGGTGACTGGGACCGTTTTTCGGCCAGTTTCAACAAAAGGCAAGAACGACAAAAACGCAAACAGTGGGAAACTGAAATGGCTGCTACCGCTGAACATTGAGAAGAACATACAACACAAGTACATTATGAAGAATATGCCCAACTGCTGCCGCTTTTTCCAATAGAGCCAAAGGCTCATTATCAAAAAGATGATATAAACCACCCCACCTATGATACCCGAATACAAAAACGATGATATGATGGGGTTATGCGGGAAATCATGGCGGTCTGGATTTTTCCAAAAACGTTCTCCATACCACTCGAGATATTTGAATCCCTGGCCGAAAATCTTTTGCTTGGTATCATAGCGTGTCTGCCAAAGTTCAAGGGCATAGCGCCAGCGGTCGGTGCGGGGGGATGTAAAATGGGACACATTACCTGGATGGTAATATTTTGATAAAATGCTATCTGACAATTGGTCTACATATCTTGGCCTATTCAAAGTATCGTCACATGTCATTTGGATATCTTTCACTTCAATTATAGAGCCGGCTTGCAAGCTATTCAAAAAACAAATTGGATTCATTTGGTCTGCATTGAATTTGTATGACACGGAACAATTATTCCAAACACTATCAATGGAAACTATATTTTGCGGCAGATTATTAACATACCCTTTTCCTTCATTCAACCACCATCCTACCATAAATGGATTTGTGGGACCTTCTAAAATTCTATATGCAAATGATATTTTGTAAGTCACATCTTTATAATAAACAATAGGTCGGCCATTGTAATGAACCTGCCAGAAACCGCTTGAGCAATCTCTTTTTATAATAATAGATGGTGCATCTCCATCATTTTTAAGCAACCCCAAACTAACACAATCATTAGGCTCTCTAATTACATCCCACGAACCAATTCCATACTTTAAATCACCGTTGCAAAATAGATTCGTACTATCAAACACAATTTCTTTAGACCAATATTTTCGTTGTTGCTTTACATCAAATTCCAAATATGAAATACTATTATCAAATATTGAATTCAATTTAGTGTAGTATTTATATTTATCATTATATGACATCTGGGGATAATAAATGGTATTTGTAACGGCAATTATTATAGCAGATACTCCTACTATCACTAATATAAATACATTAAAAGCATAAGATAACTTATATTCTTTTGACGGATAACATATTGTAATAATAGTTAATACCAAAAATAATATGGCATACAAGGTATAAGCCCTAATTGACAAATTGGCTCCAATATTTATTATTGATACTAATACACCTATAAAAACTAAAATTATATGAACGTCATGCCATCGTAATAGTACAGGTGATAATATTATTACTATGATAAAAAACAACGAATAGAAATTATAATCACTAACTAAAGCGAATCCCCCGCCTTCAAAGAATAAACTGCCATATGGCAACGATACGCCAAACAATGATAGACCAAATCGTAATATGGCAATGACGCCAGCTGCTATAACCAAATAAATCAACCATTTAAAGAATAATTTATGTAACTGCCCGCAATGAAATACTTTTGTAAAAAACAAGAAATACAGAACCAATAAAGCATTCACCGATTCCTTCACCACATTGCTGATGGGCGAAAAATGGGCGAAAAACAAAGCAATCACCATCAGCGGCAGTAATAATTTGTGCCATTTAAGCTTTGCAATGCCATTTTTCAAGAACCAATATGCGGAATAAACAACACACGGCACAAGTGTCAAGAAAAACAGATACTTATAGCCGATGAACACTGTGCGACAAAAAAATAATGCCAGACATAAGGGCATTATTCTTTCAATAATCTGCAAGCGTTCTATGTTATTCAATTTTAGCATTTAATAAGTTCTTACTCTTGGATAGTAGGCATTCTCAATATGTTCAACTTCCACAACTGTTCCGTTTTTGTGAAGGACTGTTATCACATCAAGCCGGGCTTCCTCGGTACGATTGAAACGGCGCATATAACTATTGGCGGCATTTGCAATATAATTCTGCTTCCGGTAGTTGACAGCATCCTGCGGCGACACCATATAGTTAACAGCGCGAGTTTTCACTTCAACAAACGCAACAACGTCATCCTTAAGAGCGATAATATCCACTTCAAGATGACTTGTTCGATAGTTGCGCTCTAATATTTTGTAGCCTTTCTCAATCAAAAGATTCGCAGCGGCATTCTCGCCTATGTTTCCGATTTCTTGGTTGGTCATTTCTTACACTCTTAAAATATCATCATCACTTAATGGTGTGTACGGGCCATCTTTAGTTTCGAAAATCACAGTATCCGATTCCAACACTTCCAATGTGTGCCATTGGCCCACAGGGATATTGTAACCGAAATTGTCATTTTTATCAGACAGGATTACCGACTCCGTTACTTCGCCCGAATCATTATAAAACATCATTTTTATTGCGCCCCGAATTAGAATATAAGTTTCCGAAGTATGTCTATGCCTATGGACTGGCATTACAGTGCCTGGTTCCAAGGCATTCAGCAAACGTTGAGACGGGGCAGCCAACGAATCATGAAAATTATAGTTCATTCTCAAACGTTCGCTTCGTTTCGCAGCTGCTGATACCTTATCCAACAGTTCTCTATTTATTAGCATATCAAATGTTTTTCGATTTTAAATAATCTTCATGCAAATGATAGTATTTTTTCATAAAAGCCACGTATGCAATCACCAATAGAGCTATCACCGCTCCTGCGTATATATAATGATTTACAGGCAGAAAAATAAGACCGAATGATATAACAGCCTGCAAGAATGCGTATACCGCAGAAACAACTGTGTGTGGAATCTTCAGTTCATTGGCCATAATCTGATAGGCGTGTTTGCGGTGCGCCTGTCCAAGATTTTCATGAAGCATTATACGGTGTATAATGGTAAGCGCGCTATCAACTCCGTAAACCGCAAGAAATACAATGTACGATATATCAAATGTTTTGAATATGACGGTTCCAAGAGCAAAAAGAATTATAAATGCAATACCCACAGCCCCCACATCACCTGCAAAACACTTTGCTTTTTTGCGGAAATTGAAAAAGCAAAATACCAACAGGCTCATTATGGTGACAATGAAAAGGTTATTGTCTATGAACTTTTCATTGAAGTTCACAATCATAAGCGAAGTCAACACTGCAAGCGAATAACCGCCTGTAATGCCATTGATACCATCCATAAAATTGTATGCGTTAATTACACCCACGCACACTATCAATGCAATGACAATTATATGCCAATACTCTGATTGTAGTAATCCGATTTGATAAAACAGCAAAAGCATTGACAAGAAATGGATTATCAATCTTATCGAATTCCTTACCGAATGAACGTCGTCAATAAAACTTACTCCAGCAATAAGCGTTAGGCCAAGCATAAACCACGGATAGTTGAATCCGAAAAATGCACAATAAATCCACCCCCCTATCAAAAATATGATTCCGCCACCACGCAAGGTAATGCTTGTATGCGAACTCCTCAAGTTAGGTTTGTCAATGATATTAAACTTGTCCGCAATACGAAAGTAGGCAAGTTCAATCAAAACTAGAAGAATAAATATGTTAATTAAAGCTATCATTAGTTTTCAACGATGTCCATCGGATTCCTCCCCAATTCAAGAATCGTCTTTTCATTTGAGAGCACAAACAGTTCGTTATCTTTCTTAATTTAAGCGAGTTAACTAACATCTTCGCCCCCCAAAATAATATATCGAATTCCTCAAAACATTTAAGCAACTGTAATATCAAAGTTTCATTTCTAGAAATTGTTTTACATCAACTTTTTAATAGAACTGATAAACACTAAAAATCATTTACCGCAGCTTTACATGTTATCATTACTATCCTTTTCATTGAAAAATCTTGCTTCTTTGTTATATTTTCTGCGACCAGAATCAAAAAACCATCCATATTTATTGAAATAATATTTTACAGACTTAATTGTCGCCTTTTTAATATCTGCTGATTTGTGTGTTCCCCTTTCCCATCTATGCACTACCACTACTTCAGGATACATCACGTTTTTGTATCCATTATCAAGCACTTGGCGTGATATTTCAGCATCCTCCATATGCATAAAAATATTCTCATCAAACATTACTTTTTCAAGGACTTCACTTCTAAAAACCATATAACAACCCGAAATATATGGTACATATAAAACCTTATCGTAATTTGAGCTATGCATTTCAAACTTATCGTTCATTTTTCTAGCCAAAATACTTTTTGACGCAAACCCTCTAACCAACATATTGAATGGAGAAGGGAGATACTTGCATACATACTGTAAACTTCCATCAGGATTTAAAACCTTCGGCATAAGCAAGCCGACATCCCTATGTCGTTGCATAAATGAAACAATTTTTTCATTTGTACCTTCTTTAAAACAAATGTCTGGATTAATTACAAAATGATAGTCGGTCCCTTCGACCAATGCTTTCCTTATTGCGACATTATGTCCTGAGCCATACCCAATATTGGCATTGTTATATATGTATTCAACACGAGATTTATTATTACACCATAATCGTATATTATCATTAGGAGAATTGTCACTGATATATAGTTTCAATTCCATCTCCGATTTTAAAACACATTCTGTTATCGTATCAAAATCTTCTTTTGATGTTTTGTATGTCACAAGTGAAAAGGTTATCATACTATATTATTCCACATTTTTGTTTCATAATTAAAATGCTTTATGACTTTTGCCGGAATCCCAACAGCGATTGAATTAGCTGGTATCGATTTGGTAACCACACTATTTGCACCAATAATAACCCCATCCCCAACTTGGACTCCTGGCATTATAACCACATGCTCTCCTATCCAAACGTTTTTTCCAATCACAACTGGAGAAATATAGTATTCTCTATCAATTGGTTTTTCCATCGGTGAACTTTGGATATGCCCTTTATATTTTCCGTGTGAATTATCAGATATATAAATATGACCAGCCAACAATGTACCATCACCAATAATTACAGATTGCATGGCAGATATATGACAATAATCGTTTATTTGACAATCATTACCAAATTTGATCAATATTCCATCTTCACAACCAAAAGGGAATGCTTCTATGCGACAATGTCTCCCTGTTGTCAAGTTTTTACCGAAATCGATATGTTTTTTCCCTCTTATGTCGATCGGGAACCGTACAATTCTTGCCGAAGGAATAAGTATTTTTGTTCTTATCTTGCAAGATAACATATAAATAGCTCCCCCGAGACCATATCGTTCTAATAATCTCATAGTTTCATTAATTTAAACAAATCCTGCCAAGAACTGCAAAATGGACTATCAATTTGCAATTGGGGTACATAGGAAAAATAACTCTCACTTTTTTCACAAATAACGTTCTTCATTATTTCCGCAAGCTGTTGTGCATTGTATGGTTCGAAGAATGAAACAAGATTAGCATCACTTGATGCCTCATGGGCATAAGGTAAATCAGCCAATATCATTTTCTTTCCATACATCTTGAACTCCGAAATTGGCAGGCCCCAAGTTTCAAGTGTGCTTGGAAATATCAGCGCTTCCGAACCACGGTAGTATTCTTCACATTTGTTACGGCTGATTAATCCTATAAAATGGATATGTTTATTGTCTTTATACTTCTCAACAATTTGTTTGCTGTAATTGTTTTCTGTTCCATCTATTGTCAGGTAGACATTCCAATCAACATCAAATCGCTGTTTTTCCAAAATATCACATGCATCACATATTATTTCAAAATTCTTGAAATCACGCGGGAATGCATTATAAAAGAACTGTGCCTTATTATAATTTCCATCATACGATAAAACGTCTGATGCATTTTGTTCAGGATACGCCACAATAATCTTTTCTTTAGGTAAACAACATAATTCTGCGATTCTATCCCTAAACCAATTCTGCTGAACAATTACGGCAGTATTGCTTTTAACGTTAAACTTATACAAATACTTATAGAACTTAACAAAAAGATTAAACTTCCAATTAAGTTGAGCACTTTTCCTCTTCTGATAAAAAGGTGACGGATTGTGCATATAAGTATATAGATATTCCACACGAACATTAGGCGTAATATCATGCAATGATATCCATACTTTAGGTTTTAGCTTTTTAGACAAATGCTTAAATTCGAAATACTCATAATATAATCGAATAAGCCAATTCTTTTTTGCTTTATTATACTCAATGCATTCTATGCCATTGTATTCAGAAAGCAATGCTTTTGAGTGGACCAATACGTATATTTTATATTGATTCTCCGCATTGAACCGCAATAATTCCTCAACACATTTCTTTAGAATAGATAGCGGCCCACCTTCTACAAAATTTACTGCTGAAATAATAATTGTATTATTTGAATGCATTTTAAATCTTTCAAATGATTATTCTAACAAGTCCTGTTTTTCCCGCCTAACTTTTTAACATTAACAACCGCATCATTGAAAATGAAATCTATGTTTTTCCCAGTCATTGTCATATATAAACCCACAAAGTATCCTCGTAGGATACTCATTTTTCTATTAATCAAGGCTTGTTTTATAAGGACGCCAAAATAACACACACAAAACACAAATTTTGTATAAAGATGTTTATAACATTTGGATGTTAAAACGAAATTTCGCGTTGATAAATAAATGGACCAATCAGATTGTTTTGACCAATCAAAAAAACCGCCGTAATGTTTCACTACATATTCCGGATTTTTCAAACAACCCACATGATAGCCCCACCGCATCAATTGGAATTCCAGTTTTTGTTCTTCGCAATACATGAAATAACTATAATCGAACAAACTTTTTATTTCTGGAATATCTGTCCGGATAGCGAAAAAACAACCTATAACAAACGGTTGTGATTTAAACACATCATTTTCATATATTTTTATTCCATCTATCTTGGCAATTAATGATGACAATCGGGATAACTTAATCCCTTTCCCATCTTTATCAATATAAGAAGTTCCTATTAATGCTATTTTATCATTGGATTCAAAACTCTCAATAATACTTTCCGTAATATCAGGATGTAGCAACTCTATATCATTATTGGCTATAAAAACAATATCATACCCTTCTGATTTTACTATATCGTATGCATAATTGTTTCCTCCTGCATATCCGTCATTAATCTCATGACGTATATATCTGATATTGTTTTCTTGGCAATAACGTTTCAAAACATTTGCATATTTATCATCAGATGCATTATCAACACATATTATATCGAATTGGTACTTCTGTTGACTCTGCTTCCGCAATGACTCAAAGGTTTTAATAGTATATTCCAGCTCATTATACACTAAAACCACAAAACAAATTTTTACATATTTCATATCATGCTTCTATTTGATGAGTAGGACTTTTTTGCGCGAAATGAAATATTATAATTACTGCAATAATATCTTGTACTACTGGCGACCAAAACGGGAAACAGAAATCCGCAAAAAAACTAAAGAACAAACAATATACAGTAAGAATATAAACAAAAAGGTATTTTCTATTATTCAAATGCTTGTACAAGACAGAAAACAATAATGAAGATAAAACAGCATAAATCAAAATTCCAATAACTCCCCTATGTATATAGTAATACCCCAAACACGTAAAAACATTTGTAGGGATTATTCCATTAGGGCCTTGCACCCGAATAAATCCTGATTGAGGTATTGTTACACCTTGAATCAAAGAATCAAAAGCACCAAGCGGTGATAATGAATAAAGGAATAAATAGTCAAATAGCGAATTATTGCTAAGGAATTGTGTATCTCTTATAAATATCAAACTCAAAATGGCTCCTCCTCCAACTATAAATGCTGTTAAATAATGCTTTCTCTTAATTTCACCTTTATTAAAATAGAATAATAAAATAAACGCAACAATATATTTAATCATTCGTGTTTTATTACAATAGAAAAAAGTAATTACTAGAAGTTCGAAAATAAGAGCATACTTAAACAAAGGGTTAATTTGAGGCTTATAAATAATCGTGTACATTAACAGTGGCAATGTCAGACTAAAAAAATACATCAGCAACTTCATATCTCGAGGTATAACTACCCCGCTTGTTGTGGTTAATACCCTAAATTTGGTAATTACATCAAAAAAAGATATAGTACCCGTATATACAAAAAAACGAATAATTAATAACACATTGCATAAAAGAACAAAACCATACATAATGTTTATCGAGACATCAAGAATTTTAGGCGAATTGTGCAATTTGCTAAAGCTATACTTTTTTTTCTTTCCTACAATCACACACGAAACTATAAGAAAAACAAATAAATAAATAAATAAATAATAATATGTCAAATTATTTAAATGCTGTATTTTGGGATATATATAAGCAAACATCTCATATAATAATGGCACCACCAACCACACAATGCCGATAATTATAAACGGATGAAGTATACTCTTATGCTTATGATATACTAAACAAACCGACAAAAAAAGAATTATATAATACAAAAAAACTGGCATATATAAAAAATGCAAGATCGAAATAGCCTTACTTTGTTCGTTTCAGTATTTCAATTTTACTCTTTTAATTGCTTCCAGATATGAATAATTGTTCACAGTATCTGGCTCTAAATATGTCCCTTCCGCCCACTCATTCCATGCATTTATAAATAATACTGGACACTCAGCAGCAACCATTTTATCAAATTGTTTTATCAAATACTTTTCAAATAATTTTATGGATGTTCCCCAATAAATAGCGCTTTCTCTCCCTCGCCTTGGACTATTATCCCAATCAACAAAAAAACCAGCATATCTATCTTTTGATATTTTCTCCGATTTAATGATATTATTCATGCTTGTTTTGTATAACCTCACATATTTAACATTAAACAAAATACTGAACATTCTACAAATCATTCTATGAGTAATACTATATTGGTTTTTATGAATCCACATTGGCTCAAAATAAAAACATGCATCCGTTTCTTGATACATTTTTTCTTTTTGGTAAGCTGTTAAAGACTCAATAAAGTATATCCCATCGAATCCATTTTGTTTAGCCAAATCATTCCAGAGCCGAATCATTTCTTTCAGATATGAAATTGACTCGGCCCTATATAAAACAAATATTGGTTTGTTGTCTTTTTTAATATACCTTGAATCCCGAAAGAATGGAAGCATATAATTAAAATGATTAATTATATCCTCATTTCCTCCATATATTTGATGCATTAACACTTTAGTGTTTTCTCCATCCCAAGTTCTTGCCCATGGCTCGTTCGCCCATGAAAAAAAATACGGAAAATCCAAACTTTTATTAGACAAATAGTTTTCTAATGGTTTTTCCAACAATAACTTTCCATTAAACCAATAATGATAGAAACAAAAACCATCTATCCCATACTTTTTTGCCAGATTGATTTGCCATTTGAAAGTATTATCATCAAGCAAATTGTAATAATTCTCGTTCAACGGCACACGTGGTTGTTTATGTCCTTTAAACAATGGTTTGCTCTTTTTAACATTCGTCCACTCAGTAAAACCCTTTCCCCACCATTTATCGTTTTCAGGAATTGGATGAAACTGTGGCAAATAAAATGCTATTACTCTTGGTTTACTCATATTTTACTCTATTGTTTTAATAATTCTGCCAGGCACACCAGCAACCATACAATTATCCGGAATATCCTTCGTTACCACAGCATTAGCTGCCACAATCACATTGTTTCCTATATGAACCCCAGCCAATACCGTAACCTTGTCACCGAGCCAAACATTGTTGCCAATGACAACTTCTCCTTTGGATTTTAAATCACGTTTTAAGGGTTCAATCATGGATTCTTTTTCACACAAACTTCCATGACTATTATCACTAATTAATACATAACGCCCCGTTAACAAGCCATCACCAATTGTGATTTTGTTACATGCGGTTATATGATTGTATTCTCCTATGCTGCAATTATTTCCGATAGAAATCAAAGCATCAGGAAACTTTTGATGTCGATATTTCACCCAACATCCAAGAATTGAATGACATCCAATTGTAGTATAATCACCAATTGAGACGTTGTTCTGACCTCCGCCTTGCAAATCACATGGTTTACATATAATTGAATGTTCTCCAACTCTTCCCAAAAAGTTTCTTATCCATAGGGTATATAAAACATTTTTATACCCATTGAGCTTTTCGCGGAACTTATATGGATAGAAAAATGAGAATATGTGTATAATTATATCAAGAAAACTCACCACTTTATTTCCAACTGTTTATTTTTTCGACAACATATTCCGCTTCGTCCATTGACATTATAGGACTAATCGGCAAACTAAGTTCGTGATTGTGAATTTTTTCCGTAATGGACAAAGAAATATTAGACCATTCCGTGTAACATTCTTGCTTATGCGGAGGAATCGGGTAATGGATAAGCGTTTGAATGCCGTTATCATTCAAATATCGCTGAAAATCATCGCGTTGCTCGCAGAAAACAGGGAACAGGTGATATACGTTGTTCTTATCATCCAAACGTTTGGGTAGCGTGATTTTCGGATTGTTTATGTTGTCGTAATAATACGCTGCAATCCGCTGACGATTGGCATTGTCTTCGTCCAAATGGCTGAGTTTAACATCCAAAACCGCAGCCTGAATTTCATCTAAACGAGAGTTACGACCGCAATATTTGAAGACGTATTTCTTTGCCGAGCCATAGTTTGCCAACGCGCGAACACACTCAGCAAGTTCTTGATTGTCTGTTGTTACTGCACCTGCATCGCCCAATGCACCGAGATTTTTGCCAGGATAGAAACTGTGCCCTGCAGCATCACCTAACGAACCTGTCCGCTTGCCGCCAAAACGGCATCCGTGAGCCTGCGCGTTGTCCTCAATCAGTTTAAGATTATACTTCTTGCACAGTTCGCCAATCTTGTCGGTGTAGGCGCAACGTCCGTAAAGGTGGACAATCATAATGCCCTTGGTTTTCGACGTGATTCTTTCTTCGATTTTGCTATCGTCAATCTCCAAATTCTCAAACGTCGGCTCCACCAAAACGGGTTTCAGATTGTTTTCGGTGATTGCAAGGATTGAAGCGATATATGTGTTTGCGGGTACGATTATTTCGTCGCCATCGTTGAAAAAACCTAATTCCTTATATGCCCTGACAATCCAAATCAGCGCATCCAATCCATTGGCAACGCCAATGCAATACTTTGATCCAATGTATTTTGCATAGTTGTTTTCAAAAGTTTCGTTCTCCTTGCCTTGAAGATACCAACCCGAATCAACAACCCGCTGCACAGCAGTGTGGATTTCGTCGGAATATTTTTCGGTTATCGATTTTAAACTTAAAAACGGTATTTGCATGATTATTTGTTTTTTGATTTGAATAGTTTTTTATAAACTTTCCCCACATAACAACGTAATAAAGATTTTCTTGCCATGCTTTTAATCGCTTTCAAAGAATAAAAAACATTTAAAGATTCTTCCGGTCTTGACAAATCGTATGAACACGGGACTTTCTTTATCACAAAATCACGATACAAACTCAACACAAATCCGAAGTTCTCTTTTTTAACTTTTAAAAATGTCTCAGCTGAAATAGATCCTTCTCGGTATAAATCGCAAATTATCCCAGGATATTCCACGCCAAAAGCATAAAACAAATTGTATCTGCCTTTGTTTGCATGTCCTACTTGTATCTCATCCAATAACAAAGTATTGTCGATTACGTATTTGCTTTTGTTCTTTTCATTAAATAAAATAGTCGTGTGTGGAAACAACGTGTTAAACGCAATGTCTTTTGGAATCTTGTCAAAATCATTCTTCCAAAATCCCATCCCCGTTGACCAACTGCTCCAATAACTCAGTCCTTTGACATAGTCGTCAAAGGTATCATACTCCACTACTCCATTAATACCTTTTATCGCGCCATTAGAAAAATACACGGCGGGACATTCTTTTTTGTTTTCTTCTATAAAGTTAACGAAATATTGTAATGTCCCAGACAGAAGTTTGGCCCTGTGGTTTATAAACTTGATAAACAATCCTTTGGCAACCTTATAACATTCTGATTCACTCAAAAACTCTTGTGCATTGGTCTGTTTGTAGATTATGTTATTGTATTTGGCGGCATAATCTGTCATTTGTTGTTTGAAACTCTGATTGTTACCATTGTCCATTACGACAACTTCATATAATTCCCGAGACACTTCTGTTTGAACAAAAATGCTGTCAAGTACAGGAAAAACCAATTCGGGAATTCCATTGGTTGGTATACAGATTGATAACAAAAGTTGCGTCATTTCTTCAGCCCCATCAATTTTAGATACTCATCATAATCTCTAATGTACTCATTGCCGTCGTAGTGGGTGTTTGCCAATACAAGCAGCACGGAATCTTCGGAAAAAGCATACATATCCTTCCAAACCATTTTAGGAATATAAACCGCCTGCATAGGTTTATTCAAATCTACGATTTGTTCGCCTGTTCCATTTGTAATGCGAACTTTAGATTTACCCGCAACATTGACGAGTACGAACTCACTTTCCTTGTTAGCGTGTTGTCCTCTTACAACCTTGTTGTCGGAACCATAAATATAAAAGACCCTTTTGATTTCAAACGGAACATCCTTTTCTCCTTCAATCACTACGAGTTTACCACGCTCGTCACCAAGATCCTTGAATGTTAGTAATCTGCACAATTCCATAGTGTATTCTATTATTTTAATATGCCCATAGCATGTTTTAGCTTTATCAAGTATTTGAAAATATGATAATCTACACTTTGATTTTTCATCTCATGTTCATAAAAATAAGCTTCGTCATGTGGATTAATTTGAAAATATACATCTCCCTTGTTTCTTTTCTGCAAATACTCGTTATATGTTTTGGTAAAATAATGGTTTATCTGTAAGGGAAAATTCTGTACTTCAACAGAATATGGAACGGAATTATTCCCATAGATACAAATCTTATTGAAAACGTTTACGGGCGGCAATGCAGTTCTACCTTTTTTACCCCATGAATAATGATGCAACAAACTATTTCGACTGTCATTTTTATCAAAAATAAATGCCGTATTAAAAAACACTTTTCCAATATTCATACACTTATTCCAACACACCGTAAAATCTTCTGTTACAAGGTTATTAGTATTCCTTGAAATCATGCCAGACGTCCCGAACATCTTCCAATATGCGATAACTACTGGTCTGTGTTTTTGAAACGGTTTTAAGAAATCATATATATTGTCAGTACTGTTTGGTACGATAAATTCATCAATATCAATAAAAGAAAGCCATTCTGTTTCATTGGAAAAGCGTTCAATTGCATTATGATAACATTGCATTTGAGCTTGATTTTGTGGCCACTGCGTTAAAGTAACACTACCATCTGCAATATACGGGGTCAAGATATCTTCATAATCATCATCAGAATTATTGTTGTATAAATAAAAATGATCAACTCCGACAATCTTGTGATATTCAATCCACTCCTTCAAATAGTTAGCTTCATTTTTGAATATAGCACAAATAGATACTTTATATTTTTTGGATACTATGTTCACATGACAAAACTTAAGACGACAATGGTAAAAAAAAGTAATCGGTACTATCAAAACCTTTTTTATAACATGCTTCATGTCTTGTTTTTGCGGGCAATCAAAAACGAAATATTTGTTTTCTTTCAATATTCTCATTCGTTTTTCTTTTTTAATAAATTCATACAATATGTTAAGTTTTTATTTTTTAATAAAAAAGATAATGATGTATATAATAAAGCTCCACATAAAACTTGTAAAACAAGAAGTGTCAACTGATTAATAAGTAAATAATTCATTGCATAAACTACAATACCCATAAACATACTAATCAAAAAGGATTTCGCAGAATCTTTCATTTTTTGCCACAAGCAATACCCAATATATTTATTAACAAAAAAACTATTTATCATAATGGCAATCACACTAGCAATTGGTACAGTCAGTGCCAAAGTTATTATATTAAATTGAAGCGCGACTATTGTTATTATGATATACAATGGCTTTTTTACAAATTCCATTTTTAAAACAATATCGCTTCTACCAATTGCCTTTAATACTTGAAGATCAACAATATCTATTGTTCCAATTATTCCATTTATACACATAATGATAATGAAAGGTATACAAGGAAGCCATTTTTCTGTAAGAAGAATCTGAACGAGATTTTCACTTACAGATATAAGTCCAAAATAAAGTGGTAATAAAACAAAAGAAGAAATACTTATTACTTTGCTACACATTTCTTTTAATTGGTTTTTATCGTCTGATTTAAAAGAAAAAGCAGGAAATAACACGGCGATTAATGACAAACTGATATTATTGTTTATTAATTCTGGGAATTGATTTCCTTTAGTGTAATATGCCAAATCAGCACTTGAATATTTTTTACCAATCAAGAAAACATTCAATTGATTATATAAGGTTCCAATCAAACCCGTTCCTAAGACTTTAGAGCCAAAAGAAAGTAATGGTTTAGCTTTTTTAAAAGAAAAAAGCAACTTTGGTCTCCATTGAATAGTAAATGTTAACACAATTGAATCAATAATACTATTTGTAAAATATTGAGCTACCAATGCCCACGCACCAAAACCATATAACGCTAGTAGTATTCCAACAAAAGCAGAAGCAATTGTTCCAGATAACGTGGAAAAGAAAAATTTTTTAAAATCAAGTTTTTTTGATACATATGCTTGTTGTATAGATTTATAAGATGAAATTGGCAATATTAAACCAAACACCCTTATAAGTTGCACAAGCTGATCATTATTATAAAAATCAGCAACAACAGGAGCAAATAAATACAACACCAAATACAATGGCATTGAAATAATAAGACTACAATAAAACAGGGTTGAAAAATCTGTTTCATCCGCATCTTTTTTTTGAATTAATGCAGCAGAAAAACCATTCGACACAATAACATTTGCTATGTTAATAAAAACCATTCCCATAGCAACAAGCCCATAATCATCTGGCACAAGAATTCTTGCAATTACTATTGAAACAACAAATGAAATAAGTTGAGCAAGAATTCTCTCTGCAAACTTCCAAAAAAAGCCCGAGAATACAGATTCACCCAAATTCATATATGCCTACTTCAAATAATCCATAAACCCCCGTTTATTTTCGATTGCTGTCGTTGTCGGTCTGCCTAAATCCTCGCGGGCACCAATCGAACATTTCACTTCGATTAATGTTAGTTCGTCAGCATTCTTTGCAGACTGCAGCGCATTGTCTAACGCTTCAAAAGAAGCAACTGAAGCGACATTCTTATAGCCACAAGCCTTTGCAATGGCGACCAAATCTATTTTGCCTGCCACCGTCGGCTGACCGCCAACTGTCTCGTGAGCCGAATTGTTGATGACTACGTGAACAAGATTCTTGGGTGCATTGGCACCAATTACGGCCATCGCTCCCATATGCATCAGAACAGCGCCATCGCCATCAATGCACCATATTTTTCTGTCGGGCTTGTTGATTGCAACACCCAACGCAATAGACGAACTGTGCCCCATCGAGCCAACGGTCAGAAAATCATATTTGTGGCTTTGATGGTTGGCTTCACGGATTTCGAAAAGTTCGCGGCTTGCCTTGCCCGTTGTCGAAACAATCGGGTCCTCGTCAGATACACTCACTATATGACGGATGATTTCCTCACGCAACATTGCATTGTCGTTTTTATACTCAACCTTGCCGTCATATGAGAGTCCGCCCTTGCGTACCACAAACGCGACATCCTTACCTTGTGCGAGCAACGATTTAAAACCATCCATCGCTTTCTCGACTTCCTCATCCTTGGTCTCTTTGCCAATAATGAATGACGGAATACCCATATCGTCAAGAAGTTTCACCGTAACCTCGCCTTGATAAATGTGTTGCGGCTCATCGTGAATACCTGGTTCGCCGCGCCATCCAATAACAAAAACCACAGGGATAGCATACACTTTGTCATTCAAAAGCGATGCGACGGGGTTAATAATATTTCCTTCGCCCGAATTTTGCATATATACAACGGGAACTTTGCCTGTTGCCAGATGATAACCCGCCGCCAAAGCCGTGCAGTTACCTTCGTTTGCCGCAATGATATGATGTTTAGGGTCGATGCCATACTTATTCATCAAACAGTTGCACAATGCCTTCAACTGGCTGTCAGGAACACCCGTATAAAAATCGGCATCTATTATATTTAAAAGACTCTCTACTTTCATTTTAAATTTCTTTATCTCAATATTTTATGATATAGCATATCGATAGTGTCCTCATAGAGCAATACTGGATTGTTTTTCAGCCTCGTCGGATTAACTGATTTTTTCAGCACATTAAAATCGCCGTCTGATTTGATTTCTGGCGCCTTTAACTCTAACGATTCAATTATATTCTTGAATTTAACAGCCGCATCCAATGGTGACTTCTCTCCCATTGCCTTTGCAATTTCCTCAAAAACAGTGTCGAGATATTCCTTTCCCCGACTATCGATACATTTTTCAGTATTTTCAATCATATACGGCCATAACTCGCTGACACATAAGGCAGCCGCGTGTCCGTGTGCGATTCCGTATAGCGATGTAAGTTTGTAGCACATTGCGTGCCCCGCCGTTGTTTGCGTTATGTTTATGGCCTGTCCAGCAATGTTTGCGGCCAAAAGCATATTATTGTTGCCGTTATATTCGTTCTTCAAATACGATTCCTTATTATTGAGAATCAAACTAATTGCCTTTTTTGAACACACTTTGCTCTCATCTGTCGAATTGACCGACCAGAACGACTCAACAGCGTGGCAGAAAGCGTCGAGCATCGTTACTTTGCGCTGATAATCGGGCAAGGTTTCAAGCACCGACGGGTCGAGCAACACCACTTGCGGAATGCAACTATAATCGGTAACCGATTGTTTTACACCATTATAGTAAATAACCGCGAAACGAGTCGCCTCGCTGCCCGTTCCTGCGGTTGTTGGAATTGCGACAAACGGGATGTTGTTCGGCTCGATTTTCTGATTGATATAATCGCTTCCCAAAGGCATTGTCGCATAAAGTTTTATGCACTTTGCCACATCCATCGCGCTTCCGCCACCCACGGCAAGAATCGCATCGCATTCGTTTTTCTTAAAAAACTCAACACCTTTCACCACCGATTCATAATCGGGATTTGGCTGGTAATCAGAAAAGAATACGATTTCAATATTGTTCGCAGCAAAAAAATCTGTTATGTACTTTCCGACAGAGAGTTTCTTGAAAGACGAACCGCAGACAACAATGATTCTTTTTATGCATCGGTCAAGAATTTGTCTACCAAATTCATCGTAACCCTTATCGGTAAAAATCGCTGTCTGTTTCACTATTTTGTACCAGGAATAAGTTCAAGTATTTCTTTGACGCTCATACACATATCGTTTGCCTCAAGCGAACGGTGGTGAGTAAGAATTGATTTGGCCGTGTTCACCATTGCGGGATATGCAGAACGCAACATATGGTTTGCATAGATGACAACATTCACCCCCCAACTTGCAAGTTCCTCTTCGGTTACCTGATTGTAGGTTGTCGGCACCACTACAATCGGCACTGACGTGTGTTTTTGGCGGAACTTCTGGCAGAACTCTTTAATATCCTCACCAGATTTATTCTTGCTATGAATCATAATACCATCGGCACCAGCCTCAACATATGCAAAGCAACGTTCAAGAGCATCTTCAATCGATTTACCAGCGATAAGGCTCTCGCAGCGAGCGATAATCATAAAGTCCTGTGCTATTTGCGCCCTTTTGCCCGCTCTGATTTTCTCTGAAAAACCTTCAATCGAATCCTGTGTTTGAATTGCATCGGTGCCGAAAAGCGAGTTTTTCTTCAATCCCACCTTGTCCTCAATAATAATGGCCGAAACACCCAGACGCTCCAACGTGCGAACTGTAAATACAAAATGCTCAATCTTACCACCTGTATCGCCATCAAAAATCACAGGTTTAGTTGTGCATTCAAGCGCATCGTTCAAACCGTGAAGTCTTGTTGTCAAATCGACGGCTTCAATGTCAGGCTTACCCTTGCTAGTAGAATCTGTAAGCGAACTTGCCCACATTCCGTCAAACTCTTCGGTCTTGTTGTTAACCTTGACTTTTGTTTTCTCAATGATAAGACCAGTCAATCCCGAATGGCTCTCCATAATGCGGACAATCGGTTTTGCCGCAATTAGCCGCCTTAACATTCTCTGACGGATTTCGGGCGTTGTGCCTATTTCGCGCACTTCAGCATTTAGTGCTGTAGAAGAAATACCTGGTGTATAAGGAATATCTACCACTTCCCCCCCCCACTTGGCTATGCAGTCTATCACTCTTTGCCGTGTTTCCTGCTGAACACCAGTAAGCCAATCATCGCCATGGACAACATAATCAGGTTTAAGTTTTTCAAGATTAGGAACATAGTCCAAAGTCGTTTGCGGAACAACTTGTGCAACACCTTTTATGTTTGCAACAATCTCCGCACGCTGTTCGTACGTTAAGTACGGAAGTCTTTTATAACTAGCGATGGCCTCATCTGTAAGCACACCAACGGTAACTTCTCCAAGTTTCATGGCCTCGTGAATGATATTCAAATGACCATGATGAATTAAATCGGCACTCATGCCGCAATAAACTTGCTTCATTGTATTTTCTATTTATAATAAGCTTCTATTTCATGTTTATAAACTCGTTCTTCCTCTGGTGGCAATTTCATATAATCCCCATATGTAGTAGATAATATTTCATCGTAATTTGCAGGCACATTAAAAAAAACTCCTTCAAACTCCATTTTTACTCCATTATCAAACCATTCTTTTTCCCATAAGTCTCCTGTAGGTGCAAAAAATGATTTATAATACTTACCGTGTTTGCATTCGAGCATTTCTTTATGGAATTTGATTACATTTCTATTATAACCACCAAAAAACAAATATTTAATCAATCCTTTAACTACGTCAAAAGCATCTGGTTTGTAACCTTCACCATTAAAAACCAAAACTACTGGTATTAATCTTCTAAAAAAACTTTGCTTATTTATCGCATCACTCTGACTTTCAACCAAGTCTAAAGGGAAAATATCTAATGGTACCCCATACAACAATCCTGATTTAAATCTTGATGGGTAATAAACGGTTTCTTTATTACATAATTTTGCAAATTGAAATTTATAATCGCAATTAGTATTTGCTGACATCAATTCCCAATTTTGATTATCTATTTTATCTTTTAATAAAATAAGATTGTTAAAATCTTCTCTTGGCATAACAATATCTATATCATCATCCCACGGAATAAATCCATGATGTCTTATAGCTCCGAGCAAAGTACCATAGGCCAAATAATAACGTAAATGATTTATCTCACAAAAAGAATGGAAGTATTTTAATCCATCAAGAGAAATAGATTTTATTTCATCTATAGTTAGTTTTTTCATCACGAACTATTTTATAAACAAATCAATATAACCTTTTTCTAATACTTTTACAGAACTAGGCCCTTCCCAATAATTCCAATTTGAATCTGGAATTCTCCATGTCTTACCATACTTCTGGATCAAGAACTCTTCTGTTGGAACAGGTACAGATAATTGTTTCCCTTTTAATTCATATTTTCCAATAGAAAAATTATCCAATATCACTTTTACTGTATTAAAACAATCATTTGATAATGAATCTTCTGGTAATCTATAGAAAAGACAACAATACCTTGTATTATTATCCATATAATAATAATGAATATCAAACCGAGCATATTTATTTAACTCAAATGACTGTTCTGCTACACCACTAACATCAGAAGAAAAACTACGTATTTTTTTGAAGCATGAAAGTTTTTTTTCGATATTAGATACTGTATTCTTTTCATCAACAAGAACTCCTATATCAATATCCATATCGCCTTTAATTATTTGTCCGTCACGATACAAGCCTAGCAATGTTCCAAAATCAAAAAAGAATGGTAATTCAAGGAATGTAAGTTTTTCTTGTAGATATAAAATATCTTTCATTCCATTAATTTGAAAATATTTTTTTATCCGATTGTCTTTTCTTATCGTTTTTCTGTGCAAGTGTTTTTTATAAACACTATAAACAAATGTCTTCTTTAATAATTGCTTTAACATTAGAAATATTCATTAATAAATAAAAAAGTATTATATTCAATATAGCAACCTAACATACCCCGCCACATCTCTCAAATTATCCGCCAATCTGTAGTCTGCTTCAGTTTTAACTGCCACGCCCGATTTTTCAAGATTCACAAGGGTTGTTATCAAGTCTTTCGGGCTTAATGAAACTCCGGGATTGCGTGTTTCGTGAAAATACTTCTCGATTTCGGTAACAGTTGCTTTACCGCAATGTTTCAACATTCCGCAAACGAACGATACACGAAGTAATATATCGCCATCGGCTATCGAATTGACAAAACCGGCACTCTGCAAGATGTATGGAATACTCTTCGTATACGATTCTTTTACACGGTCGGCAACTTCATTGTGCAAAATTTCCAACGCCTTTTCCGTGTCGGCACCATGTGCATTTTGATATTGCCGGACCAATTCAGAAAGATTGTCGATTACGGAATAATAAGTCAATCTTTCATCGCTGATTTTGAAACAATTGCTTCGGCTGAATATTTCCACAAACATTGCCGCCTTGTGAAGCCGCACTCGGTCGAATGGCTCAAGTTCGGTTTTGAGCCGCATCAACATCAGCATACAAAGCGATTGGTAATTGTCCATAATGCAGCCTTTGTTTACATCAATTTCCAGTCAATAGTTACTACTCGAAGCAGCTTCTAACTATTTCAATAATTATATCCTGTTGTTCAGGCGTCATCTTGTTATCCGATGGCAGACATAGGCCACGCGCAAAAATATCGGCACCAACATCTGTTTTATTGTCATCTGCGGTCACGAAAGGGTTCTTGCTATAAATAGGCTGCATATGCATCGGCTTCCAAATTGGACGACCTTCGGCATTAAATTTAGCAAGTGTTTCAAGGATTTCCGTAGGGCAGGTTTTACCTTTTTCGGGTGTAAATGTTGCTTCAGTGTCAGTTCGTTTCTGCAAGCACATTGCATCTTTGTTGATAAGCAGGCACGATAGCCAATAGTTTGGCTGACTGTTTTGGGCATCAAACGGATTCATCGAAACGGGCAGTCCTTCAAAACCTTTTTTATAACGCTCGTATATGGCTCGCTTCTGCGCGATATGCTCGTCGAGATAGTTCATCTGACCGCGAATCACACCTGCGATAATATTCGACATTCGGTAGTTGTATCCCATTTCCATATGTTGATACCACGGTGCTGCTTCGCGCGATTGTGTTGACCATTTGCGTACCTTGTCGGCATCTTCTTTGCTGTTTGTCAGGAACATTCCACCTGACGAACCTGTTATTATCTTGTTGCCGTTGAAACTAATGGCGTTATAATCTCCGAAACAACCGGTCTCTTTGCCTTTGTATGTGGCTCCTAACGATTCGGCGGCATCTTCAACTATAAGTGCGCCATGGCGAGTGCATACGGCACGAATTTCATCAATTTTGGCAGGGACGCCATAAAGATGTGCAAACATCACCAATTTGACATCGGGATAAAGTCCAAAAGCCCTTTCAAGTGCAGCGGGACTTATATTCCACGTATCGCGCTCTGTATCAATAAATACAGGCTCGCCACATTCGTATGTCACAGAATTCACCGTTGCATTGAACGTCATATCAGAGCAAAAGACTTTATGTCCCTGCAGAGTTCCGCAGTTGGGTTTAGCCTGGCCGTAAAGCCTTTCACCTGCAAGTTTTGTTGCCAGATGAAGCGCTGCGGTTCCGCATGAGAGAGCAACTGCATATTTAACGCCAATGCGCTCTGCGACAATACGTTCCACTTCATTGATGTTCTCACCGGCAGTGGTTATCCAGTTTTTTACAAAAGCATCGTTTACCCACTTTTGCTCATCGCCGTGCATTGTGGGCGACGACAGCCAAACCTTCTTTTCAAAAGGTTTTATGTTTTTGGAATTCTGAAACATTTTATTGGGTGTTAGGTATTGGGTGTTAGGTGTTAGTATACAAAGAGTTAACTTTTGACTTCTATCGCACCTTACTCACCACTCATTACACTTTATTCTTTATTCTTTACTCTTTACTCTTTACTCATTCTCTATGCCAAGTTGCTCTGCGGGCAGGTCAACGGCAATGCTGGCCAGTCCGTCGAGTACAATATAAAAGCGTTTTTTACCATTGGCACGGTCTACAACTCCTTGCAAGCCATCGAATTGCCCGCCATGAATTGTCACTCTGTCACCCACTGCCAAGTCAACACACTCAAGTTTGACATCAGGGGCGGAGCAGACTCTCATAAAATCTTGCATCTGCTTGTCGCTCACAATCATGCTCGAGTTGGAGTTGCGGTCGACAAGGTAGTGCACATCGTACTTCATATTGTTCGACACGGCAAAACGGTCGTCGGCCTCAACGCACACAAATATCATCGATGGCAGAACTGGTGTCTCTATCTTTTTTTTGCGTCCGTGGCCGTAATAGTGAAAATCGGTTGTGGTGGGCAGGAAATGCTCAATACCCATTGTCTGCAGCACCGTACGGACTGCTTTTTCTTGCCGCGGCTTTGTTTTGAGCACATACCAATTTGCCATATCTACACAGCTTCGCCACTGTCGGGTGTGGCACAATTTCACGACCATACTAGCACTTGCTTGACGAAACCCCTGCAAATCAGCAAAATGGGTCTAACAAGCCGCCAATATGCCATTTTAAATTTATACAACGCAATAATAGCACTAAATCGTGTTTTATGGAATTAATACTGGCACAAAAAAAGCGGCCTTTTGAGCCGCTTTTTCTAATATGGATTGGTATTTCAATCAATAGAAATAAGAATCGGTTGTATTGTATACCTGTTTTGGACCAATACGGTTAACCTTGCCGAATTTCGACAAATCGTTGACATTAAAGTCTTTCGGATTACCCATGATGCCAATTACAACAGGTTTTCCCTTTATGTTTTCATCGTAAAACTTCATGATGTCGTCCATTGTCAGCGACTCAATCTGCTTAATCATTTCGTCCATTGGCTCTCCTTCAAAACCAAGCAATTTGTAATAGTCTTTAGAAAACGGAAGATTTCTGGCATTCGGCGCCGAAGTCTGACATTGTTGCAACAAATAAGATTTTATGTTGTCGATTCGCCAGTCGTGGCGCGGCATATTGTTAAGCAGGTCCATAAAAACGGTGACTGCGTCTATGGTCTTATCGTTCTGCGTACCGATTGTGCCATAGAAGAACATCGGATTCCCTGCCAGAGTTGGAGTTATAGGTCTCGCTCCTGCAGTATAAGCCATTGAACGTTTTTCACGAATCTCAGTCAGCACCAAACCGTTGAAGTCGCCAGAGAAATACTGGTAAAAAGCGTATGCAAGCACTTCCTGCTCCTTCGAATACTTTTGCATAGGGAAGTAGAAATAGATTTGCGCCTGCTTGGCATCGTTGTTGGCATAGAAATAGATGGTATTCTCAGGTGCATCGGCAATCGGACGGTCTTGCGGTGAATCTGACGGTTTCTCGTGAGCCACCAATGGCAGATGTTCGCTCAGAATCTTATGAACATCGTCGAATGGCATTGAGCCGGTATAATAAATTTTGGCGGCATAGTTCGCTGCACGAGTAATGTCACCGGTTAGGTCAGCAATGTTCATGTCGTTGACAACATAATCTGTCGGTTCTTTGATATATGGCGAATTCTCGCGATAAATCACATAATTAAGCAAAGGGCTATTGCCCGATGACGGATCCCAACGACGTACATATCTCGTGCCCAAAATATTGTTCTTTAATCTGTTCAACTGTTTTTCGTCCAACTCGGGCATCAGAATCAGTTTCGAGAGCAGATCGCACGATGCAGTCAGTGAACTCTCCTCGCCCTGAACCACAATTGTCAGATAATCCTCATCGGCGACAACACCATAATCAACGTTCAACTTTGCGAACTGTTTTTTCAGTTCCTGCGATTTGTAGTTGCCCATTATGCCAGCATCATTCATCAGCGTTGCCGCATAGGCCAACTTCGGATAGACATTGGTTCCTGCCCCATAACGGATTGTAAGGTTGAAAATGTTGCTATTGGGATTGTTGGTGTAATTAAGCTCTGACAACTCATTAATCTTTTTCGATTGAATTTTACCAAGGTTCAGTTTTGTGTCAGTAACGGCGCCGGCTCTCACATACTTGAACTGTTGAGCGAACGCTGACTGCTGTCCTTCAGCCTGAATCAAAGGCTTGTACATAGGCTTGCTGATTTTATCCTTCGGCTGATTGGGCTTTTCTTTTTCGAAATTGAGCACTAAATAATTGTCATCAAGATATTTTTTCGCTATTTCCTTGATTTGTTCGGCTGTTACAGCTTTGATTTTCTCAACTCTGTCCACTAAATCGGTAGGGTCTTGCCCATAAATAAACGATTGAGCCAATAAACTGGCAACCGTCATATTGTCTTCCATTGCGAGTTCAGTTTGCATGCAAAGATTGGATTTTGCAAGCTCCACATCTTCTTCTGAGAACTCTCCATTGCGCACTTTCTCAATTACCGTTAAAAGTTTTTTCTCGGTCGATTTGTTGGTGGCATAACGACGCTGGCTGTTATCATACAATGGCACGCCCTCAATGATAAGTCGTCCCTGTTCTTTAAAAGAGAACAAATCGGCACCAACTGCTGATATTTCACCGTCAAGCACCAATTTGTCAGCGACACCAGTCTCGTTGCTATTCGATATAAGCGACATTACCACTTCCAATGGAATTTCATCTGCACTGCCGGCCTTGATGCCGTTGAATACAAGATAAACAACAGGTGAATAACCCGCATATATGGTTTTCTGCACACGACCTTGTATCTTCTCATCCGGAACAACCTGGCGTTCAGCAACTTCACCTGCGGGCAATTTGCCGAATGTAGTACCTATCTTGCCGATAATATCATTTGCTTTGACATTGCCCGATATGACAAGTACCATGTTTCCTGGCACATACCATTTATGGTAGAATTCAATAAGCCTGCTCAATTGCGGATTCTTCAGGTGCTCGCCCAAACCAATTACAGAACGAGCATATGGGGTTTTGCCGAAAATCGACTCAAACATTTTTTCCTGAACCATAAGGCTGGCATTGTCTTTTCCACGATTATACTCCTCATAAACAGTCTCCAACTCAGTCTGGAACTCACGGAACACTGGGTTTACAAATCGTTCTGAAGCCAAAGTTAGCCATTGGTTCATTCTATATGCCGGAATCTGATTGACGTAGCAAGTGTAATCGTATGATGTCCAAGCGTTTGTCATCTTATCGCCAATCAATTCGCACAAATTGCAATACTCAACCGAAGAACTGATTTTTGCAGCTTCAATCGTCAACTCGTTGATTTGCATTCCGATCTCGTTCTTTTTCTGGGGATCCTGCTCTGCAGCCATCTCATCGTATTTGGCGATTATCTGATTGTAGATAGGCTCTTCTTTTGCCCAGTCAAGTGCGCCAATCTTCTGCGTGCCCTTGAAAAGCATGTGTTCCAGATAGTGTGCGAGACCAGTGTACTGCTCCGGATCGTCGTAAGAACCCGCCCGGACACCAACCATACCAAAAACATCGGATTGAGTCTCGTCTTCCCAAACATAAACCGATAAGCCGTTGGCCAGCTTGAAAGTTTTTAGTTCCTGTGCATCAGTCATTTGTCCGAAAGCCAGAAACGCTGCTAAGAACAATAATTTCGCCTTTTTCATAAGAAAGTATTATTAAAGATTCTATCGCAAAAATATCAAACAAAACATTGCTTTGCTGCCATTCTAACAAAAAAAAGCAACCTCTTGAGGTTGCTTTTTTATAGATATCAATAAAGAATTAGTCTTTAATCATATCAGTACAGCCTTCACCATAATCGCCATAACCATCAAGATAGATGAAATAGTATGGGAACGAGATGTTGCCTTCATCGTCATACTCGCCAATCACATTCGTGAAATTGTCGTCTTCATCAAAATCATAGAAATAAATATAACCAAGCGATGGGTCGCCTAAATATTCTCCATAATTGAAAATTGCAGGATCATCATCAACAATTATCAATTTGTTTTCAAAATCGACACGGGCAGTAACGGTTTCGCCGCCATCCCACCAGTTAGTGATTTCTATTCTGTTGTTAGAGCCTTCAATCTGAGTAATTTCCATTCCATAAGCAGAATTTGGATCACCAACATTTCCATCGTCATAAGCGGTATATGTGCCTAACAAGAATTTGTCTTTGAACTCTGATGCTTGGGTGGTTTTAAATTGGGTTACACCACCATAGCGAATTTCTGTGCCTACAACAAAATAGGATTTAGCGAAATAATTGGTGTTCTCAAAAAGCCAAATGTTCTTTTCTTCACCTGGCTTGATATTGCATTCAACAATATCAGAGAAATCTTCAGTTTCCGAGACCAAAACACCACAATATTTGGCAGCCAGTCCAGCAGTATCTCCATCGATTGTATAAGATATTGTCGCAGATACATAATTAACATCCGCGCACTCGGGTGCCGACACTGTCACATCACGATTATATTTTGCGTCAATGTCGTCTTTAACCAAGTCTTCGCACCCTATAAAGGCAAGTGCAACTACTGATGCCATTGCCATAGAAAAAATATGCTTTTTCATCAGATACGTGTTTTTAAGTTATTATTTATTTTGGTCCTTCTCTGAGATTTCATCATTCTCCTGAATCTCACGGTACGGGATCTGGTATGTCCACAATGGATCACCAGCTGCCACGTCAAGTACGCAACCATCCAAATGGTTTCCGCAATTCGAACGTTGAATTCCTTCATACAGACGCTTCAGGTCGAAATAAGCAAAACCTTCGCCGATGAGTTCGATACGGCGCTGAATCCACACGTCTCTTACTGTCACTGATGATTTGTTCCATGCTGGATCGCGTTTTGCCATCAACTCTTTCAGAACTGTGGCAGCTTTGGCGCCATCGCCAAGATGAGCGTATGCTTCAGCTTCAATCAGGACCATTTCCGATGCTCTCATGTAGAGATAATCCATTTCCCAGTTGCCGTCACCACCGAATTTCAAAATTGAATATGGCATTGACGCACCAGGAAGGCTCTTATTCTGATACAATGACCCAGTAGCGTCGTTGAACCAGTTTTTCTTACGCAAGTCAGTATCACTCATCTGATTATATAACCAGTCAGAAATGCTATGTCCTGAATAGTCAAGACCTGCATATCCTGGAGCCAGGTTGCTCATGTGAGAGAAAAATGATGCAAAACTTGTCGAAGTTTCTGAACTCTGGTCAAATCCCCACATCCACTCTACGTTGTTGATGTCGATGAAACCGTCTTTCAGACCTTTCTCGTCCATGATTTCATATCCGTCGCGCGCTGCGGCTGCTGCGTCAGCGGCTTTCTGCCACTGCTGAGACATCAGATAGTAACGTGCCAAAAGACCATTAGCCACATTCACATCAATGAAGTCTTTGCAACTTGCATTATCTGGACGCTCATAACCTGCGCCCAACAAATCAACCGCTTTTGTCAGATCGCTTTCAATCTGATCGAACACCATTTTCACTGTGTTACGGCCAATTCGCTCGATTCTCTCTTCATCGCTCAAATTCTCCGATTTGCTGTAACGCAAAGGAACTCCTGGTGCGTTGTAATCAAATTCGTCGGCACTTTTCAGATATTGCTGATAAAGCTGTATCAGATAATAATACGACATTCCACGAACGGCATAGGCTTGTCCCATAATACCTTTAGCATCTACAGTTGTAGGTTCTTCGGTGAAAAGATCAAGAATCTCGTTGGCTTTTTCTATCATAGTGTAGAATGTCAGCCAGTTAACGAATGTACGGCGATAACGTGCTAGGCGGTTATCTAGTTGATAATCATAACCGAAATAGTGGAAATTGTGAAAAGTTATGTCTTCACCCATCACATCGGTCGAATGCAGGACTGACATGTACGAAAAATCATCATGTGAATCGCTGCCCGTTACATTATACGACACCATAAATGCCCATATACCATTCAGGTATGATGTCAAGGCATTTGGATCCGACTCCAATAATGACGCTGCCGTTCCGGCATCGAGTTGGGCTGTTATTTCTCCGTCAAGGAATTTCTCGCTGCATGAGTTCATGGCGACAGCAGCGACAACCCCAAGTGCTATTGTTGATATTCTTTTAAGTTTCATTTCTTTAAGTTTTAAATCTTCCTATTAGAATGTTATTTTAACACCTGCAGAATATGTGCTCAAAGCAGAGTACACATAACCTGTCGCGCCAGAGAATGATTGACGCGGATCCAATCCTTTGCGTTTCGAGAACAGCCAGATGTTGTCGCCTGTTATATAGAAACGGATCTTTTCAATTTTGTACTTCTCGAGCAAAGAACTTGGCAGAGAATAGCCCAAGGTAACATTCTTGATGCTGAAATACGAAGCCTTTGTCAGCCAACGGTCGCAAGATGCGTTCGCATCACGGTCACCGAAACTCAAAGCAGGAACGTCTGTATCGGTGTGACCTGGTGTCCAACGGTTGAACATATCTTTATGGAAGTTCTCACCATTGTCGCCTGCATTCATAAGATTCTGATAGAATGAATCCCATACCCAGCCGCCAATCTGATAGGCAGTCGAGATGCTTAAATCAAAACCGTAAGCTTCAACGCTCGTTGATATACCGCCCGCCCAATCAGGAATTGCCGATTTACCGATTTCTTGATAAGTGGCATCTGAATTAGTGTAGACTTTAGTCTGCTCACCAGTTTCCGGATCAACTTTCCAATATTGTGCTTTACCATTAGTTGGGTCAACACCGGCGTATTTAACTGCATACCAGTCGTAGAGCGAACCACCCTTCTTGCGCCAGTAACTGCCGGCCTGATATCCTGAATCAGGTTTACCATCGGCCAACTTGGTAAGTTTGTTCTTATAGGTCATTCCGTTGATAGTAACATCCCACTTGATATCGTTTTTGTTGTAGATATCAACGATTGCTTCAATTTCAACACCAGTGTTCTTCATGTTCATCTCGTTCTTCCAAGTGTAACTTGGATTTCCTTCCGATGACGGCAGCGGGTGCTGATAGATCATATCTCTTGTTTCCTTAATGAAGAAATCGACATTCAAATCGAATCTGTCATAGAACCGTGATTCAAATCCAGCATTGAAATTGACTGATTTTTCCCAAGTCAAGTCAGGATTACCACGTAACACTTTGGTCAAAGCTGGTTCACCGTTGACACGTTCTATTTCATACAAATCTTCGTAAACCTTGGCAAGACCCAAGTTGTTGTTACCTTGTGTTCCGTAACTTGCCTTTAATTTCAAACTGTTGATTTGTTCAATGTCACGCATGAAGTTTTCTTCCTTAATACGCCATGCACCACCGACGGCCCAGAACGTACCCCAACGCGAATCGGGATGGAACTGTGAACTTGCATCACGACGAATACTTGCGGTCAGATAATAACGGTCGTTGTAGTTATACTCGGCACGAGCCATATATCCTTCAAGTGTTGACACTGAAGAATGTGAATCCAAATCCTGATATTTAGCCGCATTAGCGAATTCCGGATTGTTGGCGTTAACAAAGTTGGTCATATGGCCATACAAATAGTTAACAACATCCTTTTTGATTTCGTGACCTATAAGAAGTTTCACATTGTGCAAACCAAAATCGTGATTATAGTCAAGCAATTGGTTGGCGTTCAATGCACCATAACGTTGAGCCGTCTTTGTTCCACGTCCGCCAACTTCCATTGCATCACCACCAATAGGTGTCTGGAACACAGTGCTGTTCAGAACAAACAAGTCATATGCCATATTGGCTGTGAATTTGAAATCCTTAAGGAATTTCACTTCGAACAGTCCTCTTGATGTCAGGTTGTCAATCAAAATTTTGTTGATACCTGCTTCCAATACTGCCATTGGGTTCTGATTGCCAGAATACGGGGTGTTAAACTCGTATGCTTTCTCACCTGTATTAGTATAAATATTGTTGCCGTCAGCATCATATTTATATATAGGATAAATCGGGGCAATCATCTGCGAGAACATGAACAAGTTGCTATAGTTTGAACCAACCTCGTCACTGAAAAGACTCTGGTCGGTCTTTGCGTATGCAACGTTACCTTCAACTCTGATGTTGCTGCTTATCTTGTGCTCAACTTTCAGACGAGCTGCCGCACGGTTAAAACCAGAATTTGTAACATATCCGTTATCATCAAGATATGAAATTGAGAGATAGGCATTTGTAACTTCACCGCCACCGCTCACATTAGCATTATACTCTTGACGCAATCTTGGTTTGAATGGATCCTTAAGCCAATTGTCACTCCATTTTTTGCTTGCTGATTTGGCTTCCGAAGTAAGCTTTCCGGTTTCCGGGTCAATGATGTTGTTATTTTCGACACCACTAAAGATGTTGAAACCACCCATTTGATTTTTAACCAGTTTGCTTGCAGCAATATCGCTTGCATCGATATATCCATAAGAGCCAACCAAACTGTTTCGGTAAGATTCATACATCATTTCATAGTATTCGCCCGCATCGGTAATAACATCGTAATTGCCAACACCACGTGTATTGAATCCTAAAGTGGCTTCTGCATTGATTTTCGGCTTACCGCTCTTTCCTTTTTTGGTTGTAATGATGATTACACCGTTTGAACCGCGAGCACCATACATTGAGTTGGCAGCCGCATCTTTCAAAATAGTGTACGATTCAATATCCTGTTGCGAAATTGAGTTGAGAGAGCCTTCGTATGGCACACCATCAACAACAATCAACGGGTTCTGGCTTGCCGAGATTGAACCGATACCACGAATCAAAATCTTTGCAGACGAACCTGGTGTACCGCTACTGCTAGATGATTGAACGCCAGCGACTTTTCCTTCCAAGGCTTTCGACACGTCAGACACTTTCATCTTTTCAAGTTCGGCACCTTTGACTTGTGACGCAGAACCAGTAAACGATGATTTCTTTGAAGTACCATAGGCCACGACCACCACTTCGTCCATACCAATCGACTCTGGCTCGAGAGTGATATTAAACGTTGCCTGTGAACCGATAGGAATTTCCTGAGTTTCCATTCCCATGAACGAGAACACAAGTACTTCTGCTTCATTCGACACTTTCAAGGTGAAATTACCGTCGAAATCAGTGATTGTTCCCTGTGTTGTGCCTTTCACAACAACATTGACACCTGGCAGCGGTTGATTGTCTTCCGACGAAATAACCTTACCGGTCAAGGTTTTGTCTTGAGCATTAACTAATTGTGCCCCAAGGAACAGCAGGCTTACAATCAGCATTGCAATTTTCTTCATAAACCTATGAATTTAATTAAACTAATAGTTGCTTTACGAACTACAAAGGAAACAAAAAATTATATACGTAACACTAAGTTTTTTAACGGATTTTAAACAACAGGTATTATACGTAGTTTTAGTAGGTACAATAAACATTAGATGGTGATTTACAGGATTATGGCATCACCACAAGGCTCCTACTCCACCACCTGTAATTTTGCAAACTTCAGCAGCAGTTTTTTCTCGCCTGCTTTCGGGAAGAAAATTATGGCCGCGCGGCTGTCGGCATTGCCATCCATACGAAGAACCTTGCCTTGCCCGAACTGCTGGTGCAGCACGGTGACTCCAGGCCGTATGCTGTCGATGGGCGAAGGCTGAATGCCAGACTGTTGGCTGGATTGTCCGCGCAACTGCTGCAAGCGGCGCTGGGCTGCGAACTGCGCTCCTGTCGGGACTTTTGTCTGCCCAAACGATGAACCGCCAAACGACGATGAACCGAATGTGGCTCGTTGCGCGCCACCCACCGCACCTGAAACTACCGTCATATATTGCGGGTCGATGTCCTTAATGAATCGGCTCGGTGTTACCTGCTCTCTCGCACCGCCGTATTTGGCTCGGCTGCGGCAATAGGATACAGTAACCTGCTGCATGGCCCGCGTAAGCGCCACATAGAACAGACGGCGCTCCTCCTCCAACTCATGCTGGCTGTAAACCGACATTGACGACGGGAACAAACCTTCTTCCACACCTACTATATATACATACGGGAACTCCAAACCTTTGGCCGAATGAATGGTCATCAGTGTGATGCTGTCCATGCTTTCAGTCTTGCGATTGTCCTGATCGGTAATGAGCGCCACATTTTCAAGGAATCCGACCAGACGCGGACTCTCACCTTCTTTGTAATTGGCTGCCACATAATCGCTTATGCCGCGCAAGAGTTCTTCAATATTTTCGAGACGGCTTTGGTCGTCGGGGTCGTCAGAATTTTGGTATTCGTTCTTAATACCCACAGTATCAATAATTTCACGAGCCATATCGTAAGCGTCAACCTTGTCGAGCATCGGAATGAATTTGCCAATCAGTTCGGTGAATCCTGCAACTTTGGCAACCGTTCCGCGATTTAGTCCCGCCACTGCCATTAATTCGGGGGTGGTCGCAACAGTCCACATGCTGCAATTGTTGGCGTTGGCTGTCGCGCTGATTTTATCGACCGTGGTCTCACCGATTCCACGCGCGGGATAGTTGATGACACGGCGCAATGCTTCGTCATCGTTGTTATTGACAATCAGACGCATATAAGCAATGGCGTCTTTCACTTCCTTGCGTTGGTAGAACGACTGTCCGCCGTAAATCTTATACGGGAAATTGCGTTTGCGCAAGGCTTCTTCAAAGGTTCGGCTCTGCGCGTTGGTGCGGTACAAGATGGCGAAATCGCTGTAGTGGCAATGTTTGTTGGCAATTTTGGCGAAAATATCGCCCACCACGTTGTAACTCTCTTCAATATCGGTCATTGCGGCCATGACACGCACAGGGTCGCCTTCGTCCTTTTCTGAAAAAACATCTTTCGGAATCTGAT
>JAEEGJ010005667.1_pt1 | contig 38811 bp, 38 predicted proteins | sample 8958761 | NCBI WGS metagenome assembly JAEEGJ01 (sample SAMN16246546, study PRJNA631951) | gut metagenome | biome: gut microbiome; feature: rumen; material: RS-attached | host: Bos | place: Iran: Karaj | collected 2018-10
CAGGCAGCTCTCGGTGCAGCAGTTGCATTGGGCCAGACAGAGGCTATGAAGAATGCTGGTGCTAACGCTAACGGCGCAGTTAACGGCTTCATGGGTCTCGGTATGATGGGCACAGTCGGCGGCAACAACGCTACGGCAGCAGCTCTTAATACAGTTCAGGCTAACCAGGGTCAGCCCCAGACAGGTTTCTTCGCTGGCGGTGCAGCACCCGCAGCAGCTCCCGCTGCAGCAGGCTGGACATGTTCTTGCGGCCAGGCAGGCAACACAGGTAAGTTCTGCAGCAATTGCGGACAGCCTCAGCCCGCTCCTGCAGCTGCAGGCTGGACATGCTCCTGCGGCCAGACAGGCAATACAGGTAAGTTCTGCGGCAATTGCGGCGCACCTGCTCCTGCAGCAGCTCCTTCAGCTTGCCCTAAGTGCGGCTGGAAGCCCGCTGATGGCAATATGCCTAAGTTCTGCCCTGAGTGTGGTTCTAAGATCGAATAAGAATTACGGATTCTTTTATAAATCCACTATGGGGGCGGTCTCTTCGGAGGCCGCCTCTTTTTCGTTTCCGTGCCCCGTTTCTTTAGTTATTTAAAGAGTTTTATAGTATAATATCTAATTGAGGGATGGTATTTGATTACCAGTTGAATAAGGGAGGGATGAACAATGAAGATTGTTAATTTACAGTGCCCGAATTGCGGTGCAAAGCTCTCAGTCGAAAATGGTATGTATGTCTGCAATTCCTGCGGAACGACGACGGCCATTGATTACGATGATTCTGATGTAGAGTACGAGAGAGTTAAGACTGAGGCTGAGATCCAGGAAAAGCAGCATGAACACGAGAAGGAACTTCTCGAGAGAAAGTTCGAACTTGAGCAGGAAGCCCAGATTGCATCAGAGAAGAGACAGATCAAAAGGGAACGTCAGAAGAATCTTAAGAATTCAGTCAAGAAGACTATATCTTCACTTGTTGCTTTACTTTTCCTGTTCGGTATGTTCTTCGGAATTTATAAGTTATATACCTGGATGTTGAGCAGAGCCAGTGCTGACGGCAGTTACAGCGGCATAAATGTCTTTGCTACCCCGACGCCTTTGCCGAACTATGATCCCACTCCTGATGATTTCAAGGATCAGATGGATGAATTCATCGATTCCGGAAAAGCCATTCAGATGGGTATTGAGCAATGCGCCGTTAAGAATAAAAACGGCATCCCCCATTATTATGACAAGACTGGTGCGGAATTCTATGATGCTTACATCATTACGGATATTCCTGACAAGCAGGAAAGAGAATCCAACAGGTTAGTTATCATCTATAAGGTTAAGTGGCACAACGATGATAACAAAGATAAAACATGCTATGATGCGGTTTATTTTGAGGGTATTAAAGTAAACCCTAATGGCGGAGTAATAAGTGATTTCGACGGCCGGACCATTTCGAGAAGCGATGCTGCATGGGGCTGGGCAATGGCATACAGCTACGATAAGTACGAGCTTTGCTACAGGGAAAACGTTACTGCATTGGGCGGTAAAGTCACAAAGATAGAATATGGCTCAAGTGCAGAAAGTGCTGAAACCGAAGAGTCAACTGAGACAACAAAAGCTTCTGAGACCACCAAGGCGACCAAAACCACCAAGAAATCAAAGAAATCCAAAAGCAAGTGATCAAGCTTTGATCTAAAGCATAAACTCCGGGTCTTATGTAGGATCCGGAGTTTTTTATTGGAAACTATAAGAGAAGTAGTGTTACATTTTTGCCTTTTATGCCCAAAAAATCATTGACATTATAATTTTTGTGATAAAATTTTTTCATTAAAAAAAGGCGGTTTTATCTATGGGTAAATATTTCGGTACTGACGGATTCAGAGGCGAAGCTAATAAAGCACTTACCGCGCAGAAAGCTTTCCAGGTAGGACGATATATCGGCTGGTATTACGGCCAGAAGCATGATGACAAGAGAGCAAGGATCATCATCGGCAAGGATACAAGAAGAAGTTCTTATATGCTTGAAGCTGCACTTACTGCAGGTATCACATCATCCGGATCTGATGTTTATCTCCTTCATGTAACTACAACACCTTCAGTCTCATATTGCTGCAGAATGGATGGTTTTGACTGCGGAATCATGATCTCCGCTTCACACAACCCTTTCTACGATAACGGCATCAAGATCATGCGTGCTAACGGCCAGAAGATCGAGCCTGAGATCGAAGAGAAGATTGAAGCTTATATCGATGGCGAAGTAGAGGAGATCCCTCTTGCAGAGCGTGAGGCAATCGGTAACGTAATCGATTATGCGGCAGGACGTAACCGTTACATCGGTTATCTTATGACTATTCCTACGAGAGCATTTAACGGCATGAAGGTCGGTCTTGACTGTGCTAACGGTGCTTCCTGGAATATCGCAAGATCAGTTTTCGAGGCTTTGGGTGCAAAGGTATACATCATCAATAACGCACCGGATGGTCTTAATATCAATACAAACTGCGGTTCCACACACATCGATACACTTAAGAAGTATGTTGTGGATAACGGCCTTAATGTCGGTTTTGCTTATGACGGTGATGCTGACAGATGCCTCTGCGTAGATGAGCTTGGTAATGAGGTCAATGGTGACCAGATCATGTTCCTTTGCGGTAAATACCTTAAGGAGAGCGGAAAGCTCGATGGCAATACGATCGTCACGACGATCATGAGCAATATGGGTCTTTACAAGGCATGCGAAGCGATCGGCATCCGTACGGAGAAGACCAATGTAGGTGATAAGTATGTAGCTGAGAACATGATGGCTAACGGATTTGTTCTTGGCGGTGAGCAGTCAGGACATATCATTTTTGCTAAGTATGCGACAACAGGTGACGGTATCCTTACATCTCTTATGGTCCTTATGACCATGCTCGAGAAGAAGCTTCCTTTGTCAATGCTTGCAGGCGAGATGAAGATGTTCCCTCAGTGCCTCAAGAACGTTGTCGTTAAGGACAAGGAGGCAGCTCAGAAGAATCCTGCAGTACTTAAGGGCGTTGAAGAAGTTAACAAGTCGCTTGCAGGTGACGGAAGGATCCTTCTCCGTGCATCAGGTACTGAGCCTAAGATCCGTGTCATGGTTGAGGCCAAGACAGATGAGATCTGTGAGAAGTACGTTGACCAGCTTATCGAAGTGATCAAAGAGCAGGGTCTTACGGCAGATTAATGAATATTACGGCTTCGCATGAGTTGGGCATGTGAGGCCGTTTTAGAATAAACAGTTGGGAGGAATCTATGAGAGTTATCAGAAAAAAGACTTATGAAGAAGCATCAATGGCATGTGCAGAGCTTATCGCATCTCAGATAAGACTTAAGCCGGACTGCAAGATCGGTCTTGCTACAGGATCCACACCTGTAGGAACATACAAGGATCTTGTTGATATGTATAAGGCTGGCAGCCTTGATTTCTCAAAAGTTATTTCCGCAAACCTTGACGAGTACAGGGGACTTGGCGGAGATCACGATCAGTCATACAGATATTTCATGAATACAAATCTTTTCGATCACGTAAATATCGATAAGAACAACACATATGTACCGAACGGTCTTGAGGCTGACGCTGAAAAGGCATGCAAAGACTACGATGCTATCCTCGAGTCACTCGGACACCTTGATATCCAGCTCCTCGGAATCGGCGGAGACGGACACATCGGATTCAATGAGCCTGCTGACGCATTCTGCGTAAACACACAGTGCATTGATCTCGAGAACCAGACTATCCAGGATAATGCAAGATTGTTCTTCAACGGCGACCTTGATGCAGTTCCTACTCAGGCTTACACAATGGGTATCGGCTACATCATGAAGTCCACTACAGTCATCCTTATGGCTACTGGCGCAGGCAAGAAGAACATCGTAGAGAAGGCTTTCTGCGGCCCTGTAACACCTTATGTTCCGGCATCTATCCTCCAGCTTCACCCGAACGTTGTAGTTATCGGTGATGAGGCTGCAATTTCCGATGCAGTAGTAGCAAAGGCTAAATAATCAGTAAAACAAAGCATTTCCAAGGGGCTGTCCCATGTGGGGCAGCCTTTTTTGGCCTTTTTTCAGCGAAAAACAGGTCGTAAAAATAAAAGAAACAAGATATTTGCTTAGCAAATCAAACAAGTTTATAATATGACGATAATTTTAGCGTATTAATACACGCGCGATAGTTTTAGGAGGTTTTTCGTGGCAAAAGGTAAAACGACTTTTAACGAGAATCTGTGCAAGGGCTGCGGACTTTGTGTAGCAGCTTGCCCTAAGAAAATCCTCGAACTTGACAAGACTAGGCTTAATAGCAAGGGTTATCACCCCGCAACCTGCGTAAATCCTGATGAGTGCATCGGATGTGCTTTCTGCGCTACGCAGTGCCCGGACGTTGTAATCACTGTTGAGCGTTTCTGATCGGGAGGGAGTTTATGGCACAGAAAAGAGTATTAATGAAAGGCAATGAAGTCATTGCCGAGGCAGCTATCAGAGCAGGTTGCCGTAACTATTTCGGATACCCGATCACACCTCAGACAGAAGTCATGCACTATATGGCTAAGAAGATGGTCCAGGTCGGCGGTAACTTCGTTCAGGCAGAATCTGAAGTCGCAGCTATCAACATGGTTTATGGTGCTGCAGCTGCAGGATTCAGAGTTATGACATCTTCTTCCTCTCCGGGAATCTCCCTCAAGCAGGAAGGTATCTCTTACATTGCAGGTGCTGAGCTTCCTGCAGTCGTAGTCAACATCGTTAGAGCAGGCCCGGGTCTGGGCGGCATTCAGCCTGCACAGGGCGACTACTTCCAGGCAACAAAGGGCGGCGGACACGGTGACTATAGAAACATCGTTATCGCACCTGCTTCTGTTCAGGAACTTTATGAGCTCGTTGTAGAGGCATTTAATCTCGCTGATAAGTACAGAATGACCTGCATGATCGTAGGCGACGGTACTTTGGGCCAGATGATGGAACCTGTTGCTTTCCGTGACGAAGAGCCTGTCGAGACTATCGCTAAGCCTTGGGCTGCTTGCGGCAGAAAGGGCGATTCTTTCCATCACACAGTAACTTCCATCTACATCGATCCGGATGTTCTTGAGAAGAAGAACCTTGAACTTCAGGAGAAGTATAAGATCGTTGAGGCTAACGAAGTACGTTATGAGGCAATCAATATGGAAGATGCTGAGATCGTTATCACGGCTTTCTCCACATGCTCCAGAATCTCACGTAACGTTATCCGTCAGGCAGCTGAGCTTGGTATCAAGGTCGGCATGATCAGACCTATCACACTTTGGCCTTTCCCTTACAAGGCAATCGCTGAAGCTGCTGATATGCCTTCAGTTAAGGCGTTCCTCGACGTAGAGCTCAATGCAGGTCAGATGATCGAAGACGTTAAGCTTGGCGTTAACGGCAAGAAGCCTGTATATTTCCACGGCAGACTCGGAGGAAATCTCCCGATGCAGAAGGAAATCCTCGACAAGATAGTTGCTATCCACGAGGGAAAAATGAACGAAGGAGGTAATTTCTGATGGCTGTAGTTTTCGAACCCACAAAAGGCCTTACAGATAAGCCTTTCCACTATTGTCCCGGATGCTGCCACGGCATCATCCACAGACTCGTAGCAGAGACTCTTGTTGCCAATGATGCTCTTGAGACTGCAGTAGGTGTTGCATCAGTAGGATGCACATACAATTCTTATGAATACATTGCTTGCGACATGGTTCAGGCAGCTCACGGAAGAGCACCTGCAGTTGCTACAGGTATCAAGAGAAACTTGAAGGACAGCTTCGTCTTCACATATCAGGGAGACGGTGACCTCGCATCCATCGGTACAGCTGAGATCGTTCATGCTGCTGCAAGAAGCGAGAATATCACAGTAATCTTCGTAAACAACGCAGTTTACGGCATGACATCAGGTCAGATGGCTCCTACAACACTTGTAGGCCAGGTTACAACAACATCTCCCTGGGGCCGTGATCCTTCTTACCAGGGTTATCCTATCAACGTTTCTGAGTTCTTATCCAATCTCGCAGGCGCTGCTTACATCGAGCGTGTTTGCGTTACTGATTTCAAGAACATCCAGAACGCTAAGAGAGCTATCCAGAAGGCATTCAATGTCCAGAAGAACAAGCTCGGCTTCTCTCTCGTAGAAGTTCTTTCCACATGCCCTACAAACTGGGGTAAGGAGCCTCTCGCTGCTATGGAGTGGCTTAAGGAGAACATGGAGAAGCAGTATCCATTAGGATGCTACAAGGGCGCAGACATCACATTCGATGCTGAAGGCAATTATGTTTCCGGTGCTATTCCTGCAACAGCAAACAATTGCGTTAACGTTGGGGAGGTGAAGAAATGATTGATTTCTCTGTAATTTTTGCCGGTTTCGGCGGTCAGGGAATCCTCTCCGCAGGCAAGATGGCAGCAGAGGCTGCTCTTTACGAAGGCAAGGAAGTCTCATGGTTCCCGTCATACGGTCCTGAGATGCGTGGCGGTACAGCTAACTGCTCCGTAGTTTTCTCAGATGAGCCTATCGGATCACCTGTAGTTAATGATGCAGACGTTGTTATCTGCCTGAACCAGCCTTCAATGGAGAAGTTCGAGAAGCAGTTGAAGCCCGGTGCTTTGATGATCCTTGACTCTTCTCTTATCAAGACAAGACCTACAAGAACTGACATCAAGGTCATCGCTATGGAAGCTTCAGATATCGCTTCCGAGCTCGGCAAGATGATGTTCGCTCCTATCACAATGCTCGGTTGTATGGCAACAGCTACAGGCTGCTTTACAAGAGATTCCTTCGAGAAGTCCCTTTATGAGATCCTTCCCGAAAGGAAGCACAACCTGATCCCTATCAACATGGAAGCATTTGACAGGGGAGCAGCGTTCGCTAAGTAATAACTGGATTACATGAATCTGTTAAGACCGGCACGATCAAGTTGCCGGTCTTTTTTTTGCAATGATTTCCTTTCGGATTCTGTTATTAAGGTATCAGGGGGTTATCTATAAGAACGGTCTTATGCATAAGTATGTAATATATCTGTTCGAACCGTTCAGTTATGAGAAAGACGGCGAAGTGATACATGTGGACAAAGCAAAAGTCCGTTCATTCCGGTTTCCTTATTCAAAAGGGAATAATGCTGCCCTGCCTTTTTCGATGATGATGTAGGACGGCGAAGTGTTTTCCTTCGGTATTGATGGTGATCCGGGATTCATGTAGCGGATATTCTTCCCGTCAGGACAATCGAAAATGATATCTCCTGCTACATGAGTATGACCTGTGAGAAGGATAGCATCTTTGGGCATGACTGAAGGAAGGTTCATCGGGTTGTACTTATGGCCGTGTGTTATGAAGAATACTGTTCCTTCGTCCACGAGATAGATGTAGTCAGCCATGATCGGGAAATCCAATACCATCTGGTCGACCTCTGTGTCGCAGTTGCCTCTGACGGCGATGATCTTGTCAGCTATCCCGTTAAGGATCTCTATTACTTTTTTAGGCTCATAATTGGAAGGAAGATTATTCCTCGGGCCATGGTAGAGCAGGTCCCCCAAAAGGATCAGCCTGTCAGCTTTGCTTGCCTTGAATTTTCTGACTATGCGCTCTGCCCAGTATGAATCCCCGTGAATGTCAGATGCAACAAAGTATTTCATAAATCTGCTCCCGTTCTGTTTTCGAATAGAATAACACGATAAAAGCGCGGATAGTTAGCGAAAAAAACATAAAAGTTAGTTTACATACCGTTAACCAAAGAAAAACGCGAAAGAATATAATATTTTTAGAAGTGCGTAAGCATGTCAGTTTATTATCGGGAGATTTATGAAGAAGATCGCTGTATTTACATCTCATGTTTATGAGCAGATGTCCGGCATGATGCAGAAGGGTCTGATTGCTGCTGCAAAAGAATACGGCGTCAAGCTGATCTTCTTCGCGAGCTTCGGTGATTCATACAGCAGCAAGAACTATGCTGAGTTCTCCAAGTATAATGAGGGTGACAAAGTATCATTTGATATTCCTGACTTGAATGATTTTGATGGAGTTATCAAGATAAGCACCTATTCCAGCCAGGTCATCAAAGACCATTTGAAGAAGATCTTATCAGAATATGATATTCCCGTGATCAACATCGGCGGCAAGGATGATGAGCATTTTAATATCAGATGTAATGACTTCAGTACATTTTCCAAGCTGGTTGAGCATGTTATAGATCATCATGGCTGTAAGGATATTTTCCATATTGCAGGTGATCAGAATGCTGCAATTCACAGATTCTCGATTGACCGTTTCAATGCATATAAAAGCGTTCTTGAATCACATGGTATTCCTTTTGATGAAGAGAAAGTATATGAAGGCAGCATGTGGTACGACTGTGGTGAGCCTGCTCTCGACTACATTATGGATGTTTGTAAAAAGCGTGGTAAAAAGCTTCCCGATGCTGTAGTTTGTGTCAATGATTACTCGGCGATCGGACTTATAAGAGCCTGCAAGGCCAGAGGGATCAGGGTACCCGAGGATCTTATCGTAACGGGATTTGATCGTGTTTCAGAATCGATCAGCGGATTTCCTACAGTAACAACAGCAAGGCAGCCCTTCTACGACATGGGTTATCAAGCCATTGTCACTATGCTCCGCATGATAGAAGGTGAAAAGTTTGATGAAGACATTCTTTTAACTGGTGAACTGTTCTGCAACCAGTCTTGTGGATGCGTTGAAAAGAACGTTGATAACATTGAAGATTTCAGGAGCATATATCTGAAGAGTATTGAGAATGCTACAGCTATTGCCCAGTCAACTACAAATCTCATGCTGACCGTATCTGCTGCAAATACCCTTGAAGAATGTTTTAAGGCGATTAGCGATAATGCCAAAACAGATACAGGTTTTAAAGATATGTTGCTCTGTCTTGCTCCCGGATGGGACAAAAAGCGTGTTGTTGATGAAGATTTCCATATTACTGACGAGGAGATGACGGTCGTATCCGGTTTTAGGAGTGGCGGTAAAGAGGATGTCCAGGTTCAGACATTCAGGAAGAAGGATATCCTTCCGAGAGATATGCTTGAAGATCCTAATCCTTACTATATCTTTGCGCTTCACCATCTCCAGTATTATATGGGTTACCTTATTGCGAACCCTGATATTGACAACAGGGAACAGAAGGCTATTCAGTCATGGTTTGTTGATCTTGGCGTTATCCTTGATACAAGACGTATTCTTCTTGATCTTGAACAGTCTGTAACCAGACTCGGTTATCTCTATAACAGGGATATGCTTACAGAGCTCTATAACCGCAGAGGTCTTGAGGAGTTCTTTAAAGAATACCTTGATGAATGCATTGAGAACAGGACAGGTCTTGCAGTTATCATTTTCGATATGGATGACCTTAAGGTTATTAACGACAAATATGGTCACAATGAAGGCGACTATGGCCTTAAGACTATCGCTTATGCGATGCTTCAGGCATCGACCGGAAATGAGGTCTGTGCACGTTCCGGCGGAGATGAGTTCGTGGTGCTTGCCAAGAACTATGATGCTGATATGGCGGCTGATTATGTCGAAAGGGTCAGAAACGTTATCAGGCAAAAAGTAATGCTCGATGATAAGCAGTACAGTGTTTCTGCAAGTACCGGATCTTTCATTAAGTTCCCTGAAAAGACGGAATCTGATCCGCATAAGGTCTTTGAGATGTGTCTTAAAGAAGCCGACACTGTTATGTACGAGGAAAAGAGAGCTCATAAAGTCGGCCGCGGTGATTAATTCTGCCGGCCGTTCTTTCTGATAGACGGCTTTATGTAATTTTGCACAAAACCGAGGGCAAAATTTTTGATTTTTTTGTATTTTCAGTTGGTAATTCCTCTAATTTAGTTTATAATATCTGTTATTAAGGGGTGCTGCCCCTGGATTTTGACGTGCGTTTTTCGGGTAAACGCAGTGAAAGAATGGAGGTAAGGCAACATTTATGGATGCTGCTTATCTGTTTAATAAAGGCGAGAACTATATGAGCTATAAGTTCCTCGGCGCTCATCCTTATGAGGACGAGAACGGGAAGGGCTTTATATTCCGCGTATGGGCTCCTAATGCAAGAATGGTCAGCGTTATGGGCGATTTCAATGATTGGGATCCCAACGACTGCCAGATGTTCATGCTTGGTAAGACAGGCATCTGGGAGCAGAAAGTTCCTGAAGCCAGACAGTGGGACCGTTATAAGTACAGAGTCATTGGTGCTGACAACAGGATATATGAGAAGGGCGATCCCTATGCAAGGCATTTCGAGACCAGACCTAATAACGCATCGATCATCTATGATCCGGACGATTATATCTGGAATGATGATGAGTTCGTAAAGAACCGTACTGATGCTCTGGCACCTAAGCCGATCAATATCTATGAGATCCATCTGGGTTCATGGAGAAGACATCCAGACGGCAACTTCTTCACATACAGGGAATTGGCTATAGACCTTGCTGATTACTGCAAGAAGATGCATTACACGCATATCGAGCTCATGCCGATCTTAGAGCATCCTCTTGATGATTCATGGGGCTACCAGGTTACAGGCTACTATGCCGTTACATCAAGATTCGGCACACCTGCTGACTTTAAATTTATGGTCGATGTCCTTCACCAGAACGGAATCTCCGTTATCCTTGACTGGGTTCCGGCACACTTCCCGAAGAATATGGAAGGCCTTGTAAGATTTGACGGCACACCTTGCTATGAATATTCAGATCCCAGGATCGGCGAGCACAGGGAGTGGGGTACTTATGTTTTCGATTATTCCAAGAACGAAGTACTGTCATTCCTGATCTCGAATGCTGTTTTCTGGATCGATGAGTTCCATCTTGACGGTATCCGTGTTGATGCTGTTTCTTCAATGCTTTACAGGGATTATGGAAGACAGCAGTATATCCCGAACAAGTTCGGTGGCAATGAGAACCTTGAAGCTATCGACTTCTTCAAGAAACTTAATTCGACCATCCGCAAGAACTATCCTCATGCAATGCTCATTGCTGAAGAATCCACTGCATGGCCTAAGGTATCTCATCCGGTAGAGTTCGGAGGTCTGGGCTTCACACACAAGTGGAACATGGGATGGATGCACGATACTCTGGATTATTTCTCCACTGACTCATATGCACGTGCATGGCATCATGATGAATTCTGTTTCTCCATGATGTATGCATTCTCTGAGAACTATATCCTCAGCCTTTCACACGATGAAGTCGTTCACGGCAAGCATTCCCTGATCGACAAGATGCCGGGTGATATCTGGAGGAAGTTTGCATCTCTTCGTACGATGATGATGTATCAGATCAGCCATCCGGGCGGAAAGCTCAATTTTATGGGTGCAGAGTTCGGCCAGTTCATCGAGTGGCGTTTCTATGAACAGCTCGAGTGGTTCCTTCTTGATTATGAGTCACACCGTCTCTTGCAGAACTTCAACAGCGAACTTAACAAGTTCTATATCGAGAATCCCCAGATGTGGGAAGATGACCACACATGGGCCGGCTTCGAATGGATAGCAGCTGATGATACCAAGAACAATGTTTTCGTATACAAGAGATCTTGTCCGGATCCCAAGAGAAACGATATCTACGTTGCTCTTAACATGGTTCCCCAGCCCCTTGAAGGATATGAGATGCCGGTTTACGAGCTCGGAACATATAAGATCGTCTTCAACACTGACGATATGTGTCACGGTGGTTCCGGCTATCCCACTGCCACAGATGCCAACGGCTGCTTTGAAGCAATCGATGAGCCTTTGAATGGCAAGCCCTACAAGGTAAAGATCAATCTGCCGCCTCTTGCAGGAATCTATTTCATGAAGGTGAAAGATCCTGTTAAGAAGAGAGCCAAGAAGGCTTCCAAGGCAGATGCGAAGAAAACTTCTGCTAAGAAACCCGCAGCTAAGAAGACAACAGCTGCCAAGAAGGCTGTAAAAGCAGAAGAGACTAAGCCTGCCAAGAAGACTGCAGCAAAGAAAGCCGCACCTTCAAAGAAGGCTGACACTAAAGCAAAGAAAACAAAATAAGCTCATATACGGAGGTAGTTCATTATGTCAAGAACTGAAGTCGTTGCGATGATACTCGCAGGTGGCCAGGGAAGCAGACTGGGTGTTCTGACCAAGACGGTAGCAAAGCCTGCAGTGCCTTTCGGCAGCCGTTACAGGATCATCGATTTCCCGCTCTCTAACTGTGTCAATTCAGGTATAGAGATCGTAGGTGTACTTACTCAGTACCAGCCTTTGGCTCTGAATACTTACGTCGGCAACGGTCACCCTTGGGACCTCGACAGAAATAATGCGGGTGCTTATATCCTTCCGCCTTTCCAGAGCAATTCCGGTTCTGACTGGTATAAGGGAACAGCAAACGCTATCTATCAGAATATGAGCTTTATCGATGATAACGATCCTGAATATGTTGTTATCCTTTCAGGTGACCATATCTACAAGATGGATTATGCAGCCATGCTCAAAGCTCACATCGAGAAGGGTGCAGATGCAACAATCGCAGTATATGAGGTGCCGTGGGAAGAAGCTCCCAGATTCGGTATCCTTAACACCAAGGAAGATGATGTTATCGAGGAATTCGAGGAAAAGCCTGCTAAGCCTAAGAGCAATCTTGCTTCTATGGGTGTTTACATCTTTACATGGAGTGTTTTGAGACAGGCTTTGATCGAGGATGAAGCAAATCCCAATTCCAACAACGACTTCGGTAAGAACATCGTTCCTAACCTTCTCGCTCAGGGCAAGAAACTCTGCGCTTACAGGTTCTCAGGTTATTGGAAAGATGTAGGAACGATCTCATCTCTCTGGGAGACCAACATGGATATCCTTGATAAGCCTGAAGAGATCAATCTCGTTGACAGATCTTGGAAGATCTTCTCCAGAAACCCTGTTAAGCCTTCACACTTTATCGGTTCAGGAGCTAAGGTAAAGAATTCAGCTCTTACAGACGGATGCCGTATCTTTGGTGATGTCGAGCATTCCGTTCTCTCAGAATCAGTAATCGTAGAGAAGGGCGCTATCGTAAAGGACTGTGTTCTCATGCCGGGCGTAGTCGTTAAGGAAGGCGCACACATCGAGCGTTGTGTAATCGATCAGGGAACTGTAATCGGCAAAGATGTTCAGGCCGGAAGCTTTATTGAAGGTGAAGGACCTTACACGAACCATAAGATCTGTTCTGAAGGAATCTGCGTTTTCGAGCGCGGACTTACGATAAAGGACGGTGCAGTCATTCCGGCTAACAGCATGATCGATTCCGATCTGGAAGTTCCTGATGATCAGAAGATCATTGAGAAAGCTTCAAGAGCATGAGGTAAAGGAGATTAAGACATATGTTTAACAATGCGATGGGCCTTATCCTGGCCGACAACAAAAAGATATCTCTGGGTGAGCTCTCCAATCCCCGCGCGCTTTCCGCTATGCCTTTTGGCGGAAGATACAGAATAATTGACTTCATGCTCTCCAACATGGTTAATTCAGGCGTCAAGAACGTCGGACTTCTTACTTACAACAAGTACAAGTCTTTGATGGACCACACGGGAACAGGCGGTGCATGGTCATTAGACAGAAAGAATGACGGTCTTCATATCCTGCCGCCTTATGTAAACTCTGAAGCTACGAATATCAGTTCAGATGAGGAACTTACCGGCGTAATCGATTTCTTGAGACAGTCCAGAACGCCTTATGTTATCGTTGCAGGCGCTAATGTCATCCTTAATACGACTTTCGATTCTTTCATCAAGTCACATGAGGAGTCAGGTGCTGATATCTCAGTAATGTATAACCGTGACGGTACAAAGTACGGCAACCCTTCATATATTCTTGATATCGATGAAGACGGATTTGTAAGAGACATGCTCTACAATCCTGCAAAGGCTACATCTCCCAAGTGCTCACTTGGAATCCTTTGCCTCAGAAGAGATCTCCTTATCGATATCCTTGCCCGCCAGATGGCACACGGCCAGAGCCACTTCGGAATCCATTCGATCGTAAAGATGTACGATGAATTCAGGGTTCACGGCTATGAGTATTCCGGAGTTGTTCTCAGGATCAACAGTGTACAGGCTTACTTCAATGCTTCAATGTCACTTCTTACTGAGTCAGTCAGAAATGACCTGTTCTGGAGCGGAAAGCCTATCTACACAAAGGTCAAGGACGAGGCTCCGACACTTTACTTCGACAACGCCGAGATGAGCGATTCGATCGTATCAGACGGCTGCCGTATCTATGGCAAGGTTGAAGGTTCTGTCATTTTCAGAAGTGTTACGATCGCTAAGAATACAACAGTCAAGAATTGCGTTATCATGCAGGATGTTCACATCTCCGAGAACTGCCATCTTGAGAATGTAATCCTTGATAAGAATGCTTTCGTAAGACCGGGCGTAAGACTTGTCGGACATCCCGACTATCCTATCGTTATAGGAAAAGGAGCAGGTATCTGATTATGGAAAAAAACATCAAAGTATTATTCGCTTCGTCTGAGTGCAGTCCGTTCGTTAAAGTCGGCGGTCTTGCTGACGTTGTAGGAAGCCTGCCTGTAGAGCTTAACAAGCAGGGTGTTGATGCCCGTGTTATCATTCCGCTCTACAAGAAGATAAAGGTGAAGTACAGCGATAAGCTTCAGTTCCTCGGATGGAAGATGGTTCACATGGGCTGGCGCTCACTTTATGCGGGCCTTTTCTCTTTGGAAGTAAACGGAGTTGTTTTCTACTTCATCGATAACGAATATTATTTCAACTTCGATCAGATCTATGTTGATTATGTTTTCGATATCGAGCGTTATTGCTTCTATCAGAGGGCAGTACTTGATTTCATGGGTGATTTCATGAACTTCGAGCCTAATGTCCTTCACTGCAATGACTGGCAGACCGGTATGATGCCGATGCTCCTTGACTGCCACTTCAAGAAGAATGGTTATCACACCAATGTGCAGACGGTATATACGATCCATAACCTCAAGTATCAGGGTGTTCATTCCATCGATGTGGTAAGGGAGATGCTCGATCTTCCTGATGATTACCTTAGAGAGGATTTCTGCATCAAGGATAAAGCTATCAACTTCATGAAGGCAGGTATCGTATTCTCCAATTCAGTTACTACGGTATCTCCGACATATGCATATGAGATCATGACTGACTACTATGGTGAGGGTCTCAATTACACCTTGCAGAAGTATGCTTACAAGGTATCCGGCATAATTAACGGTATGAATGATCTTGAGTACGATCCTTCAAAGGACGACAAGATCCCGATGAAATACAACATCAAGAACTACAAGGAAGGTAAGGCTGTATGCAAGAAGTCTTTGCAGGAACAGCTTAATCTTGATGTCAATCCCGGCGCTCCTCTTTGTGCCATGATCTCAAGACTTGTAGACCAGAAGGGCTTGGATCTCCTGCTCTATGTGCTTGAAGAGATGCTCTACGACGGAATGCAGGTTGTTATCCTTGGAACAGGTGATCCTTATTATGAGAGAGCACTTGTTGATATCGCTAACCGTAACCCCGGCAAGATGTGTGCATGCATCGATTTCGACAGCGGACTTGCTCATACGATCTATGCAGCTTCCGATATCTTCCTTATGCCCAGCATCTTTGAACCTTGTGGTCTTTCACAGCTTTGCTCCATGGCATATGGTTCAGTTCCTGTAGTAAGAGAGACTGGCGGTCTTAAGGATACGGTTACACCTTATAATGAATATACCGGTGAAGGTAACGGATTCTCATTTGCAAATATCAATGCACATGAATTCCTTTTCGTTACAAAGTATGCTGCTGACATTTACCGTCATCATCCGGATGTATGGGATAAGATCATCGAGGCAGGCATGAAGGGTGACTATTCATGGAAGAAGAGTGCAGGCGAGTATGCAGGCCTTTATTCCCTGATCACAGGCATTCCCAGAATTGAACCGGCTCCTGAGAAGGCTCCTGTAAAGGAAGCGAAAAAGGAAGCTCCGGCAAAGGCTGAAAAGCCTGCCGAGAAGAAAGCTTCTGAGAAGAAGCCTGCTGCCAAGAAGGCACCCGCAAAGAAGCCCGCTGCAAAGAAACCTGCAGCAAAGAAGCCCTCTAAGGCTGCGCCTGCCAAGGCAGAAGAAAAGAAGCCTGAAGTTAAGGAGAAGAAGGATTGATGAATTCTGAGAACACTCAGAACAAATCACATAAAGTAAATGAAAGGGCGCGGTGCATTCATGCATCGCGCCTTCCTGAGTACAGAGAACCGTTTGGCGCGAGACCTGCGGCTTCCACGGTCGATATCTTTTTCGATACCTATAAGGAAGCTTCAAACGTTACTTTCTGTTATACATACGGACTCTATAGTTTCTCTTATCACGAAGAACCTATGTATTCCGTTACGGGATCAGGCAGATACCGCGTCAATCTTATGCTGCCTTCCGAGCCTTCGATTCTCTTCTACTGGTTCAGATTTAACTGCCCAGGTGACTTAAAAGATCTTCCTGAAGAGTTCAGAAGCAATGGTGATAACGGCAATGATGGTCAGGGAACGGTCCTGACGCTCTATTACGGTGCAGGAATGGATAAGCCCGACGGTGAGGGAACGCTTTATAATGAGCCTCCAAGAGTCGGTGCCAATGAGGATAAATATCCTTTTGCCTTCCAGATAACGGTCTATAACAAGGATTTCAAGACACCTGACTTCCTTAAGGGTGCCATGATGTATCAGATCTTCCCGGACAGATTTGCCAGGGATGCCTCATTCGATTATGAGAAGATGATCAAAACTGATGACAGGAAGGAACGCATCTACCATAAAGACTGGAATGAGGACGTTGATACCAAGGGAAAGCCCGAGACCGGATACCTTGCATGCGATTTCTATGGTGGAAGCCTCAAGGGAATTGAAGAAAAGCTTGATTACATAAAAGAGCTCGGAATCAATGTTATCTATCTGAATCCGATCTTTGAAGCCAGGTCGTCACACAGGTATGATACGGCGGATTATCTTAATGTCGATCCCATACTTGGCGGCACTGAGGCTTTTATGAGCCTTCAGGATGCGTGCAGCAAGAAAGGGATAAAACTGATCCTTGACGGTGTCTTCAGCCATACAGGAGCAGATTCAAGATACTTCAACAAGTTTGACAGATATGACGGTACAGGCGCTTATAAAGCATTTAATGAAGGCAAAGAGAGCCGTTACCGTTCGTGGTATAACTTCTTCCGCAATGAAGACGGCTCTGTCGGATATGAGTCATGGTGGGGATTTCCCGATCTCCCCAATATCAATGAAGATGATCTGTCCTACAGGAACTTCATTTTCGGTAAGGACGGAGTAATCGATACCTGGACCTCAAGAGGCGCTTCGGGATTCAGGCTCGACGTATCTGACGAACTTCCCGACAGCTTTATCAGACAAATGAGAGCAACTGTCAAAGAGAAGACAGGCGGTGAGGGTGCAGTTATCGGCGAAGTCTGGGAAGATGCTTCCAATAAGTGCAGCTATGGTTCCTACCGTGACTTTATGCTTGGAAATACCCATGATTCCGTTATGGGTTATACATTCAGACACATTATCCTTGATTTCCTCTGCGGATATATCGATGCGGATATTGCAGATACGAGGTTTGAAGGTTTCCGTGAGCGTTATCCTTCGGAAGCGTATTATGCGATGATGAACCTTGTGTCTTCGCATGATGTTCCGAGGATAATGACAATGCTTTCAAGGCCTGATGATACAGATGACAGGGATATCCAGCGTCATTTCAAGGTAGAAGCACAGTATTATGATATCGTCTCAGCGCTTGCCAGGATGGCATTCGCGTTCCAGACATGTTATATAGGTGCATCCTGCATCTATTACGGCGATGAGGTACTGATGGAAGGATATAAGGATCCTTTCAACAGAAGGACATATCCCTGGAACAGGCTTGATAAGAAGCAGCAGGACGCACTCGGCTATTTCAGGCGTATTGCAAGGATCAGAACGGATAATGAATGTCTGCGTACAGGATACTATAAGACTTTGTATGCCAGCGGCGGCACATTCTCCTTTGTCAGATATCTTAAAGAAGGCCGTGATGCATTTGGCAAAGAGGCAACAGGCAGCAAGGCAGTCGTATTTGTAATGAACAGGTCCGATAAGCCTATATACCTTGATGTTACTGAGCGTTATGGCAGTTATGAGTGTGTCCCGGCGCCTGATGACGGCACGATCCATCCGCTGTCAGAACAGTTCATTCTGGGCGGAATAACAGGCGGCACGAGGAGAATCGGCATCAAGCCTTTCGGTACCGCATTTTTGCTTTACTAATTCCTCGAAAAGTCGTATTGATTTTATAAAAGATTGATATAATCATAATGCCGACAGATTGTCGGCATTTCTAATTTATTTGAAAGGTTGCGCTTCAGGTGAAGGATTCCGTTATAAGTGGAAGGTTTAACAGGCTTTTATCCCTGCTCCTTGTCTTTGTCATGTCAGCTTCAATAGCTGCCTGCAACAAGACTGATACGGGTGAGACTACGGTACCCACAACTACAGGCAATACTGATGTGGAGCAGTCTGCTGCAACTACGATGGTTCTTGAGACTGTATCTACAGAGATCACATCTACGCCTACACCCACATCGACTCCTACGCCAACACCTACGCCATATCTCGCACCTGAGGACCGTAAGGTCACGGTCACATTCACAGGTGACTGCACATTGACCCAGGATTACAGGTCTGGCAATAAGAAGTTTGACGCCACAGTAAAGGGGAATAAGAATTATTGCTTCAAGAACTGTGCAGATATCTTTAAGTCGGATGATCTTACTCTTATCAACCTTGAGAATCCGGTAACGAAGCAGACGACACACAAGAACAACACCTATATCTTCAGGATGAAGCCTGAAGATCTTGAGATGCTCACAGCAAACGGCATTGAAGCTGTAAATATTGCCAATAACCATATGATGGATTTCTGGGAAGCCGGCGTTAAGGATACCAGGAAGAACCTTGATGAAAAGGGCATTCTGTGGAGTGACGAGACCAAAGGCGCTATTTTTACGACATCCAAGGGTATCAAGATCGGCATGGTCGGTCTCGGCAATGATACGGGGGCTAATAAGGTCAAGGGCATTATCGAGGAATTGAGAAGCCAGGGTGCCGTTATCATCATCGCTTCCTGCCACTTTGGCTCTGAGGGTGCATATGAGCCTAATGCATGGCAGAAGAAAGTCGCACACGGATTAATAGATCTGGGTGTTGATATCGTTGTCGGTCATCATCCGCACCGTCTCCAGCCGATCGAGAAGTATAACGGCCATTATATCTTCTATTCGCTCTCGAACTTTTGTTTTGGTGGAAATTACTCATTAACTGACCCTGATTCTGTAATAATTCAATGCGATTTTATTATGGACGGGGACGGCTCCAAGTGCGTAGACTATAAACTGAGGGTTTTTCCTTATTCACAGACTTCTACGAGACCCGGAAATGACTTTTGTCCGAAGCCTTATGCTTGGGAATCATCTGATTATTTCAGGGTAATGGGACGTCTTAAATGGGCGCAGGGCGACGAGTAAAGTCAAATATTTTTAAGGCAGGTTTTATATATGGCTGACAGCAAAGTTTTGGTTGTAATGGGTTCCGATTCTGATTTCCCCGTAATGGAAGGTTGCTTCAAGATGCTGAACAAGTTCGGAGTCGGCTTTAAGGCAACAGTTGCTTCAGCTCACAGAACACCCGATAAGGCTATGGCACTTGCAAGAGGTGCTGAAGCAGATGGCTTCAAGGTCATTATCGCTGCTGCAGGCTTAGCTGCTCACTTAGGCGGTGTTCTCGCTGCAAATACAGCTCTTCCTGTTATCGGAGTTCCTTGTAAGGGCGGTGCTCTTGCAGGTGTTGATGCTCTTTACGCAACAGTTCAGATGCCTACCGGTATTCCTGTAGCTACAGTAGCTATCGATGGCGGTTCAAATGCTGCGATCCTCGCATGCCAGATGCTCGCTATCTCTGATCCTGAGCTTATGCAAAAGATCAAGGATTATAAGGCAAGTCTCGCCGCATCAGTTGAAGAAAGAGATGCAAGACTTCAGCAGAAGATCGCTGAAATGAATTAAGGTTATTGGATTTATTCATTAACATAGAACAATTTGAGTAAAGGACGGCTAATTGGCACATGAGCGGAGTTTTCGGATGTTATGACATCAAGGGGAGTAAGAAGGATGTAACCAGAGATACTTATTACGGTATATTCTCGTTGCAGCACAGAGGTCAGGAATCCTGCGGTATCGCAGTTAACGATGATGGTTCTTTCCTTGTTCATAAGGCGTCAGGACTTGTAACAGATGTATTTGATGAGGTTACATTATCCGCTCTTGCAGGATCTTGTGCTATCGGCCATACAAGAGGCGGCTCTCCCAGAGAGAACGGCACAGATGCCATCCAGCCTATCTCCATCAAATCCAGAGTAGGCAATATCGCTCTTACATCTGATTCAGTCATCATGAACGCTACAAAGATCAGAGACGGTCTTAAGGATCAGGGCGCTATCTTCCAGACAAATACAGATTCAGAGATCATCCTGTCCCTCTTTTCGAGAAACAGGATCAGAACAGAAGACTGCGAGCACGCTATCCTCGAGACCATGAAGGAGATCCACGGCGTTTACTCAATGATCTTCATGACAGAGGACAAGCTCATCGGTGTAAGAGATCCTTACGGAATGAGACCTTTGATCCTTGGTAAGCTCGGTGACAAGTACTATATCTCTTCAGAGTCATGTGCTCTTGATGCAATCGGATGCGAGATCGTAAGAGACTTCCTGCCCGGTGAGATCATCACTATCTCCAAGGATGGCATGAGCTCCATCAAGTATGATGAATCCGTCGAAAAGAAGGACGCAAAGGTATGCGTTTTCGAATATGTTTATGTCGCAAGACCTGACTCACTCATCGACAATATGTCCATCTTCGATTCAAGATACAGAGTAGGTATGGCGCTCGCTAAGGAGAGCCCTGCAGACGTTGATCTCGTTATCGGCGCACCTGACTCAGGTAATGCAGCTGCAGAAGGTTATGCAGCAGGTCTTGGCGTACAGTACGGCGCTGGACTTCTTAAGAACAGATATGTCGGAAGAACATTCATCAAGAGTACACAGCAGCAGAGAGAACTCGCTGTAAGAATGAAGTTCGCAGCTCTTAAGACAGCTATCAAGGGAAAGAGGATTGCAATAGTTGACGACTCACTCGTAAGAGGTACGACAACAAAGCACATCATCTCATTCCTCCGCGAGAACGGCGCTTCTGAAGTACACGTAAGACTCGCTTCTCCGCCGGTTAAGTTTGGCTGCTGCTATGGAGTTAATGCTTCATCTGAGACAGAACTTCCTGCAAGCACAAAGACTATCGAAGAAATCCGTGACATGATCGGTGCTGATTCACTTGCATATATCAGCCTCGATTCTTTGAGAGCTTCTCTTAACACGATCGACTGCGGCGTATGCTCTGCTTGCTTCGACGGCAACTTCATCGCAGGCAAGCCTGAGGATGATGAGGAATCAATTCACAAGGTAAAGTACAACTAATATTGTTCCTCTCGCTAGGGTCCTCCGCGCGAACGGAGTTCGCTTGTGCGGAAAAGCTCGCGGAATCAATATCAGTTGATACGAAAATACATAATTACAGGAGACGGGTTTAATGAAGATTGCAGTGTTCGTTTCGGGAGGCGGTACAAACCTTCAGGCGATTATCGACAACACCAAAGATGGTATCTTAAAGGATATCGAGATCGTACTTGTACTGTCGTCTTCAAAAGGTGCATATGCTCTTGAAAGAGCTGCAAATAACGGCATTAAGTCCGTTGTAGTGTCAAAGAAGGATTTTGATTCCATTGAAGCTTGGGACGAGGCAGTCCTTGCCGCTGTTGAAGAATCCGGCGCTGAACTTATTGTTCTTGCTGGATATCTTTCTTTGATGGGACCAAAAGTCGTCTCAAAGTATTCCAACCGCATTATCAATATCCATCCGGCTCTTATACCTTCATTCTGCGGCGCAGGCATGTATGGCATAAGACCTCACCAGGCTGCGCTTGCAAAGGGCGTAAAGGTATCCGGAGCTACAGTTCACTTTGTAAATGAGAATTACGATGAAGGTCCTATCCTTTTACAGAAGGCTATAGATGTCCTTCCTGAAGATACTCCGGAGTCCCTTCAGAAGAGGATAATGGAGAACTGCGAGTGGAAGATCCTTCCGCAGGCTATAAGACTTATAGCTGACGGCAAGGTCGTAATCGAGAACAATATCTGCCATATTAGATAAATCAGTTATTAATTTTTGGAGGTGCCATATGATCACACAGAACTTGGGCAAGATCTTAAAAGAGAATGCTTATCCCGGAAGAGGAATCGTAATCGGTAAGTCCGATGACGGTAAGTATGCAGTTACAGCTTACTTCATCATGGGAAGAAGCGTTAACTCAAGAAACAGGGTATTCACAGCTACAGAAGACGGAATAAAGACAGAGGCTTTTGATCCCTCACTTCTTACCGATCCGCACCTCATCATCTATTCACCTGTAAGAGTTCTTGGCAACAAGACTATCGTTACTAACGGTGACCAGACAGATACGATCTATGAGCTCATGGACAAGCAGATGACTTTCGAGCAGTCCTTAAGAGGAAGAGAGTTTGAGGACGATGCTCCTAACTATACTCCCAGAATCTCAGGCATCATGCATGTTGAGAACGGAGGATATAACTTCGCTATGTCCATCCTCAAGAGTGATGACGGTGATCCGGCTTCTTGCGAGCGCCACACATTCACTTATACAAATCCCAAGGCAGGAATCGGAAGATTCATCCATACATACATGGGTGACGGCAGCCCGCTTCCTTCTTTTGAAGGTGAGCCTGAGAAGGTTGAGCTCAAGGGTGATATCGATACTTTCACTAACGAAGTATGGAACAGCCTTAACGAAGACAACAAGGTATCACTTTTCGTACGCTACATTGACATCGCCACAGGCGAAGCTGAGACACGTATCGTAAATAAGAACGTTAAGTAATTAGACGAGTATAAAGGAGAACACTTATGTCAAGCGAGATGCAACTCAAGTACGGATGCAACCCTAACCAGAAGCCTTCCAGGATCTTCATGAAAGACGGTTCTGAGCTTCCCATCACAGTTATGAACGGCAAGCCCGGTTATATCAACCTCTTGGACGCTTTCAACGGCTGGCAGCTTGTTAAGGAATTAAAGGAAGCAACAGGTCTTCCGGCAGCAACTTCATTCAAGCACGTTTCACCTGCAGGTGCTGCTGTAGGCAAGCCCCTTTCCGAGACAGAGGCTAAGATCTACTTCGTAGACGATCTCGGTGAGTTATCTCCCATCGCATGCGCATATGCAAGAGCAAGAGGCGCTGACAGAATGTCTTCTTACGGCGACTTCACAGCACTTTCCGATACTTGTGACGCTATCACAGCTACAATGCTCGCAAGAGAAGTATCTGACGGCATCATCGCTCCTGATTACACACCTGAAGCTCTTGAGATCCTTAAGACAAAGAGAAAGGGTACATATAACGTTATCAAGATCGATCCTTCCTATAAGCCCGCTCCCATCGAGACAAAGGATGTCTTCGGCGTTACTTTCGAGCAGGGAAGAAACGAGTTCGAGATCAATCATGCGCTTTTGGACAACATCGTTACTGACACTAAGGACATTCCTGAGGATAAGAAGATCGACCTTCTTATCTCTCTTATCACTTTGAAGTACACACAGTCTAACTCTGTTTGCTACGTTAAGGACGGTCAGGCAATCGGTATCGGTGCAGGCCAGCAGTCAAGAATCCATTGCACAAGACTTGCAGGTCAGAAGGCTGATAACTGGTGGCTCAGACAGAGCCCTCAGGTATTGGGTCTCCAGTTCGTTGATGATATCAGAAGACCTGACAGAGACAACGCTATCGACGTTTACATCTCTGATGAGTATGAGGACGTTCTTGCAGAAGGAACATGGCAGAATATCTTCAAGGTAAAGCCTGCTGTATTCACAAGAGAAGAGAAGAAGGCATGGCTTGCCAAGAACGATAACGTAGCTCTTGGTTCTGACGCATTCTTCCCCTTCGGCGACAACATTGAGCGTGCTCACAAGAGTGGTGTTAAGTACATTGCAGAACCCGGCGGTTCCATCCGTGACGATCATGTCATCATGACATGCAACAAGTACGGCATTGCAATGGCATTCACAGGAATGAGACTGTTCCACCACTAATACCAAAGATCTTTATCACCTCCATTGCATTTGCGGTGGAGGTGAATTGTTTATTAGGAGGATAAGATGGAAGAAACTGAGAATATAGAGGCAATGGAAGAAGCAGTGAAGACAGCTGAGCCTGTAAAGGAAGCCTCTGAAACTGTTAAGGAATCTGAAAAAGAAACTCCAGTGAACAAGATAAATGGCGGGAAGTACGCTGACTATACTGACCACGATCTTTTGAATGAACTTGTTAAGCTCGAAAAGAAGACTGCCTCAAGAACAGGCATCGTATCTGTCTGCATGGCTGTCATAGCACTGGTGTTTGTTGTATCTGCCATATTTGTTGTCCCTAAAGTGATCAGTACTCTGTCTGCTGCCGAGACCACACTTAATGAAGCTACGACTCTTATGGGTGAAGTAAACAACTCTCTTGACGGCATGAACAAGATGATCGGAAACGTTGATAAGGTCCTGACAGATAATACTGATGCAATGACCGAAGCTGTCCAGAAGATCAGCGATATAGACGTCAAGAGCCTTAATGAATCAATCCAGAAACTGAATGAGGCTGTAAATTCGTTAAGCAAGGTCATTCCGGGAAGAGGAAGATAAACTGAAGCTTAATCTGATCTCATGACGGTGCCCCGAAAAAGGGCGCCGTTTATTATTTCCAGGATTTTAAGAGATATCAGCTGCTAATAAAAAAAGGCCGCCTCATATCTGAGACAGCCTGTTAAGATTCTGGAGCCAAAGGCGGGAATCGAACCCGCGACCTATTCATTACGAGTGAATTGCTCTACCCCTGAGCCACTTTGGCGTGCCATAAAAATATACCTATTTGCATGATAAGTGTCAAGTGAAAGAAAGGCAAGGATTCCGCATAAGAATGATATAATTAGCTTGTCGGAGGATCCATTCAGATGAAAGCGTCAGCTACATTTAAAAGATTGATCAGTATAGTACTGTGCATGGCTTTGTTCTGCACTGTATTCACAGCCTGCAATAAAGGCGACGACATGTTTCCTTCGATAAGTTCCGACAGAGCAAATACCTATCCTTCTGAATCTGCAGGTGAGACTTCCATTACAGGTTCTGAAAGCGAGATCCGTCAGCTGAAGGTCGCGCTTCCTTATTCCGAACTTACAATCCAGTGCCTTGTTGCCATGATGTACAGCAAGAATAACGGCCTTTGGGACAGCACTGAGACCGGACTTACGATAGATACAGCCTTTCTGTCAAATGTCGCCACCAATTATGTGGTCACGAATATCGGTTCAGGCAATACAGGCGCTAATCTTGAGACTATCAGGAACTGGAAGGCTTCAAATGAAATGCCTGATCTTTTCCTGGCTCAGGACAGCGAATCTGCATGGAAAGCAGGGTATACAGCTTCTCTTAATGAATCGGTGTCTGACAACAAGTATCTTAACGTCCAGCAGATCTATTCTGATGCACTTACTGCCGATTCTGATGAAGGCGTGTTCTATGGAATTCCGCATTATTGTTCTGCGCAGGTCCTTATCGGCAATCCTGAGTTCATTCCTTCAAAGATAGGAAAGCTTCAGACGAGGAATACCACAGAAGAACTCAAGAAGTATCTGAAGAGCATTAAGAAGGAATACTCATGTACACCTCTGGCATCCGGTTATGAGCTTGTCCCTTATCTGGGTTCCGCATTTAATAATGATAAACAGACTTCATATATGGTTAACTCCGAGTATTCAAAGAATAAGGAAGCGTCCAAACATATAGTAAATAACTCCATATCTTATGTAAGAGACCTGTATTCATCAGGACTTTCACAGGATCTCTATAGCGGTGCAGATCCCGTCTATTCGAGAAAGGCGGCTCTCTGGGTCGATTCATCAGCCAATATCAAGGGCTGGTCAGATTATTACGGAGAGAAGCTTTATTTCCTGCACCTTCCCTGTAAGGATGTAACCAATCCGGGTATTCCTTACTTAAGCACCTATTCATTATGTGTAGCAAAGGAGTCCCTTAATACTGATTTTGCTGCTGAGTTTGCAGCGTTTATCTCTTATGATCCTGATGCTCTGCTTCTTATCTACAGGCTTGAGGACATGACGGGATTCATGCCGCTTACGAGAAATGAGGCAGTATGGGATCTGGTGTCCGGTGATAAGCTTTTCGGACACATGACATCAGACTTCAGACAGGTCATGGATAATGCGGTATATTGCCCTGAGTCCTTTGACAGTAAGTTATACGCAAGTACAAACGAGTATATGGCCGATCACGTGCGGCGGAATGATGATTTCGATCCGGAGAAATGCTATGGCTGACAAGATCGTTCTTCGCAAGCTTCACATATCTGACAGTTCAGAACTTCGCAGGCGCGGCCTGATGGAGGGAACCATAAAGCTCATCGAAAATGATATCAGAGCGTTGGGTTCGGGAAGTCAGGGTGAAGCTATGCTTGCCTCTAAGGACGATGTCATCTATGCCTTGATAAAGCTTTTCAGACCGGACAGAAAGAACTGCAGGGCACATATCGATTTTGTTTTTACCAGTGACGCGAATGCGGATACACAGAGCGGTATCGTTGATGAAGTATTAAGATACTGCTTCCTCGAAGAGTACTATCATAAGGTTACTGTTATCTGTAATCACGGCAATGAAGGCCTTGAGCGCATTCTTATGGGAGCCGGCTTTAATCAGGAAGCTGTGTTAAGAGATGAGGTAAGGCTTAAGAACGGATTTGAAGATGCCGGACTTTTCGCGATGCTCTCGTATGAATATCCAAAGTATAATATCGTCTTCGTTCCGTTTGAAAGAGGCGTTGCAATGGTATCGGGAGGAGAGGATTACATCGATTCCGTAAAGCTGTTCCATTACGGCCAGCAGATCGAAGAACCGTTCGCGCTTAACATTGCAGGAGCGCTTGGTCTTCTTGATGCCAGCGGCGGACTTGCGCGAAATGATGACGGCAGATACAATCTCGAATCCGAACAGCTCCAGTACCTACCGGATGAGCTTGCCAAAGCTTATGTGGAATTAAGGGAATACTTCGACAGCAACAGGGCATCGTTTGATATCAATGTAAGGTTCAATCAGGGCACTTTGTTCCAGAAAAAGGTCTGGAATGCCCTTAATTCCATACCATACGGCGGCACTGCAAGTTATGAGGATATAGCTCTCATGCTTACTGACGGCCAGCTTGCCGAAGCAAGAAAGATAACCAGGGCAGTTGGTGCGGCATGCTCGGATAATCCTGTTGCAGTTATCGTTCCTTGTCACCGTGTAATCGGTAAGGACGGCAGCATCGTCGGATATTCCGCCGGTATCGATATAAAAGACTATCTGCTCCTTCATGAGAGCTTTACGGCGGTAACACCGCTTATTTCCAAGGAGGTTTAACCAATGGCAAAACACGATAAGATAGAGGTCGGGGTATCGACAATCTTAAATCCCGTCCCTGTTGTTATGATCTCATCAGCCGGACTTGACGGACGTCCAAACATCATGACTGCTGCATGGGCAGGCACGGTCAATTCTGAACCGCCCATGATATCTGTAAGCATACGTAAAAACAGATATTCACATAAGCTGATCTCAGAGACAGGCGAGTTCGTAGTAAATCTCGTTTCCAAGTCTCTTTGCAAAGCCTGCGATTACTGCGGCGTAAGAGGCGGTGAGAAGGAAGATAAGTTCGCTTCATGTTCGCTTACTCCGGTCAAGGCAGCAGGTCTTGAGCATGCTTATGCCATCAAAGAAGCCCCTGTATCGATCTCCTGCGTAGTTAAGAGCGTTACAGAGTTAGGATCACATGACATGTTCATAGGTGAGATAAAGAGCGTTACTGCGGATTCATATCTTCTCGATGAGAATGGCAAGCTCTGTCTCGAAAACGCCAAGCTTGTTGCTTATAACCACGGAGAGTATTATCTCTTAGGCGAGAAGCTCGGATTCTTCGGTTACTCCGTAGCCAAAGAGGATGTGATCAGGAGAAGAATGGGAAAAGATACAAAGAAGGGCAAGAAATGAAGTTTATAGGAATCAAGAAAGTCCACGAAGGACGTTTTATCACATCTTACAATGCAGAATATGAGACCAGCCTTGGCAATAAGAAGATCTACGAGATGGTCTCAAGAGATAAGAATATCAACAGCCTTGAAGATATTGCCAGAGAGAAGTGCGATGCTGTAGTTCTCATTATCACCAATTCAGACGGCAGCAAGATCCTGCTTAATAAGGAATACAGGATGGCGGTCGGAGGTTTTGCCTATAACTTCCCGGCAGGCCTTATAGATGAAGGTGAGACTCCTGATGTTGCTGCTGCAAGAGAGCTCTGGGAAGAGACAGGCTTAAAGCTTGTATCAATTGATGAAGTCCTGCCGATGAGCTTTTCGGGCGTCGGTATCACCAATGAGAAGAGCTGCTGTGTTCTTGGTAAAGCAGAAGGGGAGTTCGCTCCAAGCACATCAGACGAGGAAGAGATAGAAGCCCGCTGGTATACCAAGGATGAGGTAAGTGAGATGCTGAAGACCTCCACGGCATTTGCAGCGAGGACCCAGGCTTTTTGCTACTGGTGGGTAAAGTCATAAGATCCTGACAAGTAAAAATACTTGACACGCCCCTTGCGCTTTGTTATTATGTGCAAGCGTTTATTAGGGAGGCGTGTCTTTAAATGCGTGAAAAGTCAGTTAGAACAGACCTTTTGCTCGATTTCTACGGCAACCTTCTTACGCCCAAGATGAGACGCACCTGTGAAAGCTACTATAACGATGATCTGACATTGGCAGAGATCGCTGAAGCAGAGGGCATCTCGAGACAGGGTGTTCATGACACGGTCAAGAGGGCGGAAAAGCAACTTGAAGAGTATGAGGAGAAGTTGGGACTTCTCGCGCTTTTCGAGAAACAACAGGCAAGAGCAAAGCAGGCATTGGCACATATCAACAGCGGAGATTCCGCAAAGGCTGCCAAAGAGCTTGAAGAATTGATAGAGGAAATGTAAGAAAGTGTTTGAGAGCTTATCTGAAAAACTTCAGAATATAACCTCAAAGATGCGCGGCAAGGCTCGCGTAAGCGAGAGCGACCTCAAGGAGATGATGCGTGAGATCCGCATGGCTCTCCTTGAAGCAGACGTTAACTACAGCGTAGTTAAGGAATTCGTTGCCGAGATGAACGAGAAGTGCAAGGGCGCTGATATCCAGGAGTCCTTCACACCCGGTCAGCAGATAGTAAAGATAGTAAGAGATTCTTTGACAGAACTCTTAGGCGGAGAAGAAGGCGATGACAAGCTCAACGTCTCTGATTCCGGATTCAATATAATCATCCTTTATGGTCTCCAGGGTGCAGGTAAGACCACCACAGCTGCAAAGCTTGCAAAACTCTTAAAAGAGTCCGGCAAGAAGCCTATGGTCGTATCTGTCGACGTTCACAGACCTGCAGCTGCCCAGCAGCTCAAGGTATTAAGTGATTCGATCGGCGTAGACTGCTATATCGATCCTGAAGAGAAGGATGCCGTTAAGATCGCAAAAGACGGTGAAGGCAAGGCGAGATATATGCTTTGCAATTACCTCATCATTGATACTGCAGGCCGTACAGTTGCAGACGAGGAGCTCATGGAAGAGCTCAGAGACATCGCCGCTGCTGTAAATCCTACAGAGAAGCTTCTTGTTGTCGACGCGATGATCGGTCAGGAAGCTGTAAATGTGGCTCAGCTTTTCGAGCAGAACATCGGCATGGACGGCTTTATCATGACGAAGCTCGACGGTGATGCAAGAGGCGGTGCTGCACTTTCAATCCGTAAGCTTACAAACAAGCCTATCAAATACATCTGTACAGGTGAAAAGGTCGATGCTATCGAGAAGTTCTATCCTCAGCGTATGGCTGACAGAATTCTCGGCATGGGTGACGTGGTAAGCCTTATCGAGAAGGCTCAGGCTTCCATCGATGAGGAAGAAGCTAGAAAGACCATGGAACGCATGATGGGCAGCGGTTATAACCTCGATGACCTTTATGACCAGTTCGCTCAGATGAAGAAGATGGGTTCACTTAAAGATCTTGTCGGTATGATGCCCGGTGCGGCAGGCAAGGTCAGTGAGGAAGATCTTGACGATAAGATCGTTGACAGACAGATGGCAATCATCTCTTCCATGACCAAGAAGGAGAGAAGAGCACCTTCCATCCTTAATGCCAGCAGAAGAAAGAGAATCGCTGCAGGTGCAGGCGTACAGGTATCTGATGTTAATAAGCTCATCACCCAGTACGAGCAGACTGCGAAGATAATGAAGCAGTTCTCTAACGGCAAGGGCGGCTTCAAGATGCCTAAGGGTTTTGCCAAGCAGGCTGCAAAGATGGGCCTTAAGGGCAACATGGGCGGTATGGGCGGCCTCGGAAATCTTGGTGGACTTGGTAACATGGGCGGCATGGGTGGTATGGGTACCGGAATGCCACAGGGTCTTGGAAGCCTTTCAGCTCCTAAGGATGATGATTACGGTGATACACCTTTCGTTCCTACAGGAAGACGTGACCGTAAGAAGAAGCGCAAGGGCAGAAGATAAAGTCGATCCCGTCATAGATATGGCGTAGATTATAAAAAACAAAAATATATTTTTTGGAGGAAACAAAAATGGCAGTTAAGATTCGTTTAAGAAGAATGGGTAAGAAAAAGGCACCTTTCTATCGTGTAGTTGTTGCAGATGGAAGATATCCTAGAGATGGCCGTTTCATCGAAGAGATCGGTTACTATGATCCAATGACAGAAACAGACGGCATCAAGATCGATGCAGATGCAGCAAAGAAGTGGATCTCCAACGGAGCTCAGCCCACAGATACAGTAAAGTCTCTTCTTAAGAAGCAGGGTATCATCTGATTTATTTCACTTGATTCTTTGAATAATAGGAAGGAGAGCTTTATATGGACGATTTATTGGTTTATATCGCCAGGGAACTTGTCAGCAATCCCGATGAGGTAAACGTAAAGAAGACAGAGCGTGGAAACACGGTCGTTTTTGAGCTGTCCGTTGCTCCCGAAGATACAGGAAAGATTATCGGCAAGAATGGTAAGAGAGCTCAGGCTATCCGTTCTATCATGAAGGCTAAGTACCTCAAAGAGGGCAAGCGCGTAATTGTCGATATAGTAGGCTGATTCTTTTGGAAGATCTCATCATTATAGGAAAGATTACCGGCGCGCACGGCGTTCGTGGGGAACTTAAAGTGTATCCCTTAACGGACGACCCGCGCCGTTTCCTTAAGCTTAAGGATTGTTTTATTTGCGGGCAGAATTTCGAAAAGCCCGAAGCTTCCGTATGCTCTTCTGCAAGAATGGACCGTGGGAACGTTCTTGTAAAATTCGAAGGTGTTCTGGACAGAGATAAGGCAGAGCTCTTAAGAGGCAGATTCATTGCCGTAACAAGGGATAATGCCGTAAAGCTCAAGAAGGACAGCTATTTTATCACTGATCTTAAGGGACTTAAGGTCATAGATGACGACAGGGGAGAATTAGGCGCTGTCATTGATTGTTTTGAGACAGGACCGCAGTTCACTCTCGAGATAAAGCGTGAGAACAAGAGTAAGAATCTCATGCTCCCGTTCGTCAAAATATATTGTTATGAAGTCGATATCGAGGCCGGATATATCAAGTGCAGACTGCCTGACGGCCTTTACGAATTGTACGACTGATCATTTTCAAGCGATGTTCGATCCTAAGACAAACCGTTTTCCTTATCCGGAGGAGACTGACTGTCACTATCTGGAGATCCATAAGGACCGCGGCTTTGTTTTCGATGCATCTTATCCCTATATCGACAAGTCAAAGTCTTTCTTATTCAAGCAGAAGATGACAAGGCTCCTGCTTAATGCTTTTGTTTTTCACGTAGCAACGATCAGACTTGGTCTTAAGATCGAAGGACGTGAGAACCTTAAGAAACATAAGGATATTCTCGATAAAGGTGTAATATCCGTCTGCAATCATGTCCACATGTGGGATTACATTGCCGTTATGAAAGCAATCCGTCCTTATAAGTCATATCTTCTTGCATGGGATAAGAATATCAATGGCGAGAATGGAACACTCATAAGGCTTGTAGGCGGCATTCCAATACCGGAGAAAGATATTGCAGGCCAGAGGGCACAGCTCCGCGCCATCAGCGGTCTTTTCAAGGAACACGGCTGGCTTCACATCTATGCTGAAGGCAGTATGTGGGAATACTATCAGCCTATCCGTCCGTTCAAAAGAGGTTCTGCCTTTATTGCCGTTACCAACGATGTTCCGGTGATTCCATTGGGCTTTTCTTACCGTGAACCCGGATGGATAAGAAAGCATATTTTCGGGCAGATCGCATGCTTCACATTGCATGTCGGAGAACCTTTATATGCTGATAAGTCATTAAAGCAGAAGGACAGGGAAAAGGATCTTACTACAAGAGCCAATAAAGCTGTCTGCGCACTTGTCGGCATAGATCCTGATAAAAACATCTATGAGCCTGTCTTTGAAGACTCCAGAAGGATCGATTACTATACATCGGTCTATGGCGTAGGATACAAAGGCTCCAGGTAATAATCCAAATCGAAAACTAAATACATTTGTGATAATATCTTCCGTGGAAAAGTTGCGGCAAGCAACAAAATGAGGGAGGTTTTGATATGGGCAGAGGCGGCGGTGGCGGAAGCTCTCACAGCAGCTCACATCATTCGAGCAGCCGTTCACATTCAGGCGGTTCAAGATCATCTTACAGATCATCTGGTTCATCTTACAGATCTTCAGGATCATCCTATAGATCTTCAGGTTCTTCGTATTCCAGACATTCCAGGAGTTCGGGAAGCAGCGGAAACAGCGGAGGCGGCGGAGGCGGCTTTGGATGCAGCGGATGCTTTACTCCATTTTTATTTTTGTTTCTGGTCTTAGCCGGATTTGTATATGGATTCATGGATGAAATGCATCTTGATACCATTTATAAGGTAACAAGATCTTCTATTCAAAGAGAAAAACTTCCCGAATCCAAGTGCAATCCTATCGACGAGTGGTACAAGGACGATTGGGGAGACTGGATAGATGAAGCCGGAGAAGGTGATTATTTAATATCCGGTCTTAAGTCGTTCTATGACTCGACTGGTGTTCAGCCTTATCTTTGGATAATGGGTGAAGATGGCAAGGATTATAAATCCACCGAAAGCCTTGAGGAGCTTGCAGAAGTAACATATAAGGAGATGTTCGGTGATGATGAAGGTCACCTTCTCATTATCTTCAGCGAATATCCAAATGAATCAGGCAATTACAAGCTTACTGTTACTCCCGGATTTGATGCCGAGACACAGGTAATGGATCAGGAAGCAAAAGATATCCTGCTTGATTACATTGAATATTATTATTCTGACGATGACCTCAATGAGGGTGGATTCTTCCAGACTGCATTCCGTGAAGCGGGTGAGAGGATAATGACCAAGCAGATGTCATTAAACACAATGATCACCATCGTTATCATTGTCCTGGTCTTGATCATTGGTCTTATGATCACTATCTCAATCATTAAGAAGCGCAGACTTGCTGTCAAGAAACAGAAGGTTAAGCAGGAACTGGCAGAAAAGCATAAGGCTGCAATAGAGCAGAACCAGAAGAAGTATCAGGAAGCCCTGGCACAGACTTATGTAACTGTTACATGTCCCAACTGCGGCTCGACAGATACGAGCATCCGCAAGGGAACGGTAGGCTACTGCAATTACTGCGGTACAGCTATGAAGGCCGATGAGAACGGCAATGTCGTTATCTGCACAGGTAATGACACTCAGACTTGAAGAACATAAGGGATAAAGGGAGGAAATAAAATGGCAAAAGGCGGCAAGGATCTATTCGTGCTGAGGATAACCTGCGCGGCTGTTGTCGTGCTTGTTATCGCGTTTGCGGTTTTATGGCTTCTCCAGGGCAAGGAAGCAAAAATAGAAAGATCAACTGTCAACAGAGAGGCACTTCCTGCTTCTAAGTGTGATCCGGTCGATAAGTGGTATCAGGATGACTGGGGCGACTGGATCGATGAGAACGGTGAAGAAAAGGCCCTTATCGCCGGCATGGAATATTTCTATGAGAAGACCGGTGTCCAGCCTTATCTCTGGATCATGGGAGAGAATGGTAAGGACTATATATCTGAAGGAAGCATCGAAGATTTGGCAAAGGATACTTATGCTGAGATGTTTGGTGAAGACGGTGGTCACTTACTTATCATCTTCCGTGAATATCCCAATGCTTCAAGCAATTACTTAGTTACTGTCAGGCCCGGCGAAGATGCTGAGGAACAGGTAATGGATGAACAGGCAAGAGAGATACTTCTCGGATACATAGATTATTTCTACACAGTTAAGAAGTTTAACGAAGGTGAATTCTTTGCTAAATCTCTCGAAAAAGCCGGCGACAGGATAATGACAAAACAGATCTCACAGGCTGCGCTATATGCGATAATCATCATTTCTGTTATTGCTGTTGCAGGCGTTGTTATCGTGGTCCACATCATCCGTAAGCGCAAGGTCGCTGAAGCAACTCGGAAAGCAGCTGCGGCAAAGGCTGAGGCAGATCTGAAAAAGAATGAGTTTGCACAGCAGAAGTATAATGATCATCTTGAGACATTGTATGTTGCAATAACCTGTCCGAACTGCGGCTCGAGCAACAGCAAGATCCGTAAGGGAACAACAGGCAATTGCCAATTCTGCGGTTCTGCGATAAAAGTAGATGAAGAAGGCAACGTTGTTATTGAAAGCGGCTCGAAATCTTAAGGGATATAAGGTATATGAACTTTTATGTAGCGACATTATTTCCTGAACAGGTAACCTCGTATCTTGATACGAGCATTACAGGACGCGCTCTCGCCAAGGGTGCGATCTCTCTGGAATGTGTCCAGATCAGAGATTATGCCCCGAATAACTACGGGCGAGTCGATGACACCATCTATGGCGGCGGTACCGGCATGATGATCCGTCCGGAACCTGTTTTCGGTGCATATGAGAAGGCTGTCGAATTGTGCGGAGGGAAGAAGCCTTATACCGTATACATGTCGCCCAAGGGTAATGTTTTCAATCAGGCGAAGGCTCATGAGCTCGCTTCAAAAGAAAATCTGCTTATAATCTGCGGTCACTATGAAGGCATAGATGCCCGTGTGATCGATGAGATCTGTGATGAGGAGATATCAATTGGCGATTATGTGCTTACAGGCGGTGAGACAGCTGCTATAGTCGTAATCGATGCCGTGTCCAGGCTCGTGCCGGGCGTGCTTCCCAATGAAGAGGCATATACCAATGAATCCCATACTGACGGATTGCTCGAAGCTCCGCAGTATACCAAGCCTCCGGTGTGGCATGACAAGGCCGTCCCGGAAGTGCTGAAGAACGGCAATGACGCAGCGATCGCAGACTATAACCGCATAGCAGCTTTGGTCGACACATGGCACAAAAGACCCGATATGCTCGACAAACTGGACATTTCTGAAAGTGATTGGGCCAAAATGCTTGCCTTTGAAAGAGGCATGTGCTAAAATTCTCCAGTTATCAGGGTGGTCCTCTGCCATTATCCAGGCAAGAACATCTGCAGGAAAGTGAGGAAATGAACAATATGGATTTAGTAAAAGTCATCGAGAGCGAGAATATTCGCAACCAGTATCCTGATGTTGAAGTCGGAGACTTCGTTAAGGCTCACCTCCTTATCAAGGAAGGCGCAAAGGAGCGTATTCAGGTATTCGAAGGCTATGTCATCGCAAGAAAAGGCCAGGGCCTTTCAGAGACAATAACAATCCGCCGTGTATCTTATGGTATCGGCGTAGAGAGAATTCTCCCTGTAAACTCACCCAAGATCGATCACATCGACGTTATTCGTAAGGGTAAGATCAGAAGAGCAAAGCTTTATTATCTCCGCGATCGTCAGGGCAAGGCTGCAAAGATCACACAGAAGATTTGATTGTAGTTTTCAATTCGATTTACAAGAGGTTGTCTCATATGAGGCAACCTCTTTTTTGCGTATAACTATTGATGTGACGGTACTATTTTGAGAATAAATTGCCGGAATGGTATATGTTTTCGCGAAAGTGTGTACTATCAATAACATGTGTTAAAATCATTTGGAAAGAATTAAGTGAGGGCTTTTATGGCTGAGAAGAAGAATGACATAAACTGGTTCCCGGGGCATATGAGGAAGGCCCTGAACGAGACAGGCGAGAGGTTAAAGCTCGTTGATCTCGTTTATGAGACTGCAGATGCCAGGATCCCTTTTTCGAGCAGGAATCCTGAACTTGACAGGATCATCGGCACAAAGCCCAGGATAGTTATCCTTAACAAGGCTGATCTTGCTGATCCTAATAAAACATCTCGCTGGATTGAGAGCCTCGAATCTGAGAATACCAGAGCTTGTGCGCTTGAGAGCGCTCACAAGAAAGGCTTTGATAAGCTGAATTCCATTACTATGGAACTCATGAAGGAGAAGCTCGAGAAGGCTGCTGAAAAGGGCAGGATCGGCCGTCCTGTAAGGGTTATGGTCGTAGGCGCTCCTAATACCGGAAAATCCACAATAATTAACGCTCTTGCAGGCAGAAAAGCCGCGGTTACAGGCGACAAGCCGGGTATAACAAAGGACTTCAAGTGGATCATGACAGGCGGAAGGCTTGAACTCATGGATATGGCAGGTGTCCTCTGGCCAAGAATAGCGAATGCGAAGAGCGGTATCTGCCTTACGGCTTTGGGCTCTGTAAAAGAAGAGATCACTGATGTTGTTAAGGTCGCTTATGAGACTTTGAAGATAATGATAAGCATCTATCCTGACCTGATCAGGGAGCGTTATGGTGTCGATATTGATATCAAAGAGTCTGAAGATGAAGGATACTTCCAGGATCCTTATTATGATATCTTCCTGGCTATGGCTAAGAAGAGAGGCTGCATTATGAGTGGCGGAAGGATCGATGAGGAGCGGTTCGCAAGGCTTTTCCTGAACGACTTAAGAGAGGGCAGGACCGGCAGGATCACGCTTGAGATGCCTGAGGATTTTAAGTAAAAGGGGATTAAGATATGCCGAAGCTTACAGAAGAACAGCTTAATGCAAAGTATGATGCGATGTATGAATACGAGAAGGACTGCCTTGCCAAAGGTTTTAAGATGATCGGCGGCATCGATGAGGCAGGAAGAGGCCCCCTTGCAGGACCTGTAGTCGCTGCATGCTGCATACTTGATCCTGAGGTAAAGATACTGGGTCTGGATGATTCAAAGAAGCTTTCAGAGAAGAAGAGGGAAGAACTTTTCGTAACCATTAAAGAGAAGGCTAAGGCTTATGCTATATGTGCTGTAGGCCCTGAAGAGATAGACGAGATCAACATCCTTGAAGCTACGAAAAAGGCGATGAGGACTTGCGTTAAAGAGCTAGCTTCAAAAGGCGAGTCTCCTGACATTCTTCTCATTGACGCAGTTAATTTAAGCGGTACCGGCCTTGATGTCATCCCGATAATCAAAGGTGATGCCAAATCAGATTCGATCGCAGCTGCATCCATTCTTGCAAAGGTTACAAGGGATCACATGATGGTCGAATACGATGAGCAGTATCCCGGTTACGGCTTTGCAAAGCATAAGGGATACGGCACCAAGGATCACTATACTGCAATACGCGAAAAAGGAATGACACCAATACACAGAAGATCATTCCTCAAGGTAATACATTAATCAAGGCACTGTGACTTTTTGTGAAAAGTATTGACTTTGTGGCAAAGTTTAAGTATTATAACGCTCGTGAAAGAAGAACATCCGTTTCTCACCTCAAGCGGCTTGCAGCTTGTAAAGAGGTAAATAACTAGATAATTAACCTATTTTTGAGGGGTTTGCCATTAAGGCAGGGTAGTTATGAGAGAACGGATTTTATCCGTTCTTTTTTTATGCGGGAATAGTAAAGTCTTAAACAAGGAGGTGGCTACCATCGCTAAGACCAATGATAATCAGATGATTAACGGAGCTATCAAGTTCCCTCAGGTGCGTCTCATTGACGCTGAAGGACAGATGGTTGGTGTTGTACCGATCGAAGAGGCTCTTAAGAGTGCTGAAGAAGCTGATCTTGATCTCGTCTGCATCTCACCCAATCCAGATAATCCGGTTTGCCGAGTAATGGATTACAACAAGTTCCTTTTCGAAAAAGGCAAGAGAGAGAAGGAAGCCAAGAAGAAGCAGAAAGAGACAGAACTTAAGGAAGTCGGCTTAAAGCTTACAACAGATGTTCACGATGTCGAAGTTAAGCGTAAGATGGTCGTTAAGTTCCTTTCAGCAGGAGACAGAGTAAAGGTTAACATCCGATTCAGAGGCCGTGAGATGGCTTTCCAGAATAAAGGATTCGAAGTGCTCGACACATTTGCTCAGAGCGTCACCGAATACGGTTCTGTAGACAGGCCGCCGAAGTTAGAGGGCAGGAACATGGTAATGTACCTGTCACCGGCAAAGAAAAAATAATTTAGGAGGAACGATATTATGCCCAAGCAGAAAACACACACTTCTTCAAAGAAGAGATTTAAGGTAACAGGTACCGGTAAGGTTCTCCACAAGCAGGCATTCAGAAGCCACATCTTAAGCAAGAGACCTACTAAGAGAATGAGACACTTGAGACACAACCAGGTATGCTCAGATCAGAATGCAAGAATCATCAAGAAGATGATCCCTTACGCTTAATTGCTTAGA
>JAEEGJ010005668.1_pt1 | contig 38806 bp, 29 predicted proteins | sample 8958761 | NCBI WGS metagenome assembly JAEEGJ01 (sample SAMN16246546, study PRJNA631951) | gut metagenome | biome: gut microbiome; feature: rumen; material: RS-attached | host: Bos | place: Iran: Karaj | collected 2018-10
GATGGTAACAAGAAACCAACTGATTTTACTATCGAGGAGCGTTATCAACTCAAGGGCGCACTGATCGATTTAGCAGACCGCATCCGTAGAGCAGCTGATACAATCGATTAAAGGAGAAAATGTACACAGTAGGGTCGGTTCCTACTGTGTATTTTGTATCAAAAAGGGCGTTGCATTTTTGGCCTGTTTTTTCGATTTTCCTTACAAATCTCAAAGCCAACCGCTTAATATACAAGCGATTAGCTTCAATTTCGCTCTTTTGAAAAATGAAACGCTCATGCCCTTCTGGCTTCAGTTATGAAACCCAGTGATCATTCTGCCGTTATTATCTGCCCGTCAATTGTAATCCCATCAATTGAGCAATGGAATTGCCTGCAAGTGGAGTTATTATAAAATTGGATGAATGCTTCCCCATTCTTATCTGTATGGAGCATGGGGTTCCAGTAAAGCGTTCGCCGGCTATCTCCATCGGGATGTCTTTCGTTATAGTTCTTATGCTCAAATTCCAATGGTGTATGATAACCATGAACGTGTGTGTAGCGGATGTCAGGTTGCGAATTCCAGGCTTGATAAGGAGAACTAAGCTCCTTATCTGTCTTCGGTACCAGAAATACCACGACGGATGGAGCAGAATCTGAACTATTTGATGTAAACCAGCCATTGTCGACTGCATTGCCGCCACTCGAATGCTCTGAGCGGATAGGCTTGTTACCGTATGAGAAATATTCACAAACAGGTTTGTCTGTTCTGACAATCATTTGTTTATAGCAGGATAATGGTTTGAGGTGAGATGCCGATATAATACCGTCACATATAGCACGGGCCTGAATATTGGAAATAGTGTCCCCTGGATATTCACCGCCAATATCAACCCATCGCATCGGCAAGGACGGTACATGATACGCGGACAATATCTGTATGAGGCTTATAGGAGTGTCCGTCTGCATATCATATTCGTCTCTCATGTATTCCAGGACTTCATCCATGTCAAGATGAAGTACCGATGTATATAGAGGTTTCCATTTGTAATTACGCCGTTTGCCCTTCACTTCTATTTCTGGCAGTATGGTATCATTTTCCTCAGTCACGTTTAGTTTAAGTTCCGGGACTGTTGTCTCCCACTCCTGATAAGCACGTGGTGGTAATTTCTTCCTATCGAGGATTATTGACAGATCCTGTCCTTCTTCTTTCCGGCTGTAGGAGAGTTTCAGCAATCCGTCTCCATTTACTGCTCCCATACAGAAATCAATCCTTCCCGTGTTGTCAGAGAGCAATTCGCCTTCATACTTGAAGTCCTGATATATCAGATCCGCCTTCATTGGGATGTTGGAGGCAGGCTCCTTTCTGGGAGAGCGGAAGAGCCGGCGAATGGTCCTCTGCAGTTTTCCATGAACACTGATACCCTGTTCTGGCTGATATATGTTTGATGAGGGCTTGTCTTTTGCCTGATTCTCTTTGGTGATATAATCTGCCAAGGAAGTTTCTTTGTTCCTTTCCAGGTGACTGGCCTTATCGGTGACCGAAATTGAGAAATAAGTGTCGGGCAATCCTGTAATTTTCATTTTGACGAGTCCATATGGGACAATACTGGCGGTGTCATAGTCAATGGAAAAGATGTTCCGTCGTTCTTGAGGAAAAACTGTCCTGACTGGTTCCTCGGGAATCACCCGTTTGCTTACCCGCTTACGGTCATACATTGTGTAAAAGGAATGATCTCCATTCTTCACGGCATTGAAAACAGGTATCACCCGTGAGAAATAATTATTACTGCCCCAGTTCATCATATACTTTGTAAAAGCACGAATCTCGAAAAAGCCAGAGAGCAACAAAGGAGGAAGGGGGAACTCACCTGATGCTCTCCCGGCCGACAATCGGTATTGTCTTGAATCAACGATATTCCCTTCTGGTGATAATAGTTCTACATATAGCACTTTGCTGTTGCTTATTTGAAGACCGTCATTTGTCACATAGGCCGAGAACCAGATAGTCTCACCAAGAAAGTAGGAGTCATTGTCCAGATGCAGGTATACGTTTTCGCGCGCTTCTATGGATGAGGTTATGAATAACAAAACCAGAAACAGATAAGAATGGCACAAGGAAATCATCTTCAGATAATTCATCCTCTTATTCATATATTATAATCATTTTACTTGAGTTATTTTCTTTTGCAAAGATACGAATATATCCAATACGTTGTATCAAAAAGGGCTCTTTTCTGGCAACAAGTGCCTTCTGTTGGGAAAGAAGTGGATCTTATTATACAATACTTGGCTCTTATTTGGCATTTGAGTTCATGCGTATAGTTGTCATATCCATTTTTTATGTGTCCCTCCTGCCCCTTCTGAACCTTAATGGAAATTGCCTTTTTTCCCGTTAGGGGTCAGAAGGGGCGGGAGGGACATTTATTTTTGATGATTCCCTTATATCGCGCGCGTGAGCCATATCAGGAATAAGTATACACAGTAGGATCCTATTGTGTACTCATATTAATGACTATTTACAAGGTTTGACTTTACATTTATAATGCATTGGATCCTCAGGATGGCCCCCTATCAACCTATCCACCATCTTGTATTCAATGATTTTAAACTCAATAACATCACCTACTTGAAGAACAGAATTTGTTAGGTCTTTGCCTGTGAATAGAATCTCATCACCTCTAATCGGTCGGTCACTAACAATCTTTGGGTCTTCCGTGATGACAACTTGCACATTTTCTGTTTCAGGACCAATAAACTCAACTATTCCAGTATAGCAGTAATCACTAAAAGCATCTTGGGACTCTTCATCCTTGCTACATCCACTAAAGCAGAAAGCCGCATATAAAACACTGAAGATTAAAATAAACTTTCTCATATTGTTTTTTATTTACAGGGTTTGACTTTGCATGAGTAATGAAAAGGACTATACACATCTTTACTACATCCTGCCGAGAAAATAATCAGCAGGAAACACATAAAAAGAGACGTTTCTTTCTTCATATCTTTATCATTTTAGAATTTTCGTGGCAAAGATAGGAAGTAAATAAATCAAATGCAATTTTTTAGCGTTGCTATAATAATTTCTTGCGTTTCTCCGTTTTGGCTTGTAATTTATTGAAAATATGGAGATTTTTACTCCATTTTTAGGAATTGTGAACTATGAGGCAACGGTTTTTGCTTAGAACAGGAATATTTGAATGGCTTTATTAATAGGCTAAAAATCATAAAATTTTCTAATTTATTTTGTGAGTTGCAAACGTATTTGTATTTTTGCAAAAGAAATCGTTGCTGCCATTGTGTGGCTTCGAGGAGAGCATTTAGACGGAATTTATCCTATCTCTTAAACTTAGGAAATTCAAGACAAGGGATAATGAACAGATAAATGCTCACGTCCATGATATGTTGTCAGATGACATCTATCATATCGGGCGTGGGCGGTTGTTCATTATATTGTCATGGCTTCCTAAGGCCCAAGAGATGATAATGGTGACTGGCCCCGCCTTTTCTTTTTCATATGCTTAATATGTACTGGCAATAACAAATTTGACACTATAGGAGCAATGGATTTACAACAATTTGGTAAACGTCTACGGTTGATACGTAAACAGTTGGGACTGACTCAGGTTCAGGTGGCTACAGAAACCCATCTTTCTCAGACTGCGATTTCAAGGGTGGAGAATGGAGATGAAATATATGCCTCTGCACTGATAGCCATCCAATATTTTTATATGTCGAAACTCAGGCTTGATTTTCTGATTGCTGACGATTTGGATACAGAGGACATTCTTTTAGTACAGGAGGAATATGAAAAGTGGCAACAAAAAATACTTTTTATCGTCAGGGAAATCTGTGCATCCACAGAAAAGAACCTTCAAAAATTGGAAATGCTTCAACAGCTGATTATTATATAGGTTTCGTCCTAATACGATAAGAGCGAAGCGTCTCTTGACTGATGATCATTATTTTTTTTATCTGTTCATCATCTCTACCTTGATGTTTAAGTATCAAGTAGAATAATCTGTAAGGGGTCATTTTATCCGCCCGCTTCACTTTCTTAATACGATAGACTCCCCAAAAGTCGATAGCGCCATAATATGAATTATAATCTGAGTAGTCCTTATCTTTCCAATTGAGTGTAGTATTACCTGCTTCAATTTCTACATATCTTGCAAATCCATTCTGTAATTCAGGTTCCATCCCTTTTGAATAATTAATTATCTGTAGGTTGAGTTTCGCTATTTCTTCTTCACAATCTTTGCCTGTCTTTTTCAATTCTTCTATTTGTGCAAGATAGTCACATATTTGCAATTGTTGTTCCTGCAATAACATTTGGCGCTTTTGTTCTTTTATCTTCTGAAGGTGTTTCTTTCTGAGGAAAATCATGGTCAGCAATAGTAGCACAATAATAAGAAGGAGGACACCATTCCGCCAATAGTTCAATTGTTGATCTAATTTATGTGTCTGCACTTCGTGATCATATCTTATTTGTAAGTCTCTGATGGCATTATTTTTTATTTTGAATTCTACACTATCACGAATAGCGATGATTTCATTTACCCTATCGCTGATACTGTCTATCTTGCCAGTCTCTATTTCATACTCTATCAGGTTCTGGATGATATTGTCTTTGGGCGTGGGGTCATCAGTGGCAAGTGCCCGCTGCCATAAATGATAGGCTTCTTGCTTATTGCCTTCATCATAACAGATTTCAGCAAGAGAAGATAATGCCATTGGCATCTCTTTTAATGACAAAGCTCTCTGAAAATAGCTCTTTGCTATATTGGGGTTTGATTCTTTGTAAACAAAGCCTATTCCAGATAAGAAATAAGGCAAATCTTTTTCGCGTACATATTTAATATAAGGAGATAGTTCGTCAGTACAAATTTTAATGCTGTCGATGATTCCCAGATTTGAATATGCAAGGCTTGCCCTGAAATACGCATCAGCTATCCACCTTTTATTATTAATGACCTTGGAAAGATTTATCATCTTCTTGGCATATTCAAGCTGTATATCGTAATTGCCATAAAGGCTATTGATAAAGGATATTCCTTCAGAGATTTTGTATTGCTGACGAATATTTCCAGAGAGTTCTGCTTGTTCCTCTGCTTTCTTTAAGTATAGGATAACTTCTTTGGGTGCTGCTTTTTGATATAATCCTACCGCTTTATAATAATACGCGTCAGAAAGTTTTGTCGCATCAGTACCATCTTGGTAATATTTGATGACTATATCCAACAGACTGTCTGAAGAAAGCGGATGATCAATAAGGTGACTTGTCTGTACCAAAAGAAGGTAGTAGTGGGCTTTATCTTCTTGGTTGAATGTGATAGTACTATCAATGCTCATCAATACCTGATGAGCAGAATCGTATTGCTCTGCAACAATCAGAGAATCTACCATAGCAAATTTCTGGTTTAGATTTTGATAACCACATCCAGCACATAAAAACATCAAAATGAAAAAAGAAATAGTAAGTCTGCTCATTGTCATAGATGATTTTTGTGCAAAGATAACAAAAAGTAGTTGAAAAAGGAGAAAAATTTGATATTTTTTTATTCAGAAAGTGCAGAATAGTTTTAAGAGAATATATTGCAGTCTTTGGAAACCGTTGCTGATAATGTGTTTTTCATGTCTGTATGGATGTATATGTCTCTTTTACAATAAATTACAGATAAAATTTGAGAAACGTAGTGAAAAGAATTTTTATCATAAAATATTTGGTTATTATTATTGTTTAATCTACCTTTGCAAGGTCTTTTTTAAAAACAAAGAATTATGAAAAAATTAATTATGATTTTAATGATGGGAATGATGATGTTCCCAACGGGTAACATGGGGACGGTTCTTTTGTTATACCGATGACTGTTTTAACCATTTACATTTTCTACTGTTCGCTTAACAATGATGTCTTTCTTTTCCAGCTTCGGATACAGACGCCAATAATATATTATGACGGCAGTTAAAAGAGCCAATCTATCAACATAGTGAAGCATCTTTGTCTCCAATTCATAGTTTTCAGTCATGTCTGTTAGGAGCACACTGTTGAGTTTATACGAAGTGTCATTTCCCCAAACTCTGCCGATGATGAGCGTATAATTGCTGAAATCCACATCGGGCAACTCTTTTGTTCCCATATAGGCATCCTGAAATTCCTGACGGCTGTTAATCATCAGGCAACTTTTGTCATCCCATTCACCCTGCTCGAAGAACGTCTTGATTTCATTCCCCTGACCGTCCCAATAAGGACTATGTAATTCATCACGGAAGAACACTGCCAACGGATCTGACATATCCACCTCAGGCTTAACCCATCCGTCATAAACCTCACCGCCCCGCACACTATCATTATTAACGATATCAACATTGTCAATATCATCATTGCCAATATCATCATTGCCAATATCATCATCTTTACTGCAGCTGCTCATGCCGACAACCAGCATCAGCACAGCGAACATCCAAAATATACGATTCTTTTTCATATACCTATTTATTTCTTTTTATATAGTACAACTCGATTCTTCTGTACACAGTACGGTTCCTACTATGTACACAGTAGGGTCGGTTCCTACTGTGTACTTAATGCTCAGTCTATTCCATCTCTTTCTGATTTTGTACCTTTCTTTTGAATGTTGGCTCGATCATATATTCATCCTGGGCGGGTTTGGAGACGCTGTTTGTTATCAGGTCGACACTCCATCCGATAATGCCACCAAGTAGAATGTTTCCGAATGCCCAGCCGTTAATAGCCTTTTTGAGTATGATGTCCTGAAACTTGTAGTTCTCTGATTCTATCCGTATACGCTGGCCGTCCAGCTTCTTCCTCTTTACCTGTACAACTGCTGGCAAGGTTACATTCGGGTATGACTGTTTTTCGGTGGTGATGGTGACAGGTTCAAACACGCTGCTGCTATTGATGGTGATGGAGGGATCTCCACCTGACACGATGGTTGCACACGAACAGAAGAGTGTGGCCGTAGCCACCATACTAATAGATACGAATACTTTTCTCATGTTTATTACTATTTTTTGACGATTTGTTAAGTCTTTTTATCTTTTTAATGAATGGATCAGAGAACCGTCCCCTGACCCACCCTGATTCATTACTGTCTTAATTCTCATGTTATTTGCCTTGATAAGTGATCAGTAGAACCGACCCCATGATCAACTGGTACTTGTTTTTTCAAAATCCTGAAGCATCTGCAAGGCTGCCTCATCTGGCTTTATCAGAGTGATCTTTTCCCCTTTCCAGTGAAGTATCAGGAATTTGCCTGCCATCGAATTGTATTCCAGCTCGTATAAGATGTTCTCCGTCTTCCCATCGGCTGTTAGAGTCAGGAACTTGTCGCTGAACTTGTATTGATAGCGTTTTTCTTTCTTCGTCATTTCTAACAGCAATCCCTCATATTCCGCTATGCGCAACCAACCGTCAGCACCAAAATAGTAGCCAACAGCATAGAATTTCCCTTCATCCATCAATTCCTTGAGATCATCTTCGGTACCGCTGTCTAACCACGTGCCAACCATATTGATGGTTATTTGTTCGAGTGGCTCGTCGTTCTTATAGACCACGTCAGTTACGGTCTCTGCATTGAGGGCGAGGGTGACGCCGACGATGGGAAGCAGGGCCAACAACTTCAGGGAGTTGCGGCGTGGGGATTTATTAACTAACATCATATTAATTCGCTTTTTGGTAGTGCTGTTGTTGATGCCGTTGGCGAGGATACAGGCCTTTGTACCCGTCGCCTTCCGCATCAGTAGTTGGATGTATTGACTCACGTCTGAGCCTGACGAGAGGACGGATGCATCGGCTTCATACTCGTGGATGGTTCGCAAGTCGCGACGCAGGAGCCATACCACAGGGTTGAACCATTGCAGGGCCGTAAGCACTTCAACGAAGACGATATCCCAACTGTGGTGCAGCTGGATGTGTCCCCGTTCGTGGGCAAGGATCGAAGGGTTGCACTCCTCGTAGTCAATCCGGCTTAACACGATGGTGTGCATCCATGAGAACGGTGCGACAGGCAGGTCGACAACTGCCAGTGTCACGCCATCCTCCAACGAATGTTGCTCACTATCCTTAATCATTCGGCGAAGATACCGATAACTGTTTGCGATGTATAGCAATCGGCAGAGAAGGCCGATCATAAAAATAGCAAAGATAACAGATGGTTGCAAGAGGATCTTTATTGTGTCAATCCAACTTTTCTCAGGAGCTGTCTGCACGGCATCTATTGTGGATGCTTCCAAATCTGTGATTACCAGTTCGGGGCGCTCTGCCGTCTGCATCTGTTCAACCTCTATCGTCTTATGCAGCGTGATGACGCACAAGGGTAAGAGAAGCGAGAGCAGGATGGACGATAGCAACACGATACGGTTGAGCCGATGCATCGTCTCACGCTCCATCAGCAGCCGATAGCAGAAATAGAATACGGCTATCAATACTGCTACCTTCAAATCGTAGATCAGAAAATCTGCCATTACTTGCGGTTCTTAAGGATTTCCATAATCTCACTGACTTCTTCATCGCTTAGCTGCTCGTCCTTGGCAAAGAAAGATACGAGCGATGCAAACGAGCCTCCAAAGAATGTATTCTGCACCTCTTTCATATAAGCACGCGTGTATTCCTCCTTGCTGATAGTAGTACTGAAGAGCTGGGCCTTTCCATGTTTCTCCGAACTGACGAATCCTTTATCTTTTAATATCTTGAGGAATGTGAGCAGAGTGGTCAGGGCCGGCTTGGGCTCTGGGAACTTCTCCATAATCTCAGATGAATAACCCTTGCTCTCTGGTAACGACCAGAGTATGTTCATTACTTGCGTCTCAGCCTTGGTTAATGTCTTTTTCTCTTTCATATTCTAATCTTTTAGAGTTTCTGGCAGCAAATATACTCTAACTTTTTAGAACTTCCAAATATTTTTCTCTAAATCGTTAGAATATTAACATGATTTAAGAATACAAGGGAAATCTTTCAATTCCCGCACGTATCATCGAGAAATGAACAAAAAAGAACAAGCCCCGTTGCCGGAGCAACAGGGTTTGATGGGGGTTACGACTCATGGGACTTTCCCCCATGAGTTCACCTATGAGTTCATAAAAGATTATTCTGCCTCATCCATCTTCTGCCAGCAGGAGTTGCGCAATAAAGCAGGAAGATCAAACACGGCACACCAACCGTTAAAGCTACTAAATATACTCCCATATCTTCTATTCTTTTATTTTTTTCGTTAATATTATTCCAACACCTAATGACGTGAAAGCGATGAATAAACCTATAAAGTAGATCAACACTTTGTTGTCAGTTAAATCCTTAAAGAGTGACGCTATTACGACACCTGTCATCGTATACTTTGAAATCTCCTGAGTAGTCAGCCGACTATTGGGCTGTTGAGCTTGGGCTTTTGCCCTCTCACGTCTCGTACTCATCGGCAAAAGTAGCTAAAAAGTTCGACACTTGCAAGCTTTTTCCTCGAAAACTTATCTCTGGACATCTTTTTTGCCGTTTTCCGCGATTTGGCCAAAGATGGGGCGTTTGTCCACACAAGTTGAAGAATAATTTGCTTGATTTCTTGGAATCAGCCCAAAATCGCCGTAACTTTGCATCAACATAATAAATAAAGACAGTAATTGTTTCATCATAAATAGTTTCTTTTTCATACGTTTGTTTTTAGTTAATTAGTTAGTAAACGTTTAGGGCTCGCTGAGATAGCGGGCCCTAAACGCATTAATACTGACGACTCAGAGACTGTCCCCGTGAGTTTTTGGGTTTGGCGGTCTGGAGGAGGCAGTGGCGGATGCCAAGAAAGTCTTGCTGGATCCAACTGAGCGGTTCGGGTGTAGAATCGCTGTTGCGGACGATTCTGCCGTCAGGCGAAACAATACAGTAGGCTTCACCCATGGGATAATTAGTGACTCCCAGGGGTTTATATAAATCCTTAAGCCATTCTGCGTTGCTTGACATATCATAATAATGATTCTCTGCGCTGCTTGACATGTTGTAATAATAATGCTCGCCTTGTAACTTTGTAAAATAGCGTAGCCGGTAAGCATTTTCATATCCTACAGGATTCAGTTTCCAATGGCTATTATAAACGTTCACCCATACGATATCAAGATCACCCAATTCACGTTGTAAGGGTAAAATCACACTTCTCACAAAATAAGGGATATACGACTGCCAGAAAGTGACGAAGATAGTATGTCCACGATAACGTTCGCACAACGTCTGGAACACCTGTGAATTGGGAATGCCCTTTAATGTGTCACCAACGATTTCTTTTGCAGCCAGCCGATCATGCTCCTCACGGTATTTATCCTGCCACGTCAGTACCAATTGCCTGTAAGCGGGCGGCAGATTGGCCAGTGTTTCGGCAATATCATCAGGATTGAGCTGACCGAACTGACCACTCATATATTCCCGTAACTTCCAGACGGTTTTCTCATGGTCAATAAAAGTCGGGAAAAGTGTATTTACATTGATGTTGTACCGAAAAAGCTCCCACAGGTCTGGACAGTAGACTAACTTAGGATCATTGAGGAGACGTTCGAATGCATCCAGTTCCGCTACTACCGCATCGCGCTGCCAGTCAATCAGTTTCTCTTTGGCTATGGGGGAAGCATTAGCTTCGTTTTCCAGCTCCCTTGGCGGGTCGGTCTTAATTCGCATCACTGTCTGCATCTGCCAACATAGTCTGACCAGTTCCTTCAGGGCTGGCGACCATTGCTTTTCAATCTTCATCGTGTCGAGTTGGACCATCCGCAGTTCCAGTTGTTTGGTAGGCGGCATCGCGCGGATTTCAATAAAGCGGTTCACCTCTTCTTCGTTCCTGAAGATGTTAGCGAAGTACTTTACGATGAAGTCTATATTGTAAAATGACAAATGCTCGTTCAGCTCATTGGTCAATTGCGCCAACGGGCCCTTCGTTACGTAGAGAATAGTGTTGTTGTTTGTTTTTCCATTCATATACCGATCGTTTATCTCACGCATATTGAGATATACTTCAGTCTCTGCGTCTGGTCCTACATAGACAATACTCATACCTCGTCGCTGAGGATCAAATATAAGCGTGACTGGTGTGATATGGGCTACTGGCAGGCGGAAGGTAAAGTCGCCTGTGGGCGATACCTGTGCACAAAGTGTATCATATGGATTTGGTGATGAGTTCGGATGACGTATTGTGAGTGACATCCGCCCGCACATGCCAGGCCTGTAACCCATCAGATGTCCCTTGATGGTAGCCCATCCGAAACGATAATCCACCTTAGGCAAGGTGTCTTGTACGGCCATAATCTCCTTCAGCCGTTCCTCTACAACCTTTGGCAACTGAAAAGGAGGCAGGGGATTGCCGTCAAGACGGATGCCGAATATGCCATGGTTGTGAAACTGAGGATCAATCATGTCTACTTCTGTCACATCAGCCGGCAGTGGCGGAAAAACGAATTCTACGCTATACTTTTCCTTTCCAATTTCCTTAAACGTCTTTGGTTCGTCTGGCCGGAGCCCATAGTCAGAGATAATCTGGCGGAGGGGATAGGTGCGGCCCTTCATATCACGTAGACAGGTCTCATGACTGAAGAAGATGACTTGCGAATCCCATCTGAAGATCTGCAGATGGAAAACGGTGGCTGTATCGCTCATAACTACGGAGTCTGTCCACAGACGATCGGGCATACTCTGAAAGATGTGTTCAGGCTTGATTATGGTGCGCTCTGAGGCCAAAGCCTGGCAGATGGCAGCGGCCATCACTATTATTATAAGCAGTAGTTTTTTCATCATCGTTTTTGTTTAGTCATTAGTGAAATCAACGGGCAACACGAAATGGGCATCAGCAATTCTGCCGAAACGGCGGGCAGGAATCCATTGAGGCATCTGCTCCACGATTTTAACGGCTTCACGGTATGCATCCTTGTCGCCACGAACCAGTCCGATGTCGTCTATCGTTCCGTCTTGTTTGATGCGGAACTGCACATAGGCCCGCTTGCCAGCCACAGAGGCGTCATTCTCTAAGGCTTTGGCCACATGCTGCTGCACAAAGGCCCGCAAGGCAGAGGTACCGCCAGGAAACTCCGGATCTTGAGTGAGGTCATGATATTCGACCCGATAGACATTGTTGACATAGTCCTCGGAAGAAAGACTGTCTGTGGTCTCTTCCTTGACTGCCGGTTTTTCTTCTGACTCAGCGGATTGCATATCGGGCACATCGGATGCCGGAACGCTCTCAGGTTGCTGGTCAGGCTGTGGGCTTGGCTGCGATATTTCCGCTGCCTTCCCGGCACTCTCTACTATTTCCTCTACCTTTTCGTTCAGCTTGGGCGTAGCAAAAGCCGTCAATACAACGAGTGTCACAGGCAGGATATAGAGCACTTTGCTGCGGAGCCAAGGATTCGACTTGGGATGGTTCATCATATAGATGCGCTTCTTGATAAGGCTGTGGTTGAAGTTGTTGGCAAAAGCGTAGGAAGTATTTGCCAAGGCCTTCTTCACAAGGAGATCCTGATAATTGTGCAATGAAATGCCTTGATGCAGAACATAATCATCGGCCTCATATTCGTGCACATCACGAAGACTACGCCCCAGCAGATAGACAATGGGATTCCACCATTGCACAGTCTCTACAAGCGTCAGAAACAAGATGTCCATGGAGTGAAGACTGAGAACATGGGCTTTCTCATGCAGCAGAATCTCACGGCCAAAAGGCTTGTAGTCACTCTCGCTGATGACTATGCTCCGCATCCAACTGAAAGGTGCCACGTCATCGATATGACAATAGATAGTCGCTTCCCCGCTTTTGTCAGTCCACAGACAACCGCCCCGGATGATCTGGCCAATCCTGAACAATTGCCAGAGACGGATGCAAAGCGCCAGACATATACCTATTATGTATACCAGCGCGAGAAGACACATTGGGGTCAGGATACTTTGTGACATGCCGTGACACAAAGTATCCTGACCCCATTGTGACTCGGCCTCCTGTGTCATTAACATAATACGTTGCTGCATTTCATAGACAACAGGCTGGGCGGGAGTTGCCAACGACGGGATGTCGACCATCGGGAGCACCAAAGCCAGCATGAGAATCGTAAGCAATGTGATACGATTCATGCGGAAGAAGCTCTCCTGCCGCAGCATCAGCGTGTAAGGCAGATAGAGCAAAGTCAACACAAGGGCGGACTTGATGCTATAAACAAGCAGTGCCATCATAAAGCATCCTCCTCCATCAGTTTCAAGAGTTCCCTGATTTCATCTGCAGAGATATGTTCTTCCTTCACGAAGAAACTGAACATCGACTTGAAGCTATTGCCGAAGAAATCGTCCTTCACCTCTTCCATCACCTGACGACGGTATCTCTCCTTGGTGATGAGGGGCGTATAGATGAGCAGTTTGCCCGTTCCCTTCTTATGCTCTACGAATCCCTTCTGTGTCAGGATCTTCAGGAAGGTGGCGATGGTCGTATAGGCAGGCTTGGGTTCTGGATAATGCTCCAGAATATCGTTGACGCACGCCCCTTTCTGCAATTCCCACAGGACGTTCATTACCTGCATCTCACCTTTTGTCAATGTCTGTTGCTTCATACTCAATTGTCTTCAATGTTTGACTGCCGCAAAATTACTAAGTTTTTAAAAATCTAAAGTCTTAGTAATCGCAAATCTTTCAAAATCAGCGATTCTTTAACTTTCATTATTAGTAATTCAGCGGTTGTTATTAGTAATTAACGCACAGATCGGAGGGCATTAGAGCAAAAAGGCAGGCACCCGAATAGGATGCCTGCCTTGATGTATGATATTGTTACGAGGATTACTTCCTTACCTCAATCTCGCCGTCGTTCTCAACAGAGCCGAACCAGCCGAGTGTATTCACGTTGACGCGTTCCTTGCTCCAGGCCTTGCCGATGTTGGTGGCAACCATGTAAGGAATCTCGCCGTCCTTCGGGAAAGGCAGCACAAACGTACCGTTATTACCCTTGACCGTCACCGTGACATCGTTTCTCTCAGGAACCCAGCCCTGCACATCGAAGCGGGCATATTCCTTCATGAGGTTATAGTCGGGATCGATGGTGTTATACATGGTAGGAACATCGTAATTGTCACTCTTCGACCACCATTCTGTGTCGCCCACCTTGATGGAGAAGTCGAGCGTACCACCCATAGCGCGGACAATGCACTCATACTTGTTCAAGTTCTTATTATAAACCACGTCGAACACGATGTCGTTGAAGTCGAAGTCGCCGACACCACCGAGGTCCTCAACCATATAACGCTTAGCAGGCGACAGATCCTCTACCCAGCAGATCAGGTCGTGGTATTTACCGTCGTTATTGCAGTCGAAAGCTACATAAGTGTGGTTGTTCAGAGTGAAAAGCTTACACTTCTCAAGGGGCTGAGCGTTTTCTTCGGATTCGAAGAACTCAAAATTCCTGCTGGCAATAAACCATTGGAAACCGTCTACACCTTGCATGTTGGTGGTATTGACAACGGCGTATGAATTCATGTTCATCTCAGTAAAGAGATGGCTGTCGTTGACAATCGATGACCATTTATCACCCCAAGAACGAAAACGGAAGGCATTGAACTTTGTATACTTAAATCCAAGCAGGCTTTTCTGCCTATACTGCACACCCAGATAATAATAGTTCAACAACGTCTCACCATGTGAATAGAATGGGTGGAGATTAATCTGAGCGTAGTTGTATGGCCAATCGACTACCGGCTGACTCTCAACCAGTTGCTTCACCTGCTCAAAGTCGGTAACAGCATGCGGATAGTAGGTCTCAAAGAAGACGGCGTCCCAAAATGAAATCAGTGGACCGGACTTCACCCAGACGGGAGCTGCCAACTGGCCCAGGGCACGTGTACGGGCGTTCTGCTCAGCATTGGGATAGTTCATCTGAGAGAAGTCCCAGCTCTGGTTAGGATTCACCTCGCCAAAATGCTTTACAAAAGCTTCCTTGTACTGCTTTTCCGTGTCAAGAACCTTCGCCTGTTCTACTGCACTCGGATCGTAAAGTTCTTTGTTTGAGCAACTTACAAAAGCTGCTGAGATGGACAGCATGGCTGTCATCGCAAATAAAATATTTTTCATTTTAATGGTTATGATTTATTTATTATATAATGGTATTATCTTCATCTTCCTAAAAAAGTCGTGCAAAGGTACAAAAAATTGTGGTATGACACAAGGCCATACCACAATTATTAATATTGTTTAACACTTTTACTTGAACAGGCTCAGGGCCATCTGACGGAGGCAGCGGCGCCAGGTCAGGAACTCGTGGGCTGTACCCTCTGAGATCAGACCTTCGGCATTGAAGCCGGCAGCTTTCAGGTCGGCAACGCTCTTGTTGATGCCATCAGGATTCTCCTTAGAGCCGCAGCCCTCGAAGATATACTTCACAGCCGTAGGATCCTTGATCTCCTCAGGTGCATACTGACCGCCAGAGAGCAAGCCCCAGTAGCCGAACACCTCAGGACGGCGCAGGGTGATGAGCTTGGTGGTCATACCACCCATCGACAGACCTGCCATAGCGCGATTCCACTTGTCGGACTTGGTCAGGAAGTTCTTGTCGATATACGGAATGAGCTCATCGACGAGCACAGTCTCGAACTCCTTAGCCGTGAACTGACCGATGGTTCCGAACTTGAAGTCGTTAGTCAGACCATAGGCCATCACGATGATGAAGGGCTTGATCTTACCATCGGCAATCAGGTTATCCATAATCAGACCTGCCTTACCCTGGATAGGCCAGCTGGTCTCGTTCTCACCCCAGCCATGCTGCAAGTAGAGCACAGGATAACGCTCCTGAATACCCTTGCCACCTGCCTTCACAGGATTACCCTTCTTATCGACGAGTTGTCCATAACCATAGGGCAGATAAACCGTAGCCTCCTGCATCTTACCCAGACTGGGTGAATAGAACTTCACCGTCTGCATGCTGCCATGAGGAATATCGGTGCGCTCAGCATAGAAGTTCTGATCGGGAGCAGGAATCTCGATGCCACTCTCCCAACGGCAAGAACCGAAGTAGTTGCCTGTACCCGGGTCATTGACAGTTGCGCCGTCGATGGTCAGATGATAGTAGTGGAAGCCGGGATCCATCGGGCCCTCAGTGGTTCCTGTCCATACACCGTTGTTATCCTTCTTCAGCACTGTACCGCCACGACCACCGAGACCGAGACTGACAATCACCGACTTGGCATCGGGGGCCTCGATCTGGAAACGGGCATAACCCTCGCTGTTCACCTTTGGCCACTCCTGACCAGGCTGATTCCACTCGTTGATGACGAAGTCCTCCTTCGGCACACGCTTGTCCAGTTCGGGGTCGAAGTCGCGGATAGCACGGAAGCAAGCCTTCGGACGGTAATTCTCGTCGAAGGGCAGCGGGTGGTTGTTCACACCGAGCCAAGAATCCTGGTCGCCTAGGTTCCAGAAAGTCACGTTGTCGATAACGTCGGCATGCTTACGGAACACCTTGAACAGACGGGCATACTGGTCTGTCTGAAGCGTTGACATATAAGCGGGCATCGGCTTAGCCTCACCACGTGAGAACATCAGCTGACCACCGCTCTCATTGTTCATACGCAGGTCGAGCTCAGTGATATTGATATGCTTTACAATCTCCTTGAAACGAACGATAGCCTTCTCAAGCTGCTCCTCGCTGGGGAAGTAGATGTTGTAGTGGCCCTGCATACCGATACCGTCGATGGGAACACCAGCATCCTTCATCTTCTTCACCATATTGTAAATGCGCTCACGCTTGCCCTCGTCTACGCAGCTGTAGTCATTGTAGAACAACAGCGTATTGGGATCAGCCTCACGGGCAAACTGGAATGCCTTTGCAATGAACTCGTCGCCGCAGAGCTGGAAATGACGGCTCTGACGATAAGGACTGGGCTCCTGACCCGGACGTCCAAAACCGAAACGGGGACCGAACTGGTTATCATCAGCCATAGCCTCGTTCACTACGTCCCAAGCATAGACCACATCCTTATAGCGGTTCACCACCGTATGAATGTGCTCGCGCAGACGCTGATAGAACACCTCTTTCTTGACGGGTTTACCATTCTTGTCGGTAAACATCCAATCGGCAAACTGTGAGTGCCAGCACAGGCAATGACCGCGCATCTTGATGCCGTTCTGACGGCAGAAGTCTGCAATCTTATCAGCCTTCTCGAAATTCCACACGCCCTCCTTCGGATGAATCTCACCGGGCTTCCAGTCGTTCTCGGCAGTCACACTGTTGAACTGCTTGATGACGAGAGCCTTCTGGGCATCGTCAGTAACATTGCGCTGGTTCAGCGCTACACCAATGGTAAAATAACCTTTGTAGGCATCCTTCAGGCCGACATTCTCTCTGGGATCAACCTGACGAAACTGTGCAAATACGGACGTGCTACCTACCATAGTCAGGATCAGTCCGACAAATAATTTCTTCATCATTTTAATGCTATGATTATTTCAATTCTACAATTTTACAATCCTTCAATTCTTATTTAAACAAGCTCAGTGCCATCTGACGGAGGGCGCGGCGCCAGGTCAGGAACTCGTGGGCGGTACCCTCAGAGATATGACTCTCGGCATTGAAACCGGCAGCCTTCAGCGTCTCCACAGCCGACTTGATGCGGTCGGGACCTTCCTTAGAACCACAGCTCAGGAAGATATACTTCACCTGCTTCTTGTCCTTGATCTCCTCTGGGGTATAAACACCACCGCTGAGCAGGCCGTAGTAATTGAACAACTCAGGACGAGCCAAGGTAATAGAGTGAGTCTCCATACCACCCATCGACAGACCGGCCATAGCACGGCTCTCCTTCTTGGCGATGGTGCGGAAGTTAGCATCGACATAAGGGATGAGCTCGTCGCAAAGCACCTTCTCGAAGTTCTGGGCAGCAGCACCGCGAGCACCACCACCAAAACCACCAAGACCCATCTCATTGGTCATACCATAGGTGCAAACCACGATGAAGGGCTTAATCTTACCCTCGGCAATGAGGTTGTCCATGATGAGGTTAGCATGACCCTGTGTCATCCAGGCGGTCTCGTCCTCACCCCAGCCATGCTGCAGATAGAGCACGGGATAACTGGTCTTGGCATCCTTATCGTATGTCGGCGGAGTATAAACGAATGCACGACGGCACTGCTTGGTGCTCTCACTCCAGAAGAGGATCTGCGAAACCTTTCCGTGAGGCACATTCTTCATAGCATAGAAGTCCTTATCCTTGGCGGGAATCTCGATTCCGCTCTCCCAACGGGTAGAACCGTAGTAGTTGCCTGTACCAGGATCGTTGAATGTACCACCGTCAACGGTGATGTGATAGTAGTGGAAACCCTCGTCCATCGGTCCGGCTGTGGTGCCTACCCATGAACCGTCATAGGTCTTCTTCAACTGAGTTCCACCCTGGCCACCGAGACCAAGGCCTACATTCACGGCCTGTGCATCGGGAGCCTCAATACGAAAGCGGGCATAACCCTGAGAGTTCACCTGCGGATACTGCTGTCCGGGCTGGTTCAGCTCAGAAGGCACGAAGTCCTCCTTGATTCCCTCCTGCTGGGGGAACGCACGGCTGGCGTCAAACTGAGGACGCTGCTGGCCGAAGCCACCGAAGCCACCAGGGCCTCCCTGACCACGACGACGCTGTCCCTGTCCAGGACCTCCCTGGCCAAAGCCACCCTGACGGGGACCACCCTGACCGAAACCGCCCTGAGGACGCGGCTGACGTGCGGGACGTTTAGGCATATCCCATTTCGGAGCCTTCATATCACGGATATACTCATAAGCCAACTTAGGCTGATAGTTCTCATCCCAAGGCAGTGGATAGTTGCGGGCACCGAGCCAAGAATCACGGTCACCGAGGTTCCAGAAGGTCACACAGTCGATGACATCCTTATGCTTGCGGAACACGCGGAAGCAACGGGCATACTGGTCAGCCAGATACTGCTTCACAGAGTCAGTAACAGTAGCACCCTCACGGCTGAACTGCAAACCACCACCCATCTCCTCGTTCACACGGATGTCGAACTCGGTAATGTGGATGTGCTTCACAACAGTCTTGAACAGCGTAATGGCTGAGTCGAGACGAGCCTCAGAAGGATAGTAAATATTGTAGTGAGCCTGCATACCGATACCGTCGATGGGTATACCCTTGGCCTTCATTTTCTTCACCATGTTGTAGATGCGGTCACGCTTGTGAGGATCTACGGTGCTGTAGTCATTATAGAACAACAGGGCCTTCGGGTCAGCCTCATGTGCATACTGGAAAGCTTTCTCAATGAACTCGTCACCACACAGACGGTACATGGCGCTCTGACGATAGGGATCGGTAGCATTGGGGTTGTCCTCCATAGCCTCGTTCACCACGTCCCAGCAATAAACCACGTCCTTGTAACGGGAGACAATAGCCTGGATATGGTTCTTCATACGAGCATAGAACTGCTCCTTAGTTGTACCCTCGGCAGTCATCCAACGACCGATCTGAGAGTGCCACATCAGCGTGTGACCGCGCAACTTGATACCGTTCTGACGGGCAAAGTTGGCGATACGGTCAGCATTCTCCCAGTTGAACTCGCCCTCACGGGGTTCGGTGGGTTCGGGCTTCATGTCGTTCTCAGCCGTCATGCTGTTGAACTCCTTCTTCACAAGAGCCGACTGCTCGGGATTACTCACATTGCGCTGGTTCACAGCGACACCAATCATGAAGTAGTCCTTATAGACATCCTTCAATCCTTGTGCTTGGACTGACATACAGCCAGCCAAAGCCATCAACAATAAGATTTTCTTCTTCATTTTCCTGAATTTTAATGAATAGTTTATTAGCAATGGTGCAAAATTACAAAAGAAGAGCCACATCGGACTCTTCTTTTGTATCATATATCTTTGCAAATGTAACACGCCCCTGTTATCAGAGCGAAATAACACATTCTGCGCCGTTATAACTCACTTGTTGCTGACGACCATCGGGCAAAACCACTGTAAACTGTCGCGACTTCAACATGCCGAGGAATTCACCTTTTCTGGCACCGATGGTCAGTTTGCGAGCCTTGTCATTCCAAGAGAAAGTGATGGTGCTGAATACACCTTTCTCGTAGTTATAACTGTCACCCTCATCCTCATAAAGCACAAACGAACCGTTGGCACCAGGATAGACGCGGATCTCTAAATTATCCCATGCCTTCTCACCTACATACTGCATCTCAGGACCGAGGGGCAGGATACTACCCGCACGTACGAACATCGGCACACGGTCGATCTGAGTTTCCAAAGTCACCGTCTTACCGCCCTGATATTTCTGATTCGTCCAAAAGTCATACCACGTCGTCCCCTTCGGCAGATACTTCACAGCACTCTTTGCTTCCTGCCAATTAACTCCTGTCTCCTGACTCCTGTCTCCCGACTCCTGTCTCCTATCCCAGCCCGTCATCGCATTCGTGCGGATCACCTTCTCCTCAGTATATTGTGGATCCACAATCGGACAAGCCAGAATACTGCGGCCGAACATAAACTCATCGGTCATATTCCACACTTTCTTATCAGCAGCGAAGTCGGCAAACAGCGGACGCATATAGCTATCGTTGTTCGAGGTCACCTGCCAGGCAGTACTATATAAATAAGGTATCAACCGATAGCGCAGACGAATCTGTTTCTCGATGGCATCGTAGATTGGCTCTCCCTTCTGTCCGAATTGCCAGATCTCACGTGGCGCATCAGCACCGTGACTGCGGAACACAGGACAGAACAGACCATACTGCATCCAGCGCACATACAACTCCTGGAACTGCGGATTCTTCGGAGCCGAACCAGAACCACGCGTGTTATACGAACTGCAGAAGAAACCGCCGATATCCGTATTGAAATTAGGATTACCCGTCAGCGTAAAGCTCAGACCTGCGGGCACCTGCTTACGCAACATGTCCCATGAGGAGTTCACATCACCGCTCCACATATTCGAGCCATAGTGCTGCTGCCCAGCATAACTCGATCGCGTCATAATGAAGATACGCTTACCCCGATCGTCCTTGCGCTGGGCCTGATAAATGCCGCGCACTGTCTCCAATGGGAAGGCATTGCGCTGCGAGCGCCACGTACCACCATACACCTTGTGCTCATAATCGCTCTCACGGGGATTAAAGAAGTCGGGATCGGTAGAGTCCATCCACCAGGCATCACAACCGTAATCATAGAGTGTCTTCAGATATTTCCAATAGATAGCACGGGCCTCGGGATGGAAGGCATCGTAGACCTTCACCCCTGAAGGATAGTCGCGCATCGGGGGCCAGACATGCGAGATACCGCTCTGCGGCCACGTCTCGAAGGGCATCAGGCATCCGATCTTTTCCAACTCGCGGAACTGCTGCGTCATCGGTCCGAAGCTTGCCCAGATGGAAATCATGAAATGAGCGTGCTTCTGATGAACATTCTGAATCAACTGCTTGCCGTTCGAGAAATCCTCAGCCAGGAAGTCCATTGCGTTCCACAGATAGTTTGAACCCCAGTACTGCCAGTCCTGGATGATACCGTCAAGAGGCACATTCAGACTACGATACTGATCAACGATACCCTCGGTCTCACGGGCGGTCTTATAGCGCTCCTTCGACTGCCAGTAGCCGTAGGTCCACAGTGGAAACATCGGCACATCACCCGAAAGATAACGCATCTGGGCAATCACACCGTCAGCCGAACCACCATACATAAAATAATAGTCCACGCCCACACCTGCCTCAGAGGTAAACGTCATTCCCTGGGCATTATCCTCAAACACAGTCGGTGAGTAGTTCTCCCAATAGAGTCCCCAGCCCTTGATGCTCTGCAACACATTCTGGAAGTCCTCCAAATTCGACTGTTCCATGCGTTTCTTCTCACCGCGACGGTTCATCTTACCGTTCTGGATGGTTCCCAAGCCGTAGATGGCCTCGTCCTTATCAAGGGCGAAGGTCTGGCTCACCTCAAACTCATCGATATTCTTCCGAATGAGACTCCAACCTTTTTCCTTTAAGAGAACCTTGCCTTTGTTCGTCATAAAGGTAAAGGTTTTCATTTCCGGATCAATCTTCACCGTCAGTTCGCTACTTTTCCACGTATTACCGCTTTTACTGACGGTCACATCCTGCGGTTTCGCCGTGATCACCAGCGTCTTCGTGGGCTGACCCTTTACAATGTGTACGATACTCGGAGTGATGAACTCCACTTTTACATCTTGCGCAAAAGCAACAACCGTGAACATCACGGTCATCCATGTGATAACAAGTCGTTTCATTTTCAATAGTTTTGTTGATTTGGCTGCAAAGTTACAAAAAAAAGCAACAATTTCCCACTTTTTTTGTTTCATTGTTTTTTGTTTTTGTAAAAATTCGTATCTTTGCAGCATGATGACGAAGAAATTTTACCTAACCATGATAGTCCTGATGATGGGCTGTCTTTCTGTGGCTGCACAGAAGAGTATTGTGATTCTTTATGAAAACGACGCCCATTGTGGTATCGATGGTTATCAGAAGATGGCGGGCCTGCGCGATGCCATCAGCAAGTCGGATACGGCCTATGTCGGTATCGTCTGTTGCGGCGATTTCCTGCAAGGCAACACCACGGGCGCCATCTCCAAGGGCCAGTACATCGCTGATATCATGAAACTGATGGACTACCACGCCCTCACGCTCGGCAACCATGAGTTCGACTACGGTGTGCCCCGTTTGAAAGTGTTGTTAGAGCAGGTGGGTGCTCCTGTGGTTTGTGCCAACTTCTACGAGGCCGGCGAACCGCAGCCCATCTATGCCCCCTACGTCATCCATCAGTACGGCAATAAGAAGGTGGCCTATGTCGGTGCCTGCACCCCGGAGACAATGATCCTCGAGGGCTACTCCTTCTACGATACCAACGGCATCCTGCTCTACGACCTCAAACCGAAGAATTTCTACGAGCTCATTCAGCAGGCCGTCGACAATGCCCGCAAGGAGGGTGCCGACTATGTGGTACTGCTCTCACATGTGGGTGAGACCCCGCAGTCGATGGGATTCAGTTCGCACCGTCTTGTCAACAACACCCGAGGTATCGATGTGGTGCTCGACGGTCACTCCCACGAGATCTTCGAGGGTGTGAAGGTGAAGAACCTCGACGGTAAGGAGATCACCGTCACACAGACGGGTACGCAGTTCGCCAATATCGGTAAGTTGCTCATCACCCCCGACGGTCGATTCATCACCCACCTCATCAAAAGTAAGGAGATTGATGATGAGAATGATGCGGTGAGTGATGCCACAGAAGACATCCACGAGAAGGTAAAGGCCGTTACCTCTGAAAAAGTAGGTCACAGCGACTACACCCTCGTGGTAAGCGATGAAAACGACCAGTGGATTGTGCGTGGCGAGGAGACGAATGCCGGCGACCTCGTGGCCGACGCCTATCGCTATGCCATGAAGGCCGATATCGGTCTGGAGAACGGCGGTGGTATCCGTAACGATATTGAAAAGGGCGACATCACCTATGGCAACATCATCGGCATGCTGCCTTACGACAACACCCTGCGCCGTATCATGGTCACTGCCGAACAGTTACAGACGATGCTCACCCGCTGTACGGCCCTCGTGCCTGTGCTCGACGGCAACTTCCCACAGGTCTCCGGCTTGCGTTTCACCATCCACAGCAAGAGCCACCGCGTCAGCGATATCGAGATCTTGCAGGCCGATGGCAGTTACAAACCCATCGACATGCAGCGCACTTATAGTGTCGCCCTCACCAGCTACAACCACGATGCTGGCGGCTTCTTCGACTGTTTCAAGAAATGTGTGGTGCTCCAGGAGAGTTCGCTGCGCTACTACGAAGCCCTGTCCGACTACTTGAAGAATGTCCTCAAAGGCGACACCGGCAAGGCCTACGCCAAGCCGCAGGGCCGCATCAAGATCATCGAAGACTAATCTCACAAAAGGGACCGTCCCCATTGTGAGATTTTCAGCGGTTAATTCGCAACACAGGAGCGATCTTGTTACAAGGCTCCGGAAGATTCACCTCAAGCCCGTCGGACGTCTGACGGGCTTTGATTTTGCCATAGCCCAGGAGATAGACAGACGAGATACTTTTACGGAAATCAGGATTGCCATTGGCCAGTGACTTGATTACGAGCTTACCATCCTGCGGCCAACCCATCGCGGTCGCATACAAATACTTCTTCGTCTGGTTGAAACGGATGTCGCGATAGTCCATACCGTTATACTGCCCCTCGTTGAAGCCTTGCGCATTGATGGCGATCTTTTTCTCTGCCACAGGTCCCTCACCGAACTTCACCCATGGACGGGTGCCGAAGATACTCTCGCCATTGGGCGTCATCCAGGCTTCCAACTCATCGAGGAACTGCGCAGCCTTCTCATCGTAGGTACCGTCAGCCCGCAGGGGGATATTCAGCAACAGATTGCCGTTCTTCGAGACGATGTCCACCAGCTGCTTCACCAGATTCGTAGCGGTGCGATAGCCACGTTCGTAAGTCCGGGTGTTATAGTGCCAGTCGCCGATACAGTTACACGTCTGCCAAACCTCATTCATGATGGCATTGGGCGCACCGCGCTCCACATCCCACGTCAGCGCCTTCTTCTGGTCCTCAGAGAGAATCTTGCCAAACACCACACTACGCGGGTTCTTATTATACAGATGGGTGGCAATCTTCAGTCCACAGTCGCTCAACGGATAGAAGGGCAGCACTGTCACATCGAAATAAATCAGATCGGGCTGATAGCGGTTGATGGCATCGAGCGTACGGTCATAGAAATTGGTGACGAACTCAGACGACGGTGGACAAGCGCCATTCTCCCATCCCCACTGACTGTGGATGGCGCTGTTCGACCACGAACGGTCGCTCATCGGATGATCCTGCTGGTAGAGCATCTGCGGGTCATAGCCATCCCACCATTTTCCTTTGCCGTCTTCCTTCTTCAGTTTTCCATCGTAATACACACCCGCCTTCGCACCGTTCTGGTCGTAACGCTGCGCCGTCTCATACCACAACCACGCGTGATCGGCGTGAAACGAGATACCCAGCGGCAATCCGGCCTTCTTGGCAGCTTTTGCCCAACCGTCCAGAATGTCCTTATGAGGACCGATGTTCTTCGAGTTCCAGGGCTGGTACTGCGAATCCCACAAATCATAATTATCGTGGTGGTTGCCCAACACGAAGAAATACATCGCCCCGCAACGCTTATAGCGCTCCACCAATGCCTCGGGGTCCCATTTCTCCGCCTTGAACAGCGGCAGTACATCCTTGAATCCAAACTCCGACGGATGGCCATAGTGCTCCATATGATACTTATACTGACCATTGCCCTCGATATACATACCTCGGGCCATCCAGTCACCTGAGCCTTCCACACACTGCGGCCCCCAGTGCGCCCAGATGCCGAACTTCGCATCGCGGAACCATTCGGGTGTCTGGTGCGTCTCCAACGACTGCCACGTAGGTTCATACCGTCCCGTCTGCATCTTTTCATGCTGCTCACTCACGGGCACTTGATACGTCTGCGCCATTGCTACGGTCATTCCGCAGCACACGGCCAATGTCATGATGATTCTTTTCATTTCCTTGATTTGTTAGTCTGTGTGCAAAGATAGGAAAAATCGAGCGGAAAAACAAATATTTTCTGGCAAAAATCCTTTGAAGTTACGATTATTTTTCGTATCTTTGCTCCCAGAAAACGAATCAAATATGAACTGGATATTTTGGATTATCATTGCGGTGGCGGTATTGGTCATCATACAGGCCATACGACAGTGGCGTAAGAAGACGGCCGACTATGCCCTGCTCAGCGAGCGCGTACATTATCTGCAGACGAATACCTACGCCTTTCTGATTGACCGTAATTTCAAGGTGAAGGAGACCAATTTCTACGAGCTCAACGAGAACATCAAGGACGACCAGCCTTACGTGCTGGGCAATGTGCTTCACTGTCAGGACGGCTGCGATTCAGGTCTCTGCGGCACCGGCATCTCGTGCGGCACCTGTCCCATCCGCATGGTGGTCAACAATGCTTTCAAGCTCAGGCGCAGTTTCGACCATGTGGAAGCCACCATGCACCTCTATGACGAGAACCACGAGGTAAAGCAGGAGAATGTGATCATGGACGGCGAATTGGTGTACGTAGGCCGTGAACCACACCTGCTGGTGAAAGTGAGGAAAACCATTTAATCCAGAGAAAGGCGCCGGCAGGCCAACCAGACGACAATCATACCCAGAATCGTTATCAACAGGAGTATGATGCCAAACTTGATCATCGGTTTGGCGATGCCCTGATCAGTCACAACGACAGCCACCGACCAGTTGACACGTTCGATCGGGGTGTAATAGACGGTAGAATGCTTGCCATTGATTTTCGTTTCAACCATGCCAATCTTCCTGAGTTCCAGGCTTTGCCCCACCTGATCCTCGGTCAGCTTCACGGGTTTTCCCTCTGGGCTAGCGATGCTGCTGCCGTCGTTGTTGAGAACAACCGTATAAAACTCACCGCCGTCATTCAACAGGAAAAAGTTCAACAAGTCATTGTTACGACTCTCATCGTCAATCTGCTGCACTTCCTTGGACAGCCACTCGAAGGTCATATCGGCACCACAGACGCAGGCCAGGTTACCCGTCTTGTCATAGATGGGCTTCACAAACGTGGTATAATGTCCGCTGATGCTTGTGCCGTCAAAGTAATAATAGGGATCTGACCAGAAACTCTCCTTGGTATCCTTCGCACGGATATACCATTCTGACTTATGATAGTTATGACTGGCTGAGCCTACCTGTCTCACCTCGAAATCATTATCGTCAACATGGTGTACGTAGGGCTCGAACCATTGGCCTTCCGAAGGGAAATAATTGGGCTCGAAAGCAGCAAAATAGCCTCTCACCTCAGGGTTAAGACTGGTCTTGCTCTCCAAGGCGGCAATCACGGATGCAGGCGTATCAAGGTGTTTCTCCACCTCGTCGAATTCATTCATGGCATTCATCTCCATGCTGCTCACGGTATTGCCGATCTTCTCAGCGGCGACATTCATGATACCCACATAGTGCGTGTGACTCGCTGACTTGACGGCCTGGTAGTATATCCAATAGGAGATACCCGACGAAACGATAAACACCGCCAGCGTTTCCAACATGATAGATCGCATGTACTTCTTCGAAGATTTAGTCATTTGTTTCACTGTTACATAAGATAGTAATGAATAATTTCTGCAAATTTAGTAACTTTATTGATTTACTACAAATCCCTTTGCCGACAATTAACACATTTTAACCGCAATTGCCGATAAAAATCCGTATCTTTGCAGCGGAATCAATCATCATCCGACAAAATAATAAGTATAACTAAAAGCATTTTAACTTATGAAAAAGCTATTTATGACTCTAACGCTTGTCTTCACTATGAGCACAAGCATGTTTGCACAAACCGAACCCACCGTTCTCGAAGAAGGCGGAACAGGCCCCTACAAAGCCGTGATGTACGAAGTGGAAGGTTTCAACGAGCACACCATTTTTGCCCCGAAAGACCTGTCGGTATTCAGCGCCAAGAAACAACTGCCCGTATTGGTATGGGGTAATGGCGGCTGCGCCAACTCACCCCGCGGTCACGAGAAGTTCCTCAACGACATCGCCTCCTATGGCTACCTCGTACTGGCAACGGGTATCATGCCCAAGGCCGATGCGCCTCGCGGCATGGGCGGTATGGGACGCGGCAACCAGTCGCGCTCGGAACAGCAGGTAGAATCGATGGACTGGGCCTTCGCACAGAATGCCGACAAGAACAGTCCCTTCTACCAGAAGATCGACACCAAGAACATCTGCATCTCAGGTATGTCGTGCGGCGGTCTGCAAGCTCTCTTCAACTGCTTCGACCCACGCGTCACCTCGATCATGATCTGCAACAGCGGACTCTTTGAGCAGCCGGAGGACGGTGGCAGCGGTCAACGCCGTATGCCAGGAATGCCCAGTGTACCGAAAGCCAAACTGAAGGAGATCCACTGCCCTATCATCTATATCCTGGGCGGTGAGAGCGACATTGCCTATAACAACGGTATGGACGACTTTAAGCGCATCGACCACGTGCCCGCCATCGCCGTCAACCTGCCCGTTGGTCACGGTGGCACCTACAACCAGCCCAACGGCGGTGAGTTCGCCATTGTCGCCCGCGCCTGGCTTGACTGGCAACTGAAAGGCGATCAGGATGCCTCGAAGATGTTCTGTGGCGACAAGCCCGCCATCTTGCAGCGCAAAGATTGGACCCTGGAGAAGAACGCCAAGGTGAAATAAATATAGTACGCGTGCTCACGCGGAATTCGGTAAAACACCCTTAAACAGGGCACATTTCAAGTGTTTTGGCCAAAACTCGGACATAGGTTCTGAGTTTTGGCCAAAATTCATTTTGTTGGCCAAACAAAAATAGAAGAAAAACGCAAAAAAGAGAACAACCTGCTGAAAAACACCCTAATTTTGCAGTGTCGAAAAAATAAAACGACAACATAATAACATAGTAATAACAATTTAAAAATTTACAATTATGACAACAAAGAAAAATTGGGTAAACCTGGTGCTCATGAGCATCGTTACCGTAGCCACATCGTTCAGCTTCACAGCATGTTCTGATACTTTCGAGAGTGACCAGCTCGCCAATGATGGCAGCGAGGAGAAAGTTAGCAGAGGAGAGCTTCTCGATCCGATCGCACTGATCTACACAGACTTCAATTCCGCAAGCGACGTACAGATCATGACCGCCGACACCACCAAGATCAGCATCAGCAAGGCACTGGCCGACAAACTGGACATCACCTCATTCGTCGATCACCCCATGGGTATCCAGGAAGGCGAGCACATCCGTCCTTATCACATCCGCGCCACGAAGGAGATCCTGCAGGGCGACCGCTATATCCTCGACGTGGTACAGGCCGGTATCGGTGAATTCATCGCAGACCCCATCGCCATGAGCACCGATTTCTATAAGAATGACGGCAGCGCTACCCGCAGCGCTTCGGGCGACGCCTATACTGACGCAGAGGGCGTAATCCATCCTCAGGGAGTCTATGTCATCGACGTTCCTGCTGACGCTCCGGAGTTTGCTACACGCAGCCTCGACGAATTTCCTATGACCTACTTCTCTGCAGAGGAAGTCCTGGGTCTCACCACCACACGCGGCATCAAGAGCGGTACTTATTTCAAGATCGACAAGAAAGGTAATGTGATCAACCTGCAGTCGGAACTGAAGAAGGACATCCAGTTTGGCTCTGACGAGGACACCATCATGGTACACATGAAGGCTCCCGTGACATTCGACCTGAACTACAAGCTCTATATCAACTGCGGCCGTAAGAACTACGTGGTTCCTTACATCAAGGGTTTCGATGCCAACATCAATGGTTCATTCTCTTTCAAGCCCGAGGTGACCATCGGTTTCGACAAGGAGGTGAAGATCGCTGAGAAGAAGGTGAAGATTGGCGACTTCAAGGGATTCAGCTTCAAGTTCACTATCGCAGGCGTTCCTTTCTGGGTGGACATTAAGCCAAAGATGTACATGAAGTTCGACGCAAAGGTCGGTGGAAAGTTCTACGGCGGTTTCAAGTACGAGTACGAGAAGACCTTCAAGGCAGGTATCAAGAAAGACAATGGTTGGAAGGCTTACGGCGACTCTGAGGTCCAGAAGAACGAGTTCACCTTCATCACCCCACGCGGCACTTTCAATGCAGAGGCAGGCGTAGCCCTGATGCTCGGAGTGGACATCCTCATCGACAAGTGCGCAGGTCCGGAGCTGGCCATTGGTCCGAAGGTGAAGGCAGAGGCAGAGATGACATTCGCACCGTTCGATAAGCAGAAGCCCCTCTCATTCGAGGCATCGCTCAAGGCAGGCGTCTATGCAGACCTGGGAGTACAGATGAAGTTCTGGAAGTTCAACATCGCAGAGTGGAAGACCACCTTCAACATGGTACCCGAGAAGAAGATCTGGAGCTATGAATACCCACAGGATATGGACAACAAGAAGAACGATCCCGTAACGAAAGTTCTCGACGCAGCCACAAAGGCCATACAGGAGGCTCAGTTGTAGGCCGAAGAGAATGATGAAGTGAAAAGGTTATAAAGCTTCCCGCTCTGGGGAGCTTTTTTATTGCCCTTTCCGTTGACACGACTCTATTTGTTTCATTTTACCCCTATAATTGTTTCAACTTGCAGAATGGTATTGTATATGTGGAAATAATAACGTATCTTTGTGGCAAAAATCAGAAAAAAAACATTATCAAATGAAAAAGCAAATCTTTATCTCAGCGCTTCTCCTGCTATTGACAGGATGGAGCAGTATTTATGCCGAGGACGGCAGTCGCCTGTGGCTCCGATTCGACAACGTCAGCAAACCCGCCACAATCACAGGCGTAAAGGGTACAGCTATGACCGAGTTGCAAACCTATTGGCAGGGCAGCCCTGTGCTACTGAAACGGCAGAAGGGCATAGCCAAGGACGGCTATACTATCAAGAGCCAGGACGCGAAAATAGTGATAACTGCCAGCAATGATGCAGGACTGCTCTATGGTGCCTATCACCTGCTACGTCTGCAAGAGACTGGCCAGTCGTGCAACCAACTCAACATCAGCGAACAGCCTGTCTACGACCTGCGCATCCTGAACCACTGGGATAACCCCAACGGCACCGTGGAGCGCGGCTTTGCTGGTAAGAGTATCTTCCTCAATCCCGACCCAGAACGCATGAAGATATATGCCCGCGCCAATGCCTCTGTGGGCATCAACGGCACCGTGCTCAACAACGTGAATGCCAAGCCAGAGGCACTCTCCACCGAGAGTCTGCAGAAAGCCAAGAGCATCGCCGACCAGTTGCGCCCCTACGGCATCCGCGTGTACCTATCTATTAACTTCGCTTCGCCCATCAAGGTGGGTGGACTGGAAACAGCTGATCCGCTCAATGCAGAGGTCGTCAAATGGTGGAAGGAGAAGGTGAATGAAATCTACAAACTGATTCCCGACTTCGGCGGTTTCCTGGTGAAGGCCAACTCCGAAGGAGAACCTGGCCCTCAGGACTTCGGACGCACCCACGCCGACGGAGCCAATATGCTGGCTGGCGTGCTGAAACCCCACAAGGGCATTGTGATGTGGCGCGCCTTCGTCTATGCGCCCCAGAGCCCCGATCGTGCCAATCAGGCCTATCTGGAGTTTATGCCGCTCGACGGACAGTTTGCCGACAATGTCATCATACAGATCAAGAACGGTCCCGTTGATTTCCAGCCCCGCGAGCCTTACAGTCCGCTGTTCACCGCCATGCAGAAGACACCGATGATGGTCGAGTTCCAGATTACGCAGGAGTATCTCGGTGCTGCCAACCACCTGGTCTATCTCGCCCCGATGTGGCAGGAATTCTTCTCGTTTGTGAAACCACAAACTCTGAAGGCAATGGCAGGTGTGGCGAACATCGGTGACAACGTCAACTGGTGCGGCCATCATTTTGCGCAGGCCAACTGGTACGCTTTCGGACGTCTGGCCTGGAACCCGAATCTCACCAGCGAGGAGATTGCCAACGAGTGGCTGCAACAGACATTTAGTCTAGGGAGCGCGGTAGCAAATCCTTCACTCTTCACTCTTCACTCTTCACTTCTCAACCTGATGTTGAGAAGCCGTGAGGCCTGCGTCAGCTACATGATGCCATTAGGCATCCATCATATCTTTGCCGGCACCCATCACTACGGCCCAGAGCCCTGGTATGCGCCGCGAGGTCTGAGAGCCGACTGGACACCGCCTTACTATCACAAGGCTGATAGCATCGGTCTGGGCTTCGACCGCACGCTCACAGGCTCAGCCAATGTCAAGCAGTATCCCGATGACCTCTGCCGTCTCTACAACGATATCAACACCTGTCCTGAGAACCTGCTGGCTTGGTTCCATCATGTGCCCTGGGACCACAAGATGAAGAGCGGCCGCACTTTCTGGGACGAGCTCTGTCACAAATATGACGAAGGCGTCCACGAGACTCGCCGCTTCCTCGCCATCTGGGATGCCATGCAGCCCTACATCGACGCTCAGCGTTTCGAGGAAGTACAGCGCAAACTCCGCATCCAAGCCCGCGATTCAGAATGGTGGCGCGATGCCTGCCTGCTCTATTTCCAGACGTTCTCCAAGCGTCCTATCCCATCAGACGTGGAGCATCCCGTACACAACCTCGACGAAATGATGCGTTTCCGCATTCCCATCAGCATGTACGAGAACCCCGAGAGCGGATATAACAAGTAGCAAAGCACTCAACGCCAGCCGCCAGGACCGCCGCCCATGCCGTTGCCACCCGAATAGGATGACAGACTGACACTGGAGCCGCCGCTGACGGTGCTGCCGACTACGCCCAGACCACCGAAGTAACTGCTGCCGCCATTGAGGCTGACACCTGCGGTCAAAGTGGGCTGAGAGGCACCGCTGACCACAAGACCACTACCACCGCTTGATGGCGTCTGGAAGGCAAACGTCTCGTTGCCGACGGTCAAGGCGTACCAGGTGTTGGGTGTCCACGATGAAGCCTGATAGCACGCCTGCGAAAGGCTGGCGCCGCTCTCCACTCCACCTACGGCGATGATGGTGCCGCCAGTGACGTAGAGTTTCTTGCCTCCCTCGGTATTGGCGTCGATGGCCACCTCGGGTTGTCCAGAGCAGATCGCATAGACCACACCGCCCTTGATATAGCAGTTGCCGTTGGCATCCAGACCGTCATTATTCTGACCCTGGGCAAAGACGTAACCGCCGCTGATGGTCATGTTGCCCTTCGAGTTGATGGCATCGTCGTAGGCATAGCTGGCCACTTCGCCGCCAGTGATCCGGAGTTCGCTCTTGGTCTCGATACCCTCACCATTATATCCGCTGGTACGTACCCAGATGGTGCCGCCGTTGATGGTCAGATTGCCATCCACCTTGATACCCTTGGGCGATGAAGTGTCATTGTTGCTCTTAAACTGTCCACCGGTAGTGACGATATTCACGCTACCGCCGTTAAACGTCGCTTCCATATCCACATTGATACCCTTACCGCCAGAGCCCGTACTCTTCAGCCAGAGTTCTCCGGCATTCACGGTCAATGTAGAGTCGGACTTGATGCCCGCTGCACCCTTGGCTTCCTTATCCTCTGTGTCGTATACGCCGTTGCCAGAGGTCAGGACGGTGGTACGTCCGCCATTCACGATAACATGACTCTCACAGTTGATGCCCTTGGCAGCAGCCGCCGATACCTCCACATTCAGGATACCACCGTTGATAAAGATACCGTCGTTGGCCTTGATGCCGTGATTGGCCGATGATTTCACATACACCTTATTACCCTTGCGGAATACGATGTAGTCAGCCGAGTGGATACCGTTGTTGGTGTTGCCTGTCACACTGAGTGAACCGCCGCCGTTGAAGAGCAGCTTGCCTTTACAATAGAGAGCGCCTTTCTGACTGCCGCCCGTGCCATCGGTCAATGTGTTCGTGGTACCGTCGGCCAAGATGATATAGGCACGCTTGCCACTCAGCAGGTTGAGCGCTGCCGAGTCGGGATTGGTGATGTTCGCCCCGCTGAGTCTGACGGCGTATTTCTTGTCACCCATGATAGTCAATGAACCGTTGGTCGTGGTTCCGCTCACCACGTAGCACACTTTTTTCGTTGCGCCGTGATTGGCCGTCACGTGACCACCGTTGACCGACACCTCTACACCATTCTCCGTCTTAGCCGTGGGGTTCGACAGGTCGATGGCGACTTCGGTCGTAAACTCATTGTTCTCCAACTGGTCTTCCTCATCAGGGAAATACTCGGCTGCGGCCTCTGTCGGTTCTGCCGTCATCGCGTCGAGGCTGATGTCAAACGTGGCCAGTTCGCCCGTTATAGCGGAACTGCCGTTGCCACCGGGTGTGTTGCTGCCGTTGCCGGACATGTTACCATTATTCCAACTGTTGCCGCCGTAGTTCTCACTTTCTGTAAACGGATCGTCCTTTGAACAACCTGTTATGACTGTTACAGATGCTACAAGCATCGCTAGAAACATAATCTTCTTCATATACCTTTGACGTTTTTTAGAGTTCTTACTTTTTTACCTTTTTACTTTTTAATGCTGCAAAGGTAGCCAATGACCCCAGTTCCACCAAAAATATTCAGCGAACCGGCTGTTTCAATCTGTAAAACGTAATCCCAAACGATTTGTAGAGTAAAAAGAATTGTAATTGCCGTATTCTGATGAAGAAATAATCATGATATCTTGGAAGTTATAAAACTTTCTACTACCTTTGCGACAGAAATGAGTTGTCTTCTAACGTCCACGGAATTGTACTGTGGTTTAGATTGCAACTCATTTCTATTAATTGGTACATCAGATTATTTTTGAGACGACTTTATACACGAACTCTATACACTTTTCCCAAAAGCTTAAGTGTTGTTTCGCGGGCGGGCCAAAGAGGATATCAGCCGTTTCTTCAAACTCCTCTATGGCCTGAGCAAGACGAGGATTGTCTACCTGGGCAATCAAAGCCATAAAATTGTCTTGTCCGTCCAACTTACCCTCGGCTGTTTTTAATACATACTTGTGACGATTCTCATAGTTATTAAACCAGATAACGAATAGCCGGTTCCGGAACTTCTGTCTTCCATCGCCCGTCTCTGTCAGATATAACATGACATCATTATTACAGGCGAAGAATTCTTCTATGATGACCGTCAAAGTCTTCAGAAACTTAGGATCACGAGGTGATACTTTCTTCTCGCGATTGTTTATGCCGACTTCGATAGCGCCACTAGGAATGATGGAATCGTTAGGTGTGAAATTAATATCGTAGACTATTCCAAAGTCACTCCAGAAGTAGAACTCATGCTGTTTGTCTTCTCTCTCATGCACTGTGTAAGGTGCTTGGAGGTTGATGTTTTTCAAATTGAGCTTGTTCATAGTGTTTTAGATTTAGTGGCTGGAGGCTTTTGTTAGATCTGCTCTGCCAGCCGTTGTTGTTGAATTCGCTCTAGAAAAGCGTTACTCTCTTCAATCCATTCTTTCTTTCTGCGTAGGGATTCCTTGAATGCTGCACGAACCTCTTCGCGTGTCCTTTTTCTTTTTGTTGTTTCCATATCGATTTAATTAAATGGTGAATATTCGCCTGCAAAGATACGGCATTTTTCTGAATAATCAAACTTTTCTTGGTCTTTTTTCGAAATTAAATTAGCTTTTTCGATCTACCGTTCTCACAAGGTGTCAGACATCTTATGTACACAGTTGTGTCGATTCCTATTATGTATTGCGTTGCAAAATGCTTTTTTTTGAAAGGGAAAAAGCGGGTATAACTGTTTGATATAAAGCGCGTAATGGCTAAAACACCTGGTGCAACGCCATCCTAATTTTTTTCTTTTTTTTCTTGCATGCTATGAATATATTTTCTAACTTTGCCAACGGAATTACAAACAAAGCATAAGAAATATGAGGAAAAATTTTATTGGTCTAGTGGTGTTTGCCTTTCTATTAATTGTCGGATGTAGTCGTGAAGACGCTACTCCGCAAACCACTATTGATGATATATCAGAAGAAATAGATACGTTAGTCATTGATTCGACAGACGTTAATCCAAAGGATTCCGGTTCCAGCTATGAAGTTGGGCTAGATGGTCGTAATGGGAATGGTAATGATAACAAACCTCGCAGACTACATTAATAATATAGGAGGATAGAATCATGAAACTAGCTAAATTATCAGTTTTACTATTCGCTTTTACTTTCTTTTCTTGTTCAGGTGATGACAAGACAGATGAGGAAGGCATAATGAATGAGGCCCCAAAAACAGAGGATGTTCAAGACAATCAACGTAACGACAGCTTGGTAGCGAATATGCTGCCACAAACACGCGCTGTCAACCTCACTGCTGAGCAGCGAAAGTTCGTGCAGAAGAACAACGATTTCTCGTTCAACTTCTATCGCGCCTTGATTGCTGCACAGACAAAAAAGGAGAGTGTAATCAGCTCGCCCCTCAGTCTGACTTATGTTCTGGGCATGCTCAATGCTGGTGCTCAGGGAAAGACCAGTGAGGAAATTCTTTCCTTGTTGGGTTACAATGCCAATAACACTCAGGAGATCAACGAGTTTTGCAAAAGCCTGATAGAGCAGGCTGGGCAAGTAGACCCCTCTGTGACGATGAAAATGGCGAACTGTTTTGTGGTCAACCAATGGTTCTCACCCTATGATAGTTATGTGAAAGACATGGATACGTATTATCATGCAGAAGTGAGTAGCCGCAATTTCACTGACCCCGCTACACTCGACTATATTAATGGATGGTGTAACCGTCAGACAGAGGGTATGATACCAAAAATCTTAGAAAAGCTCGATCCTGCAACAGTATTTGTATTGATGAATGCCGTCTATTTCAAGGCCACATGGGCGGAGCAATTTGATGTGGCTGACACCCGTGACGAGATTTTCGTGTCGGAGGATGGCAATCGCATAATGGTTCCAATGATGTATCGTAAGGCTATGACCATGTGCTACGGAAACAACCTGTATCGTGCTCTTAGATTCTTTTATGGTGGAAAGGATACTTATGAAAAAGCTGGTTATGAGATGGTCGTGCTGCTACCTCAGGACGGAAAGACGGTGGAAGATGTGATCAACGGTCTGACACAGGAAAAATGGAACTATACCCTCGAACATCAGAGACAGCAGGTCATTGCCGAAATCAAGATTCCGCGTTTCTCAACAGAAAGCGATATGGTATTGAACGATGTCATCGCCAATATGGGTGCCCCTTCGATGTTTAAACCCAACGAGGCTGATTTCTCAAAGATGATGCCGTTGACTAAGTCAGGAAAGTCAGGAAACAATCTCTTTGTCAGTTTATTAAAACAAAAGGCCGCAGTAGAGGTCTCAGAGGAAGGTACTAAAATGAGTGCAGTCACAATTGCTAAGATGGATCTTTCTTGTGGTCCAATCACAGCTCCTCAAATCGATTTCCATTGTAACCGTCCGTTTGTCTACTTTGTACAGGAGGCCAGTACAGGCGCCATCTTCTTCATCGGCACCTATCGCGGTGAGAACAAATGAGGAAATGGTTCATTACAGTCGTTTCGGGCCTTTTGCTCGTATCAGCCTGTCAGCAAGGCTCGCCTTACCGCAGCCAGCTGGCAGAGGCTGAGCGGCTGATAGAACTGCATCTGGACAGTGCATGCCAATTGCTGGACAGCATTCCTCTTTCTGGCCTGCAAGAGGGTAAGGAGCGTGCACTCTATCATCTGTTGACGACAGAGGCCGCCTACCGTCGCTACCAACCCATTGAAAACGACTCCCTGCTAGATGGGTGTTCCAAGGTATTCGAGGCTGCTGGCGACCAGCAGCATTTGGCTGCTACCTATTATTATAAAGGTGTGTTGGCCTACGACCTCTGGAACCGCAAGGAAGCTGCTATCAAATGGCTGAAACAAGCTGAGGAACTGGCAGAAAAAGCTGATGACGAACAACTGAGAAATAAAATCTATGAAGAGTTGCATCATGTGAATTTGAGAGCAGGCAATTATCTGTTGGCTTTGGGTTATGCCAAGCAATTCCTGCAAAGTTCCGTCGTATTAGAACAGCCGGAATTGGTGTGCCGAGCCTATGATGATCTGGCTCTCGACTTTATGAACCTCGATGAACCAGACAGCGTCAGTTATTACCGTCAGGAGTGCTTTGCCCTCTTGGAAAAGCTCGGCCAACAGAATGCCTATTATTTTGCCAACTATGCCAGTGAACTGATAGAGGCAGGAAAATATGCTGATGCACGGCCTTGGCTCATGAAGGCCATCGAACTGGAGCCAATGGCTAATGAATATGTGATGTTAGGCATTATCGCCCATCAGGAAGGCGATACCTTACAGGCTCGAAAGGATTGGGAACATGCCCTCACTTTCGACGATGCGCGTTTTTCGGTAAAGGCATATCGATACTTGGCAGAACTTTACACAGAGCGGGGAGACTATCAGACGGCTCTCACGCTCAGACAATTTGCCGACAGTGTGGAAGAGGCTTCCAACAAGCAGAACTGGACAGAGCAGATGGCTGATATTCAGCGAAAACATGATAAGGCTGTGTTGGAACAGAAAGCAACCAGTCTGATTAACCATTGGCTGGTTTTTGCCATTGTAGCCCTTGTTCTCTTGCTGATATTGTCGGGCTATTTGTTCCATTTCAGACAGAAGGCCCATGAATACCGAAGTGCGATGGATGACAGCCTCGAGCAGATTAACGAGTATAGCCAAAAGATGGAACTCCTTCAGGCTACAGGACAGGGGTTTGAACAGGAGATAGAGACATTGCGTGGTCAGATAGAACGGCTGCGGGAGGTCACATCGAAGAAACTAGGTCATGGCAAAGAGACCTACGACCTCATCATTGCAGGCAAAGCGCCCGATAACTTCAATCAGGAAGCAGAGCAAGACTTTATCGACTACTATGCTTTTACCTATAACACGGAGTTCACGATCCTTATCCGACAATATAAGTCGCTCAGTCTTAGGCATACCACTTATTTGGTTCTCCAGCAGATGGGACTCGACGACAAGCAGGTGCAAAAAGTGCTGGATGTGACTGATGCTACCATCCGCTCCTACCGTCACCGTATTGGTAAAGCTAAAAGAAGTCATTTATTTTAAAATCGCCCCATTTGATACAACCTATTGAAAAAATCCGTATCTTTGCACAAAGTTTGTTAAAAATAGCACCCTCTCGTGCAAGATTTGCGATGCCAAGATGTTATATATAAAAGGACCAATAAGAACAAGGCGTATGAAAAAGAGCTTTTTATTATGGATGGGCGTTGTGCTGATGCTGGCTGTCGGCATGAGCAGCTGCAACAGTGACGATGATGAAATCTT
>JAEEGJ010005669.1_pt1 | contig 38805 bp, 32 predicted proteins | sample 8958761 | NCBI WGS metagenome assembly JAEEGJ01 (sample SAMN16246546, study PRJNA631951) | gut metagenome | biome: gut microbiome; feature: rumen; material: RS-attached | host: Bos | place: Iran: Karaj | collected 2018-10
GCCGCGGAGTCTGCTCTGAGAATAAGAGCCTGAATAACCCGAAGCATTTGTTGCAATTCCCATCTGAGAAAGCATGGAGATTGTTGCACTGTCAGAAAAAAGATAGCTTGTATTCAAAATTGACTGCATGCTGCTCTTTATGCTTGTAAGCGAAAAATCTGTCTGGAACATTCCAAGCTGTTCGCGGTATTTTGCTTTTTCATCATCTGTAAGATAATCAAGCTCGTCGATAATTTCGTTTTTTGTTTGAGAAAGAATGTTTATTTTAGCAACCGCCTGATTATATTTCCCGACAAAATCTATAAGTGCATTTTTTGAAGCTTCTTTGTCGGCCTTTACGGAAATTGTAGCGGTTTTATCTGTTTTTTCGTGAACGTTCAAAGTAATTTCCGGAACAACATCATCAATAGTATTGGTAGGGCGGGTGATTGTTATTCCTTCGTATTTTATGATTGCATCTCCGGCTTCGGCAATTGCGTGCTTTGGAGAAAAACCTGTTTTTGCAGAAACATCGTAAGTTGAAAAAGATGAAACATGAAGCCGGTAAGAGGTGTTTTCGTTTCTGATAGAAATTGACTGAATGCCTTTATATTCAGCAAGGTCAAGGTCAAAGCTTATTTCATCACCTGAAAGAATGTCTGGAGAAGGGATGAGCTTTTCTGAACCGTCGCTCATTACCGCATAGAACACGTTTGAATTGATTATTGGATCAAGCGGTTCGGGTTGGACGGTTGGAGTTTCAAGCAGAGTGTCTGATTTTATGTTTTGAATTACAATTCCTTCGAACTCTGCAAAGCCTGCATTTGGAATTACGGGTTGAAGGAGCTGCTGGTTTAATTCTGTTGTAATATCATCGGTGAGCTCTGCACTGGCGGTAAACGTTATGTGATATTTAGAATTATTCTTTATTGAATCAGGAATTGCGGCATTAAAAGCACCGCGTGGTTCTACGTCAACTTTTGAATCTACTACTGTAATTTTTGAAAGGGAAAGCTCAGGCATTCGTGTGTTGCCAGCAAGCTTCTGGACAGGCTTAACTGGAGTGAAATCTGCAAGAGTCTTTCCAAACTCAACGTCCTTTGTCTGAACGGGTGCAATCATTCCTGCTTCAACTGCAAAATCCTTTGCGGCACCTTCAAAAATAAGCTTGTTTTCTTTACCGGTTATAAGAGATTCTATGAGCAGTGTTTTTTTACCTGCACTTGCTCCGATTATCATTGATTTTACAACACCATTGCTGCGTTTGTTTATTGCATCTGAAAACTCCTTTAAGGAGCCGCCCTTCCAGTTGATGTTGATTTGCTTGTCGTTTACCTTATAGGTATACATTCCTGCCGCAACTTTATAGTCGCCCGGCAGTTCATCTGTTAAAAAACGATCTGCCGATGCCGGTTGGATCACGTCCACCTTGAAGGACTGTATTTCTGCACCACGGTTAGCATCGGCAGTTATTGCCATTTCGTCTGTAGAAGACGTTATTTTATTGTTGAATGGATTTTCATAGGAATATAACGTTTTTGTACTGTCGCGAAGAGAAGTAAGCTGTGTGTTTATATCGCGCCAGGCGTCTTTTTGAGACTTATACTCATCGAGCTGCTTCTGTTCCCTTGTCAACGGAATCCGCTCGATTTGCATAAGCTTTTCGACAGTATCGTTAGTGTTATACTTGTCGGTAACACCTGGTATGTTTATTCCGGCCATAATATTTATCTAAAGCTGCAAAAATTAAATAACTTCATCAAATAAATTGCCGATGGCTTTACGAATCCTTAACTTTAATTTCTGCATATCTTCAGAAGGAATCTCCTTTAATACCTGATTTGTGTTTGTGTCGATAATTTTTACTACAACGCTACCTAATTCTTTGTTAACGTTGAACTGTAATTTTCGACCGTCAACCATTTCAGACATTTTTTGAAGTTGTTGAGAATCTGCTTTTATTTCAGCAAGATTCTTTTCAATGTTCTGAGCAACTTGAGCCCCTGTCGGAGTTATTGGTACTGAAGCTTGCTTGGCAATTGCATTGTTATTTGCAGCCTGAGCCGCAGAACTATAAAGAGCCTGGCCATCCGTTGCCATTCGAACCATAGAACTTTGAGTAGAAATCGTATTCATAGGTTCCCTCCTTGTTTATATAAATATATCATTCCAATTTGATATATTTTCCTCCCTGAAAAATAACCAGAAGAGGGGCGCACCCCTTCCGGTTAATAAAACTATATCAAAAAGATGACATCCAGAAATCTCTTTGATATTGTAAAACTACTGAAGCAGAGCCAATACAGTCTGTGACTGTGAGTTAGCCTGTGCAAGCATTGCGGTTCCAGCCTGTGTGAGAATGCTGTTCTTTGTGAACTCAACCATTTCAGAAGCCATATCTGTATCGCGGATACGAGACTCTGAAGCCTGAGTATTTTCTGCAGCAATGTTTACACCCTTAGCAGCCATTTCGAATCTGTTCTGATAAGCACCAAGATCTGCTCTCTGTTTATTGACATTCTTCAATGCCTCGTCAACAGTTGCAAGTACAAGGTTTGCCTCATCAGGAGATGCGATAGTAATCTTTTCATCTGTACCCTGAGCACCAACAAGGCCAAGAGCCTGAGCTGTCATAGTACCAATGAAAACACGTGTGTTCTGGTCAACGTTTGCACCAATCTGGAACTGCATTACCTGTTCTGCGCTAGAAGAGAAGCGTCCAGTTAACATATTCATACCGTTGAACTGAGCCTGACTAGCTACGCGGTCAACTTCAGCAACGAGCTGTGATACTTCTACCTGAATCTGCATACGATCTTCATCGCTGTAGATACCATTAGCAGACTGAACAGCAAGTTCGCGAATGCGCTGAAGAACATCTGTGGTTTCTGTCAGATAACCTTCGGTTGTCTGGATGAAAGAAATACCATTGTTGATATTCTTGCTTGCCTGGTTAAGTCCGCGGATTTGGCTGCGCATCTTTTCTGATACAGCAAGTCCTGATGCATCATCTCCGGCGCGATTGATGCGTTCACCAGAAGAAAGTTTCTCCATGTTTTTCATGATTGAATCATTAGAAATGTTCAATACACGGTCAGCATAGAGCGAACTCATATTGTGATTAATAATCATAGTTGTGCCCTCCATGTTTACTTACCAAAAAACATCTTGTTTTTTGCCTGCAGGTGAAAGGCTAAACCAGTTCTGCGCCCCTGATTTAGTTTCAGACCTATTCAGCAGGAACAGGCAGACTTTAGATAGGGGAGGCCCCTTTATCAAATCTGACTGTTTCTACTGTCACCTGCATTCATGGAATGCACTGTTTTCAAAGAACTATATGCCTCTGAAAAAGCATATTTAACTTCACTTATATAATAACACAATTTTCTATAAATGTATAAAGAATTGTGATTATTTCTAAAAACAAATTATACAACACAATTATCGTAAAGACAATATATGTTATACAAGCTGCTCAAGATTTCCGCATTACATAATATGTAATGCGGAATCTTATCCACTTTTTACTAGCGCAACAAGCTGAGTACGTTCTGACTCTGGCTGTTGGCCTGGGCGAGCATAGCTGTTCCTGCCTGCTGGAGGATAGAGTTCTTTGTGAACTCAACCATCTGGCTGGCCATGTCTGTGTCGCGGATGCGTGATTCAGAAGCCTGGAGGTTTTCAGCAGAGATGTTCAATCCCTTAACTGTAAGCTCAAGACGGTTCTGGTATGCACCAAGGTCTGCGCGCTGTTTGTTGATTTTCTTGAGAGCTTCGTCGATTACTCCGATTGCTCGGTTTGCTTCTTCTGGTGTAGAAAGAGAAATCTTTTCATCTGTACCAATTTCGCGTACGCCGAGAGCAACTGCTGACATTGTACCGATGAAAACCTGAGTTCTCTGATCCATGTTTGCACCAATGTGGAACCACATAGAAGCAGTAACAACATTTTCACCCATAGGGCGGGCAAAACGGCCAGTAAGCATGTTCATACCATTGAACTGGGCTGAACTTGCAATGCGGTCAACTTCAGAAACGAGGGCAGAGATTTCAACCTGGATCTGCATTCTGTCTTCTGATGAGTAAATACCGTTTGATGACTGAACTGCGAGCTCACGGATACGCTGCATGATATCAGTTGTTTCCTGAAGGAAGCCTTCAGTTGTCTGAATAAAGCTGATTCCGTTCTGAGCGTTCTGAGCTGCTCTGTTAAGACCGCGGATCTGGCTTCTCATTTTTTCTGATACTGCAAGTCCTGATGCGTCATCACCAGCACGGTTGATTCTTTCACCAGATGAAAGCTTTTCCATGTCTTTGTTGAGACCGAGACCTGTAATTCCTAATTGACGATTGGCAAATAATGCCGACATGTTGTGGTTAATAACCATAGTATTCCTCCTTGGAATGTGAGCAGAAGAATCCTTTCTTCTGTAAGAAAAGTGCAAAAATGTGCAAATGTTTACAAGGCTACATCTACACACTTTTGCTAATTGTTTGACTGTTGCTTCTACGAAGTCGATACAATCATAACAATCCTATTTCAAATATCGGCGATGTGAAAAAAATACTTTAGAGTTTTTTTGAAAAAAAATTAAAAAATTGTTACAGTAAGCTGATTATTTCTTTTATGGCTCGTACGGCTTTTCCACGGTGAGAAATACTGTTTTTTTCTTCCGGGGAGATTTGAGCTACAGTTTTCTTGTATTCCGGAAGGAAAACAATAGGGTCATAACCAAAGCCGTTTGTTCCTGCTGCTTCTGAAATTGAGTTTATGAGTGCGCCTTCAAAGGTTTCCTGTGCAACAAAAAATCTGTCCGGGCCTGCATAAAGCACCATTGAGCAGGTATAATGGCAGGAGCGTTCTCCGTGGAGGTAGGCTGCTTTTGGAATCTTGCCTTCGCTTATGGCTTTATTTGTTTGTTCAATAAGGAATATATTCTGCTGTTCCTGTGGGATTTTCTTGCCGTCTGGGGCTCCGTGAATATGCTCCGGGCCTGCATAGCGGGAAGAATAAATGCCCGGTTCGCCATTGAGTGCATCTACACAGATGCCGGAATCATCGGCAATAACAGGGCAGTGGACTATATCGTAAAGGGCTTTTGCTTTTATAAGGCTGTTTTCGTAAAAGCTATTACCGTCTTCAATCGGGTCAAAATCAATTCCTTCATCAGAAGGAATTACAATTGTATGTTCCGGAAGTATTTCTGTTATTTCTTTTTTCTTGTTTTTGTTTGATGTTGCTAAATAGATTTTCATAATCACTATAGTAATAATATGCACAATAAAAATCAAACGGTCCGGCAAAACTTGTTTAAGTAATACCGGACCACGCCAGAACGCTAAATCTCCAGCCCTATTATGTTTGCATTTTTAATGTAATAGCTGATCTGGCGTTCGCATAACCCCAAAACTTTAGCTATAGCTTTATTCGTGGGGCGTATGTTGATTGCACCTTTTTTGAGCTGTTCATTAAGCTTAATCCAGCTTTCTGTCTGCTTGTTGTACTTGTCTATAAGAGCCTTTCTTTCGTATTCAGAGAAATCATCGCGGTTTTCATCTGTCCAGTTTATTCTGCTCCTGTATTTTTTATGATGATAGTAGGCCTTGTTTCTCCTGAGTTCGAGTTCTTTCTTGCTTGTTTCACGTACAATCAGCTCCTGCTTTATCTGCTGGATTGTATCGTATAATTGTTCGACTTCTATGTTACAGATTTCGGCTATTGCTTTAATCTGCTTGTCTGAAATGTAATAGGCAGACTTTAAGGCAAGAATGAGGAGTATTTTTTCTGCCATTGACGGAGAAATAAGACTCAGCCTTTCCTTTAAATGCTTGTAGCCCTCATCTGTTTTTTGTGTTGATAAAAACTTTTGAACGCTGTATTCACTTGATTTACAGGCAATCTGAAAGGCTTCCGGTGAAACCTGTTTGTAAGCATAAGGAACTTTCGGTTTTTCAAAATCATTGTAATTGATTGACGAATATTTTTCCTGATACTGCTCATAATTCGAAATGCTTTCTGTAATAGTGTGATAATCGCGTACATTCGTTGATGCTCGTAAACGTGTGACCGTGTTTGTAAGGCTTTTGATAAAGCAGAAAAAATAAGTGAAAAAAGTACCGTATTCCGGATCATACAAATCGATTGTGTTTTCACCCCGTTCAAGGAACAGTAGCATGACTTCGCTTTTGAAATCTTCATCCTTAGTTTTTAAACCGAATAATGCCGGATTTTTCGACAAGTACAACGCCAGTTGGTGTACTGCACACTTTTTAGAGATTTCGCCCGATTTGATTTTTTCAGGAATCTCGTTTAAGTCAAACTGTTTCATGTAATCCTCCTTTTTTGTTTGATAAATACTATATGCAATTTCCGTGCCAAGTGAGGATTGTGAAGTGATGGATTTTGAGAAAGTCAGGTTATTCGACGTGACAAAACTATTTGGATAGAGTTATTTTATTGTTGGGATGGCTACATTATCCGGGCGAACTCTTTGACGATTGCAGGAATTAAAGTGTCTGTTTTGCCTTCCGTGCTCAGACCGGAAGCGTTTTTGTGACCGCCACCGTTGAACTTTGAAGCTACTATGGATACGTCAACCTTATCTGTAGAGCGGAGGCCTCCGGTGCAGGTAGTAGGGGTGTCCTGGCGCAGGAAAACAGCAGCTTCAACTCCTTTAACGGAAAGCAGCAGCTGGTACAGAGCATCTGAATCTCGTCCTTCGGCGCCGTATTTTTTTGTATCTTCAAGGGTTTCGTAGGTGACAATAAGCTTTCCGTTAAGATATTTTTCTGCCCGGTTTAAGAGGATTCCAAGCAGCTTTCTTGTAGAATATGGCTTACCGTAATTGATGTCATTATAAACTTTTTTAGGCTCCACACCGTAAGAAACAAGTCTTGAAGTGGCAGCAAGAAGATCTGCTGATTCTTTTGTATTTGTAAGGAAGCGGAAAAAGCCTGTGTCAGTACAGGTTCCGAACATTATGATTTCGGCAGTTTTTTTGGAAAGAGGACCAATCAGGGCTTCGTGGAAAAGCTGGATTAAATAAGAGCAGGCTGGGGCATCAGCGTTTATGTAGCCTTCTGCATTCTCAGGAAGACCGGATGTTTTATGATGGTCAATGACGTAAGTGTCTAAGCCCTTAAAGTCTGCATCATCAATATCTCCAAGGCGGATGATTTCTGAACAGTCTGTGATGATAAGGCCTGTCTGTTTTCGCTCACTTTCATCAAGAAAATCCATTGTATTCGAAAACTTATGCTCATATTTTTTAATTTCGCTTCTTTTGAATGGACCTGCAGAAAGCAGCTGATATGGTTTACCAAAGGAATCCAGAATTGCAGCTACGCCAAGACAGGAGGCAATACAATCACCATCCGGTTCCTTGTGACCAATAATAAGAAAATAATTATGTTTTGTAATGAAAGATTTAAATCCTTCGGCGATTTCGTTAGTTATGATTGACATTTGAAAAAAGCCTTATAAATCAAGCTCTTCCAAAGTATCTTTTTTAGCATCTTCTTCGGTAACAGTTCCGGAAGGCATAACGCCCCATAAACTGTTTGATTTTGACTTAGGAATAGAAAGAATTACTCTCTTGAACTCACCATCATCTTTTACTACAGTAAGGAATGATTCCTGTGGATTCTTTATATTGCGGATTTTCAGCTTACGAGGAGTATCAGAAGTATATTTTGCCCAATCTTTTGGTATAAAAGTTGAACCAGTTCCTAAACGGTGTTTCTGGTAAATAACTGTGTAACCATATTTTGAATCAAGAACTTTTAAAACAGGTATGTTTTCATAAGATAACGTAGACCATTTGTCTTCATTTCTTGTGTTGTTGTCATCGGCAGCAAATATAGAGGTAAGCAAAGTTACAAATACAAGCAGACTTACAATTATTTTTTTCATAGATTACTCCTGAACTTTATTGCAATAATAGATAATTATAAACTGTTTAAGTATTTTTAACAACCCATTTTTTTTATGGGGGCTGCTGTTTTTTATGAAAATAAATAGGAATTAAATAAAAAAAATGCTATTATTAAGCGAGGTTAAAAAAATGAAAATTGTAAAAACAATAATGAAAACAGCTGGAATACTTCTTATTGCTTCTATGCTGTTGTGTTCGTGCCAGTCAACAAAAACTAATGGTTCAACGACTGTAAGTGGGGATTCAGATTATTCTGATTCAGTTGATGAAGTGGCTGTTGTTGTTAATAGCGATGATAATGCAAATGATGTGTCTTCTGAAGCTGAGGTGTATAAAAGTGATGCTACAGGCGAGCCGGATAATGCTTCTTTTATGTCCCGATTATTGCAGGGTAGTGTAAAATTTAAAGAAGTCGGCAATTTTGAATTATCTACAGTAGCTCTCAATACAAAATTAAAGAAACAGCAGGGATCCTTCATGCTGGATGCTAAGAATTATAATGCGGGCTTTGGTTCTCCAATTATGGCTGCTTATTATGTAGTTCTTATGGATCAAAAAGCAAGAAGTATATTTATCAATGCTGTTGATTCTTATTTAAGCGATTTTGAAAACAAAAAGCTTAACAGAAAAGACAAAAAATCTTATAAAAGATACGGAAAATCTGGTGTTACAATTTACTGGGGAGTTGTAAAGTCTCAAACTTCAAATTACGGATATCCTGATGCTTTCTTTGGTTATACTTTTAAAGATAAATCTCCTTATTTTACAATAACCATGTATCAGACAGTAAACGAAAAACGTAAGGTTGATGATTCTGTTGCTGATGAATCAATGATAGTTACTTATTATTTTACAAAGGCTCAGGCTAGAACCCTTGCAGATTTCTTAGCTGAAGATAATCTTTATAATTTCTTTGGAGGAAACACTCCTCTTGTTGATGAAACTCCTGCAGTAGATGAGTATTAATCACATTATTTGAATATAAGATTCAGCCGAAAACGCTTTTTCGTATAAAAAGTTTTCTGAAAAAGATTGGATTTTACCATTTTTTTTTCGGAAAACTTTTTTTTTATTTTTTTTTTGCGTCGGGAGGTTACCTGAAAAAAGTTGTAAATATTTGTAAATTTATTTACGGGCTGTAAACATATTTATATAAATAAACAAAAAATTTTAGGTTACCTGAAGGGTTTCCGAGCATAAAAAAAAGCTGCCTTTTAGAAGCGTTTGAAGCTTCCAGGCAGCTTTATTATAGCGACCATTGGGATTGAACCAATGACAACACGGATATGAGCCGTGTGCTCTACCAACTGAGCTAGGTCGCCATACAATGAAGGTATACTATCATTTTGCTTTATTCATGTCAACTATCTTAATGCTGCATTGGCAATAAAAGTTTGCGCATAAGCTATAAGCTCGTTTATTTCTTCATCAACGTAAGGCGGGATTTTGTTGTAGATTGGATTAAGGCAGTTACCGTTCTGGAATTGTGCAAACTGCCAGGATGCATCTTCCGGTAATAAGGCGGCCATGTTTTTAATATCAACCTTTTTTACAAGAGGTGGAACAAGCACTGTCCTGAACTCACGTGAATCTGCAGGCATTGAAGCTACAAGCCTTGCAGACTCTGTCAGCGCGTTTACAAAGTGTTGTGCATCTCCGTAAAACTTTGAATGCATGCCGCATATTTCGGATCCGTACCTTTCGGGGGATGTTTTTATATCCATTGCAACAAAATCCGGGCGAAGTGCTTTATCGTTTAATAATTTGGAAAGCTTTTCGGGCAGTGTGCCATTTGTATCAATTTTAACTTTATACCCAAGTTCTTTGGCCTTGAGAATTATTTCGTTTGTGTATGGATTAAGAAGCGGTTCACCGCCGCTTATAACAATTCCAGAAAGAATGCCCTGTCTTTTTTCCATGAGGGTAAACAGTTCGTTTACAGTGTTAAAATCATCATCAGAAGAATTACCAAGTACAAGGCCCGTATTGTAGCAGTAAGGGCAGTGGAGATTACAACCTTTTAGAAAAAAAGAACCTGCCACTCGTCCGGGAAAGTCAACTAAAGTCGTCTTTACCAGAACACCGGCAGGTCTGTCAAAATCTAATTCAGACATTGTTTATGCGTTTACCATTACGTTGCTGAATACAGCTTCAAGCTCTTCAACATTATGGCAGCGGGCAGTTTCAACACCTTCTGCATTGTAGAAAATAACAGTAGGAGAAGCAAAAACTCCCTTGCTTGCAGCTTCATTAAGTCCTTCTTTTGTATCAACATCAATTGCACGACCAGGCATTTCAAGATGAGATACAAACTCCTTTACTGGAGGACAGTTAGGGCAGGTTGCACGTGTATAGATTTCATAAGTAACACTCTTAAGATCTGTTGTTTCTGCAGCTTCTTCTTTTGTTATTTTTGATGGAGCAGAGCATTCACAAGGAACATCTGCTTCTGTTATATCATATTCTTTGCTTGCTTCAAGCGTGAACATTTTTCTCTGGTCGAACTCATCGCGCTTGCCTTTGTTCCAGTGTTTTACAGCACGATAGTAACCAACAATTCTTGCATAAACTTCTGTTTCTGTACCATGAACATTTTTCAAGGCTTCTTTTGTTTCTTCAATTTCTCTGTCGATTTCTGCGATTGTTCTTTTTGCTTCCATATTTTTTTTCCTCCCTTTTTTATATGTGCAATTAAAACTTATTTGTAATAATTACAACATTATATTTATTCCACCTACACTAAATATAGTGTAGAAAATGGATATTGTCAACCAAACTACACTATATTTTTCGTCATTTTTATAAAAAATCTTTAATGCCGGTATTATTTTTTTTGCTCAGCAGCTGCAGGGCATTTTACCGGCACTAAACTTATTTTGCAGCGGCAATAAGAGCCTCTTTTTCTGCTTCCAGAACCTTGAGCTTTTCGCGCAAAGCCTTTTCTTTTTCTGCCTTACACTTAGGACACTCAAACTGTTCACCCCTGATGTATCCGTGAATCTTACATACAGAATAGGTTGGTGAGATTGTAAAGAACGGAATGCGGTATTTGTTTGCGATTGTGCGAACTAAATCTGCGCAGCTCTTCCAATCCTTGAGGGCTTCTCCCATAAATACGTGGAACATTGTTCCGCCTGTGTATTTAGTCTGCAGTGATTCCTGGTGATCGAGTGCTTCAAATACATCGGCTGTGTAATCAACAGGAAGCTGAGATGAGTTTGTATAGAAAGGTTCAGTTGTTCCGCTTGTGATGATGTTAGGGAACTGCTGCTTGTCGTGTTTTGCAAGTCGGTAAGAGGTTGATTCTGCAGGTGTAGCTTCGAGGTTGAACAGGTCGCCTGTCTGCTCCTGGAAATCCTGCATCTTTTCGCGCATGTGCTGGAGAACCTTTTCGGCAAATGCCTTACCCTTAGGGTCAGAAATGTCAACTCCAAGGAAGTTCAAGCAGCATTCGTTCATACCGCAGAGACCGATTGTATTAAAGTGGTTTACTAAAGTCTTAAGGTAGCGGCGTGTATAAGGGAACAGGCCTGAATCATAAAGCTTCTGAATTACCTTTCGTTTTGTACACAAGCTTTCCTTTGCAAGCTCCATAAGATAATCAAGGCGTTTATAGAACTCAGCCTCGTTTTTAGCAAGGTAAGCAATCTGCGGCATATTGATTGTAACTACACCGATTGAACCTGTGAACTCATCTGCACCAAACAGACCACCACCACGGCGGCGGAGTTCACGTTTATCAAGCTGGAGACGGCAGCACATAGAGCGTACATCGCTTGGATTGAGGTCTGAGTTTACAAAGTTCTGGAAGTTTGGTGTTCCGTACTGAGCTGTCATTGTAAACAGAAGCTTTGCATTTTCTGAGTTCCAGTCAAAGTCGCGTGTGATGTTGTAGGTTGGAATAGGATAAGCAAATCCACGTCCGTTGGCATCACCTTCAATCATAAGCTCAATGAACACTTTATTAATCATGTCCATTTCTTTCTGGCAGTCGCCGTATGTAAAGTTCTGTTCTTTACCGCCAACAATTGCCTTTTTGTTCTTAAGGTCATCAGGACAAACCCAGTCAAGAGTGATGTTGGTGAACGGAGCCTGAGAACCCCAGCGGCTTGGAGTGTTTACACCATAGATATAGCTCTGAATGCACTGGCGAACCTGTTTTTCTGTGAGCTTATCTGTTTTGATGAATGGTGCAAGGTATGTATCAAAAGAACTGAATGCCTGAGCGCCTGCCCATTCATTCTGCATAATTCCAAGGAAGTTTACAATCTGGTTTACGAGTGTAGAAAGGTGGGTAGCAGGGGTAGAGGTGATTTTATCTGGAACACCGCCCAATCCTTCCTGAATAAGCTGTCTTAAAGACCAGCCTGCACAGTAACCTGAGAACATGGAAAGGTCGTGAATATGGAATGCAGCTGTTTTGTGGGCTTCTGCAATTTCCTTTGAGTAGATGTTGTTGAGCCAGTAGTTTGCGGTGATTGCTCCTGAGTTGTGGAGGATAAGACCACCGAGTGAGAAGTTTACGTTTGCATTTTCGTTAACGCGCCAGTCGCTCTGACCAAGGTAGCCGTCCATTGTATTGTTGATGTCAATCATAAGGTTCTTGGCATCACGTACGGCTTCGTGGCGTGCGCGGTAAAGAATGTATGCTTTTGCTATTTCAACCTCGTTCTGTTCAATGAGTACTGTTTCTACAATATCCTGAATCTCTTCAATGGCAGGAATTGAATGAGCTCTTGTGCCGGCAAGCTGAAGTCTCAGTTTTTCTTCAACTAAGTCTGTCAGTTGTGCGGCCCGGTCTGGATCCTTCTGTTTCTCAACCGCCTCGATAGCCTTTTCAATGGCTTTCTCAATTTTGGTTCTGTCGTAGTCGGCAATTTCGCCGGAGCGTTTAACTACGTGCTTGATGAAACCCTTGGTTTCGCTGTCTGAACTGGAGCCTAAGAAGCTTCTCCATTCCGGAAAGATTGATTGATCACTCATTTGTTTTCCCCTTTGTACCTTTTGCGGCACCCCTCTTTTCTATATTTTTTACTTCAGTAATGAATTCCTCAAGTGTTTCAAAATGACGATACACGGAAGCAAATCTGATGTAAGCCACCTTATCTATTGAGTAAAGTTTTTCAAGGACTAATTCACCTAACTGTGCGGTTGTGACCTCTCGGGCTTCCTTGCCAAGCTTAATGGCTTCGTCTTCGATAGCGTTTGTAAGCTGTTCTACAACCATTGTTGGAACAGGTCGCTTTTCGAGAGCCCGGTCTATACCTTTTTCAAGTTTTGTTGCATCGAAAGGTTGTCGTCGTCCGTCACGCTTAACGACCATAAAAGGTTTTTCGTCAATTCTTTCATAGCTGGTAAAACGGTAACCACAGGCAAGACATTCTCTTCTTCGCCTTATACTCTCACCATTTACCATAGTTCTTGACTCAATAACCTTGTCATCAAGACTAGCACAATACGGACAGCGCATTATTTCCTCTTTATTTAATCAACATTAGATATAGTGTTATTTTTATATTATGTAAATAATATAACACTAGATATGATAACACAAGAGATTTTATGGCATTTTAATGAATTTTTTTTAAACTATTTTTCTTGACAAAAATTTTTTTTATGCTTTAGTGCGAATTTGCTTTAAGTTCTATTGACAATTTATTTTTTCTTTGAATTTTTCTTAGATTGCTTTTTCTTTCCCTTGCCGGAATCCTTGGACTTTTTTGGGTCCTTTGATTTTTTTGAAAGCTTAAAAAGCTTTTTAGAAAGATTCTTTTTGCGTTCGCTTGGAATATAGTCGTAACGGACAAAGCTGCCCTTCATGATTGCAGAAACAAAGAATAATATTATGATTGAAAGATAAGGCAGCCAGTTACCGAACCGTGCATACGTTGTCATAGTCCTGTAGTAAACCGGTACTTCATAGCAGGCAGAAGAATCCGTAAAGAGCGGCTGGTCAACAAGAAGCTTTCCTGCAGGAGAGATTACAACCGAATAACCTGCATTTGCCGAGCGGATCATTGTAGTTCTGTATTCAATTGCCCTGTAAGAAGCTATTACAAAATGCTGAATCTCACTCGATTTTTTCAACGACCACGAATCGTCAGTTATGTTCACAAAAAGCTCTGCGCCATTAAGGTAAAGAGGCCTCATCACATCGGTAAAGGCGTCATCAAAGCAGATGGGAGTACAGATTCTTACAGTTGGCTTAGGTTTGTTTCTCTCTGTGCTGTACGGTATCGAAACATCAGTGCTTTCTACAGCCGGAATGTATTCCTTATCATAGTAAGAACACGGAATGTCAAAGTAGCGCAGCTGTTCGCCGTGACTCCAGAATGCCGAAAAGCCGAGAATCTTAACCATTATCTTTTTAATTAATGGAAGATGTGCCCCCGGAACCGCTTCTGCAAACGGTACAAGATGAAGCTTGCCGTAATAGCCCCGGTAGTTGCCTTTTTCGTCAAAAACGTGAGCCGCATTAAAGTAGCATTTCTGTTCTTCTATAACTTCTTTTTCAATTTCTTCGCCTGTTTCTTCATCAACTTCTTTTACAATTTTTTTATCTTCGAAAATCTTTACATACGAACCGCCTGCCAGAAGGGGAGACTTTGTGTCCGCTATAAAATCAACAAGCGGGATTTCAGAAGGATTGCTCCTGTAATAATTCTTTGCACCAGGGAAGGTCTTTAACAGACAGCCTTCGCTCCATACAACAAGCTGCGGTTTTTTATTATCACGCTTTAAATCTTCAATTCTATCATAAGTAAGACGCTCAGATTTGAGTATGGAATCCTTATCGCTGCTTTGCTTCCACGGGTCGCTGTTCTGCTGAACCATAATTGTTGTCAGTGTTTTACTTGGAGTACGCTTAAGATTGCTCTGATAGTAACCGTAAAGCAGAGTTATGCCAAAAAGCAGTAAAAATACCCTGGAAAGATTTATATACTCAAAGAAAAACTGTTTTTTATCCTCAGATTCGAGAATGCCTGCCTTAAACAGTTTTTTTGATTCAAGGAAAAGGATTGCTCCTTCTGCAACAAGACAATTGAAAATTACAGTAAGGAAGGTAATTCCGTAAGTACCCGTAATGGCCGCCAGCTGCATAAAAACGTTAAAGTTGAACATTGCACTGGAAACAGTTCCCCATGGGTAGCCTATAAATCCGCTTGATTTTACCCATTCGTAAAGCGTGTAAATAAATGCAAAATAAAGCACCCTGAAGCTTGTGTGCTCATAAAAAGGCTTTTCAATTCTGTAATCAATAAGCGAATCTGTTATTTTACCATAAGTTTTTCGCGAAAAAGGCAGGAACATGAACATGCCCATAAAACCGCCTATACACGCAGTTGCAAGTGCCGAAGCTCCCAGTGTAAATATTGCAAAATCCTTAAAAAATGCCAGCCAGAAGCTTGAAAGCAGGTGAGTTGTGAGCACCTGAAGGAAAGACATCCAGAATGCACACCTGAAGCTTTTGCAATAGTACCTTATGCAGATATAAAACGGAATTAAAGCAATAAAGGCTAATACCGGATTTCCGAACATATATATTTCGTTTGGTATTGCCGCAGAGAGCATAACGCCAGAAAAAACTGAATAAAAAACTTGTAAAATCAGTGTCATTATATTATTATTAATAGGTATATTTTTTAAGTTATCAATACAGTAATCGACAAAAAATATAACACTGTTAATAAAAAAAAACAATAATCAACCGGGGCAATGTTTAAAAGTTTAGACAGTTCCTTGAAAAGTTTATAAAAAAAGGGTGGGGATCCAATATATGAAGATAGTAAATGACTCGCATCATTCTGAATATGGTGTAATGCCTGATTTGGTCGTAAAAGCACCCGGACGTTTTCATCTTATTGGTGAGCATTCCTGGTTTTTCAAAGATAAAACCTTATCTATGGCAGTAAACATTCCCGTTTACCTTGCTTTTTCCAAGCGCGAAGATTCATCATTCCGTTTTTATTTCAAACAGCTCAACGAAAGAAAAAAGGCAAACCTTTCATCATTAAAATATAAAAAGGAAGACCGCTGGGCAAATGCAGTAAAAGCCATAATCTACGGCTATTCATCCGGTGGTTTTTCTCTTGGCGGACTTGATATTACAATTTACAGCGATATTCTGCCTTCTGCCGGTTTTGGAATAACTACAGCAATAAAAATAGCAGTTGCAGTTGGAATCAGGGAGCTTTTTGCTTTATCCTGTACAGATGTCCAGCTTCTTCAGGTTATAGAAAGAGCCAACAGGCGTTTCCTGCAGATAAACAATTATATTGCAGATAATTATGCAGCCCTGTTTGCCAAAAAAGGCAATCTCCTCATCACTGACCACTCAAAGAACCTCTGGGATTATGTTCCATATAATTTTGAAGGTAAAAAAATCTTCCTCATAGATACAAAAGTGCCTCGTTTTATAGTCTGGAATGAAGAGGTTCTGTTTGATTCCCAGAATGCACTTTATATGGGCGACCTTAAAGACCAGAAAAACGGTGTTTACGGCGGCTGGCAGTACATAAACAATATTACAGATATAAACGAAGGCCTTTCACTTGTAAACGAAGAAACAAGACGAAGACTTATGTGTATAATGCGTGAACACAACGATGTTCTTGAAGCCCGCGATGGTCTTGAACGAAAGGATTTCTTTAAGTTTGCACGTGCAGTAAATCACAGCCACGAAAGCATGCGCGATATGTACGAGATTTCGTGCCCGGAAATTGACTGGATTATAAAGCGTGTCGGCGAGCTTGAACCGAATCTTGAAATGCTTTCCAAACCGGTTTCCTGCGGAAGAATTACAGGAAAAGGCTTTGCCCGCTGTCTGTATGCGGTAATCCGTTCCAGTGATGAAGATAACTTTAAGGCTAAGCTTGCCGAGTTTGAAAAAATCTTCGGCTATCACCCGGAATGTTACGAGGTTGTTCCTTCTGAGGGAGCTTCCATTGTAAAGGACTGATGTAATGAACCTGCTTTTGACGAATGATGACGGATATGACTCACCCGGCTTAAAAGCTCTTGCCGAAAGGCTTTCGCAGGATTATTCAGTTTATATCCTTGCACCAGACAGCAACCGTTCTGCAGTTTCTCATCATTTTACAATGTTCCGTAAAAACACCTTTACAAAAATAAGCGAAAACGTATATGCCTGTTCCGGTTATCCTGCTGACTGTACCTTTGCGGGTTCCATAGGAAACCTTTTTGGCGTAAAAATAGATGCCGTAATCGCAGGAATCAACATTGGTGCAAACATGGGAACCGACATAATTTATTCAGGAACCTGTGCTGCAGCCAGACAGGCAGTGCTTGTAGGAATCCCTGGAATTGCAGTGAGTATAGACCCCGTAGACTGGAAAAAAGCAGAAAAAGAAGGCTGCAAGTTTGCCGCAATAGCAGATTTTACTGCAAAAAATCTTGAAAAGCTTATTTCCCTGTGCAGCCTTGAATATCCAAGGTCCTTTGTAAATATAAATGCCGCTTCTCTGGACAGTTATAAGGGAGCTAAGATTGCAAACGAGCTTTGTGTGCGCAATTACGGCGATTCAATACGGTTCAAAAAAGACGGTGGAAACATCAGCGAATCGGAAATTGTGATGGGCGAAAATCATACAGAACAACTGCCCGATACAGATTTTGGAATAAGCAGGAACGGTTATATAGCGGTTTCTAAAGTATATGCAGACCCGTTGGCGGAAAGAATTGTAGACGGTATTTCGTTTTCAATGTAAAATAGAATTACAGGGGTACAAGGTGGGAAAATGGCAGAAAACATATTATCAAAAGGCATAGCACATTATAAAAAAGGTGAATATACTGATGCACTCGCTTTTTTTCTTGCTTTACCGGCAGACTGCGGGGCAGATAAACTTGATACCGCCTATTATCTTGGCTTGTGCTATTCAAAGCTCCACAAATATGACGATGCACTTCTTTATCTTGAACAGGTAGTAACTTCCGGTACACATCTTGAACGGACTCTCCAGTGTCGTTTCCTTCTTGCAGTAATCTATGCAATTTCAGGCAGAAAGCGCCTTGCAGATTTTGAACTTGGAAAGCTGATGGAAACCGGTTATATGGCTCCTTCTGTTTATGCCGCAATTGCCTTTGTTGCCTGGGAGCAGAATGATACGGAAAAATGTCTTGATTATTACGAACAATCCCTCAAACAGGATAAGCATAACATTACAGCATTGAATGGACTTGGTTATGTACTTGCCTGCCAGGATAAGGATTTGTCGCGTGCGCTTACTTTGTGTAAACAGGCTGTTGATTATGCACCGGAATCTGCTGCATGTCTTGATTCACTTGGCTGGGTTTACTACAAGCTTGGACTTTTTGAAGATGCAAGAAAATATCTTTACCAGGCAGCTGAGCTTGATAAGAATAATGAAATAATTGCCGAACATATAAATCTTTTGGACAGGACCTCTGATTGATGAAACTGATTAAGAATAAGTTAAAGTTGAAAAACAGAAAGATTTCAGCCGCGTTATTGATTTTCGTTTCAGTGCTTTTTTGTGGTTACTCACAGGAAACAACATATACAGCGGGTATGAACCAGAACGATAACCGCATAAGGTCTGCAGATGAAGGCTTTGCCGCCGAAGAGTTCAGGCGCGGTGTACAGGCTTATTACAAGGGAGCCTATAACGAAGCAATTGTTCAGTTTGAAAAAGCTCTGTCTTATCTTCCTAATGATAACCTTATTCTTGAATGGCTTGGCAACACTTACTATAAATCAGGACTTGAAGGTTCCGCACTTTCTTACTGGAATACTGCTTCCGGTAACGGTTACGGCGGACTTTTACTTCAGAATAAAATTGAAATTGTACGCGAAAGGCGTGTTACCGGAGATTCTGCAGAAAAGCTGATGAGACTTTCCGAAGCAGGAAGCTTTTACGGCATGAATAACGATAACCTCATCTTCAGCGGTCCAATTTCCGTTCTCACGAATAAAGACGGTACAATCTGGATTACATCCTATAATACAAATGAACTTTTAAAATTAAACCTTAACGGCACTGTTTTGGAGCGGGTTACGGGTCCTCTTACAGGCTTTGACCGCCCCCTTGATATAATCAGACTGAAAAGCGGAAATCTTCTTGTAAGCGAAAGTGCAGGCGACAGGCTTGCTTTGCTTGCTTCAAACGGAAGGTTTGAAAAATATATTGGAAGCCGCGGCCGTGGAACCGGTTGTCTTGTTGGTCCTCAGTATCTTGCAGAAGATGAGCTTGGAAGAATCTATGTAACAGATTTCGGCAACAGGCGTGTAGATGTTTTTGATGAAGAAGGAAACGGTCTGTTTTTCTTTGGAAACAAAAAGGGTGGATTCCGGGGCTTAAAGTGTCCTACAGGAATTGCAGTTGTGGGCGAAAGTATTTTTGTTGCTGATGATGAATACGGCTGTATTTATGAGTTTGACCGTTCAGGTAATTATTTAAGGCAGCTTGTAGAAGACAATACCTTTGTTAAGCCGGAAGCAATAAAGCCGAGTGAAAAATCACTTTTAGTTTGCGATATGAACAGGCTTGTCGGGGTTCAGGTTGATTCAGGCGCTTTGTTTGAATATACCAGAACAGGTAATGCACCAGGCCGGATTACTTCTGCCGCCGTTGATGTGAATAATAATGTAGTCGTAACAGATTATTCTGCAAACGAAGTTTACATAATGTCCAGAATCCAGGAGCTTGTAGGCGGCCTGTTTGTTCAGATTGAAAACGTAGATGCTTCTGCTTTCCCGAATGTTGTTGTTGAACTTAAGGTAGAAAACAGACACCGCCAGCCGATTGTAGGTCTGCAGTCCGGTAATTTCTATTTGAGTGAAAATAAAAGGCCTGTTTCCAAGCTTACATTTGAAGGTGCAGTTTCCAACAATACGTATGCAGATATCACAATCATAATTGACCGTTCAAATACAAGCTCTCAGTATAAAGAAGAAATTGAAACTGCAGTAAAGGAAATTGCAGCATCTGCAGGACAAAGGTCAACTATAAGGGTTATTTCTGCCGGTGCAATTCCTGTGCTTGAATATATTGGAAACAGTGCGGGGCTTGAAAACTTCAGTTTGAATGCGCTTAAAACACCTGCTTCCAGAGATGTTTCTGTAGACCTTGCTGTAAGACTTGCTGTAAACGATTTAATAAATGCTGCTAAAAAGCGTGCCATAATAATGATTTCCGATGGTGCGGTAACCGGCAATGCATTTACAAAATATACACTTGCTGAACTTGCGGCTTATATGTGCAATAACTCTGTAGGTTTTTCTTTTGTTCAGGTTTCTCAAAAGGCAGTTGCTTCCGAGTATGATTATCTGCTTTCAAATACAAGCGGCGAAGAATACTATGTTTTCCGACCTGAAGGACTTAAATCTATTGTAAGCGATATTATTGATATTCCGCAGGGTGTATACCAGCTTAGTTATGTTTCTGCTTTACAGACTAATTTTGGCGAAAACTATCTTCCGGTAGAAGCCGAGGTTTATTTATTAAATAGAAGCGGCCGCGATGAAAGAGGCTTCTTTGCACCATTGCAGTAGGTTTTAATACACTTTATCAAACTCACTTTTCCAGAAGTCTTGCTTTTCTTATTTTAATTTCCGGATGTTTTTTCTCCAGTTTCAGGATTGCTTTTTCTACAGCCTGCTTCTTTTTGTTTTCATCTTCAAAAAGCTCCTGCTGAACATCCTTTTCTTCGTGAACTACATTTTCAAGGCCAACACCAAGCAGCCGGACACCGCGTTTTACATCGTATTTTTTTTCGAGCAGACGTTTAGCAATTTCGTAAAAGACATCAATAATCAGAATGTTTGAGCCTGTTGTTTCCTGAATGGAAACGGTTGTAAAGTCTTCGTAGCGGATTTTTACCATTACTGTTTTTGAAAAACCGTTTTCCTGGAGCAGGCGGAAGAAAACTCCGTGGCACAATTCAAGAAGGGCAGTTTCAAGAGAATAAATATCGGTTACATCGCACGGAAAGGTTGTTTCGGCACTAAGGGAATGTGTTTTTGTCTGGCGCGAAAAGGTTTCTGTTTCTATTGCACGTACCGTATTGTAAAGAAACTGTCCGGTATTCTTCCCGAAAAGAAACTGCAGCGTTTCAAGGTTTCTTTCGTAAACATCGCGGGTAGTGTATATGCCGTGATAATTAAGGCTTTCGAGTGTTTTTGTACCTATTCCAAAAACTTTCTTTAGTGGCAGCTTGAGCATAAAATCCTGTTCGGTTCCGGGCGGAATGCAGTAAAAACCATCGGGCTTGTTCATGTCGGAAGCAAGCTTTGCGTGGTATTTTGTTGCCGCAAGCCCTATGGAAACCGTGAGCCCTGTCATCTGCTTTACCTGCTGCTTTATTTTCTTTGCAGTTTCTTCCGGCGGACCAAAAAGCTTTTCTGTCCCGGTTATATCAATAAAGGCTTCGTCTATGGACATCTGATCTACGTCAGGAGAGTATTCTTTAAAAATAGACATTATCTGGTAGGAAAGCTCTGCATAACGCTGCATTCTTCCGTGAACAAAAATCCCCTGTGGACAGAGTCTGTATGCCTGAAAAACCGGCATTGCAGAATGTACGCCGAAAACACGGGCTTCGTAAGAGGCTGTAGAAACAACACTTCTTTTTTCGCCGGGCAGGCCGCCCACAATTACAGGCTTACCTCTGTATTCGGGGTGATCAAGCTGTTCAACCGAAGCAAAAAACGCGTCTAAATCTGCATGTAAATACCAGTGCTGTATTTCACTCATAATTATTCCTGCCGTATTCAGGGATTCTCAGATATCTCTTTTGTACAGCGACAGTATTCATTATCCTCTGAAAGATAAATAAGCTCAACAAAAATCTTTGAAGCTGTGCTTTGTGTTCCGTATGTAAAGGTTATATTCTGTGGAGGAACTGGCGGCAGCATAAAATAGGCTTTTCCCTGCTGCAGCGTTTTGTAATCATTATCAGAATATAAAACAGGTTCTTTTTCATTATCTTCAACATAAAAAAGAACTCTTTCTGGCTGATGGTCAAAGCTTAAGTTTATTGTGCGGATTATATCTGAAAAAACAATCCTGTCTGAACAGGAAATGGAAATCTCGGCGTCTGTTGTGTCTTCCGGGGAAAGGGCTTCTTCTTTTTCCAGCTTACCTGAAAATAAAATTGCATTAAGCATAAAAAGCAGTACAAAGAAAAATACATAAGTACTTGAAACAATAATCAGGAAAACGCGCTTTTTAGAAAACCGTTTTTTTGTTGCGGTAAAAATACGCAGGAGCATCATATAAAACGGTATGAGCAGCAATGGAATTGTAAGGTTTTGAATCATATTATTCATAAAGAACTGTTTAAGGCTGAACAGATTCGCAAGCTTATATAATCCCAGAATATATGGAACAAAGATTAAAATCATGAGTATGAACATAATTATGTGCATCCAGTTCCTTTTCAGGATTACTGCAAAAATTGCAATAAGGCATTGAAGCAGAAAAAAAGGAAAAAGAGACATATCGAACAGGCAGAAAATGAACTGGTTCGTAAAGGACGAAATCATAATAAGAAAATCAAGGGAACGTTCACCGTAAGTTCTGCGGTAAAAAAGCTCCAGAAGGAAAAACAGCGAAACAAACAGCGAAGAAAGCAGAAGCTGCAGAATAAAAATACCGTATACTGTTCCCGGTCCGCCGTTTCCGGCAAATGCAACGTAGATTACCTTTCCTAAAAAGAATCCGCCGGAAGAAAGCAGAAAGGTTAGGGGAATTGTGTACCAGTTTGTCTTTATCTGCCTCCAGGCAACATTTTTAAGGTTCGAGTTTAAAAGTCCAACTGTAAAAATATAAAGAAGGCTTAAAAAAATAGTAAGGATGATTGTTCTTACGATTGTGTATTCGTTGAGCCATACTGTATGTCTGAAAATACGGAACATCAGCGAATGGTAATCTGAAGATTTTTTCTGTTCATTTCTGTAGTTTTCGGTCAGCTGCTGCAAAAAGGCGGTACAGTCTGCGGTTTTCCTGAGATTGAGTTTTATTGCCTGAACTCCGTTTTCAAAAAGAGCCTGCAGAATATCGTCATGAAGGAATGTATATTTTGAAAACTGGCTTAAATAATAGCGCGGAATATCTTCTGTTATTTTCTGCTTTGCAAAGGCCGAAAAAGCTGCTTTTACCATCCAGGAGGGGGAGGCTGAACCGTCACTTCCGCTGATAATTGCATTGTGAGTTGCAGCATGATTTATAATAAAGGCATAGTAGATTGTATTTGTGTTCATGGAGGCAGTAAAGGCCTGTATGCCGGTTATCGTAGAATCGTTTGTAAGCGGAAAATTATCTCCATACGAGATTAAAACCGTAGAATTGAACTGTTCGGACATAAGGTTTTTTGTGATTGTTACCAGGCAGTCTAAGTGTTCAATAGCTTCTTCCATTGGAAAATATAGAAGAAGGCTTGAGTTTTCCTGCGGATCGGCAGTATTTTCTATAAGAATATTGTAGGGAAAATAGTTAAGTCCGTTAGAAACCAAAGGCTGTGTACTTGTCTTTATTCCGTTTTTTACAAGCTGACTGTTTACTGAATCACATAATTCAACGCCTTTTACAAGGGGCAGATGGTTTTCTTCGCTGTAGCCCCTGAAAAAAATGGAGAATAAAAAAATTATAAGTAAAAGTCGTTTTTCTGGTGATTTCATCCGATAATAGTTTATAAAGTAAGTGTTTACAATGCAAGTAGCATTGTGTATAATATATAGAACAGAACAAAAAGTTTTTTTATGAGGGAATCTAATGAGCTCAGATAAAAAATTCATAATTGAATTGCCTCTGAAAGTTATACTCACAGAAAACGGAGCCTCTAATTTTATGAGCCACAACAAAAAGCTCATTCGCTTTAGATTGGCCGACAACGTTGATGAGTATGGTATTTCTTTGAATAAATTTTCACCTCAATCAATTCAGAGCATGATTCTGGTAGACTACATTTCAAAAATAGAAATATCAATGTCTGAGTTTGTATCTTCCAGACAGGAAGTTATGGATTTGTCGAAGGTTATTGTTTATTCACTTTTGTATAAACAGTTTGACCGCGAGGTTTTCTCAGCCCTGATTCAGTGTGAATGTGTAAGAAAGCACAACAGGGCAAATCCTTCTAAGCTTATTGATGAGCAGACAAAATTGAGTGAACGTCAGCTCAGATCTACACTCCAGAATAAAGAAAGCATAATTCAGTCTACAAGAAAGAATATCCTTGATCCAATCTGGAAAGCTATTATGAGCAACAAGGATTATTCTGCAGAAGAAAAAAATATCTTTTTGCTTATGTCAGAGAAGTTTATGAACAGGCTGGGACTTATGAACTGGTATATTATTACCTTGTTCTACAAGTCGGACGGTAATAATGAAATGTTCATTGCCATTCGTAATCTTCTTAATTCATATATGGAAAAATCAAAAGTTGCAGAATATATTTCTGTAATGGTTATGGAGCTTGCCCTTAATAACGAAAACAGTAATATCAGAAATGAGGCAAGAAATATGTATCAGGGAATAGATGATATTAATTCCCTGATTTATGATCCCGAAATCAGAGCTAAAATTGTCCAGGAGCTTCAGCGTAAGCACGAGCTTGTATTCCTTTCCTGGAAGCTTGGCGGTGGTTCATCATCAATCGGAAAGCAGGGCAGGCTTTCAATCACGCTGTATAATAAAGATGATGAGTTCCAGGAAGTTAAGGAAAACATTGATAACGCAAAATCTTCAAATACTGCAAAGAAAACGCTCATAGATTTCTACCGTGAATTGCCGGAAGGTCAGGAAGGAACAGATTTGGGTCTGTACTATCTTTCTTACCTTGACGATGCCTGTAAAAAGGTTAATGTTAAGTTTGAATCTCTGGTAAATCAGTATTCAACAAGCGATCTTACGGTTATTACGTTGAACTTTAATTTCTAGTATGGGTAAGTCTTTTTTCAAAGCATTACATTTGTCCTCAATAATATTGTCTATTCTGTTTATGGCTTCGTGTACACAGGTTGTTCCCGAGGTAAAATATTCTTCGCTTTCGGTTGTGTTTGATTATAAGGATGAAAAAACTTTACCTTCTGCACGATTATGTGTATTTGTAGAAACTGTCAGCGATGCAAGAAGATATGAAAGCATAAATGTAAAATGTGTTCAGAACGGCTTTACCTGGGATGTAAACGATGTTTTCAAAATCAAAAGCTACGACAGAATGTATGCCGGAAACACAAGTCTTTTAGTTCCGGAAGGCGAAAAGATTCCTACAGGCTTATACGATATTGTTTTTTATAATGCAGATTTAGAAAAGGTAGAATCACAGACAACCCTGAATTACGATTCTGAGTTTTACGAATGTAAAAGCGGCGATATTCCAGAAATGATGCGTAAACGTGGTGGAAGAAAGAATATTGCCATTTATGATAAAGAAGGAAAAATGTTATATTACGGAGAAAGAACAGATAAGCTTGATGATACAAGAAAAATCTGGAACAAATACAGAAATGCTGCCAGCTTTAATGAGGTATGGAAGCTGCCGAATAATTCGGTAATATGTGTAATGCCTCTTGAACTGGTTGTTCCATCAAACGACTAAAAGGTAAATCTATGAACGAAAATATGATACAGGAAAAAGAATGTAACGCAGAAAGCGTTGAACCTTTGCCCAATCCTTCTGAAAACGAACAGATAAGAAGGGAAGTAAAAACTTATGTCCTTAGAATAGGAAGAATGACCGCTTCTCAGGAAAGGTCTTATTCGGAACTATCGGCAGCCTGGTGCATTCCTTTTGAACATAAAAAAATCAACTTTGTAGAAATATTCGGAAACACCAATCCAATCATTGTAGAAATTGGTTTTGGTATGGGTGATGCTACAGCCCAGATTGCAGCTGCAAATCCAGATATAAATTATCTTGGAATTGAAGTTCACCGTCCCGGAGTTGGAAAGCTTCTTGGAGAAATCAAACGCCGCGACCTGAAAAATCTTTTCATCATTGAACACGATGCACTTGAAGTTCTTGAATACATGATTGGCGATAATTCAATCAACGGCTTCCACATTTTCTTCCCGGACCCATGGCCTAAAAAACGTCATCACAAACGCCGCCTTGTTCAGCGCCCGCGCACGAACCTTATGGCACAAAAACTTACACCTGGCGGTTACCTTTATTTTGTTACAGACATAATTGAATATGCCGAGTTTGCCCTGGAAGAACTTACAGCTACAGAAATGCTCAAAAATAAATATGATGGTTTTGCCGAACCGCAGGAATGGAGAACTCAGACAAAGTTTGAGCGCAAAGGCCTGCAGGCTGACCGCGTAATTACAGAGCTTTATTTTGAAAAGATTGATCCAGATGAAGCTTAAGTGTTCAGCTTAAGCCTTCAATAAAAAAACAGAGAATACCGGTTATATGGCAGAACAGAATAATAAAAACCGAATAAAAGAACTCGAAGAATTAATCGTAAAATATCAGAAAGCCTATTACGACGGGGAAGGAATAATAAGCGATGCTGAGTTTGACAAACTCTGGGATGAATTAAAGGAGTTAGACCCGGCTAATCCAATCCTGCAGCGCGTTGGTGCCGATTCCGGTAATTTTGCAAAAATACAGCACGTTATGCCAATGGGCAGCCAGGAAAAAGCCGCAAATCCCGAACAGTTTCTTGCCTGGGCCGCAAAGCATGAATACGACCAGTATCTTGTTGAATATAAGCTGGACGGTGCTTCTCTTGAGCTGCAGTACGAAAACGGTAAGCTTATACGAGCAGTTACCCGCGGAGACGGTTCCATCGGAGATGATATAACTGCAAATGCACGCAAGATGAATGGCGTTCAATACGAAATCCGTAAAAATGGCGAGCCTGTTCCGTTTACAGGCGGTGTCCGCGGCGAAGTAATTATGACACACGAGATTCATCATAATTATTTTTCTGATAAAGCAAACTGCCGTAATGCCGCAAACGGACTGATGAAAAGAAAGGACGGACAGGGCAGTGAATACTTAAAGCTCATAACTTACGATGCTCTTTCTACCGACGGCAAAACCTTTTTTACAACCGAACAGGAAAAAATCCGCTGGCTTATGGACTGCGGCTTTAATGTTGTAAAGCTTGTAATCTGTAAAAGTGCTGAACGAGTAATTGCTTACCGCGCAAAGGTAATGGAAGAACGCAAAGACCTTGAATATGATATTGACGGGCTTGTTGTAAAAGAAAGCGTTATAAATTATGAGGATGCTTCTCGTGCTCGCCCGGACAGGCAGATTGCATTTAAGTTCAGTCTTGAAGAAGCTGTTACAACTCTGCGCCAGGTTGAATGGAGCATAAACGGCGGTACCTACACACCTGTTGCCATTTTTGATGAAGTTGAACTGAACGGTACAAAGGTACAGCGTGCTAGTCTTGCAAACCCGGACACAATGCGCAAGCTTGGTGTAAGAATAGGAAGTCACGTTGTTGTCGTAAAGCGCGGTGAAATAATTCCAAAAATAGAAAGTGTTGTTGAAGAAAAAGGTCTTGAAACAACACCTGTTGAGCTGCCGTGTACCTGCGAGGTTTGTGGTACAGCTCTTGTTGATGAAGGAAGCAGGCTTTACTGTCCTAACAAAAAGTGTTCAAAACGTGTACTTCACCAGCTGTTAAAGTTTCAGCAGGTTGTTGATATTCGTGACTTAGGCGAAACTCTTATAACACAATTGTTCAACGACAAAAGACTACAGTCAATATCGGACATTTATTCGCTGACTACAGAAGACCTTGTTCCATATTTTTTGAACTCAGAAAGCATTGAAGCAGAAAAAAAATCGCTTGGTGCCGAAAAGGTTTACAAGAGCATTCAGGCGCACAGAAGAATGAGGCTTTCGGTTTTTCTTGCAGGCTTTGATATAGAAGGCTTTGGCGAAACTCTTGCCGAAAAGCTTATTCAGGCCGGCTACAATACACTTGAAAAACTGCTTTCTGCAACCGAAGTCCAGATTGCGGGTGTTTACGGTTTTGCCGATATTATGGCCCGCATTATAAAGGAAGGCCTAGAAGAAAATGCGGATGAAATGAAAGCGCTTGTAGAATCCGGTACGATTGAGCTTGAAAGTATTGGCGGCGGTGCACTTGCAGGATTGTCGTTTTGCTTTACAGGTGAACTTGTTACCATGAAGCGTGCCGATGCTGAACAGCTTGTAAAAAAAGCGGGCGGAAGTACAAAATCTTCTGTTACAAAGGATTTGAGTTATCTTGTTACAAATGATAAGGAAAGCGGCTCTTCTAAAAACGTAAAGGCAGCAAAGCTTGGCATTCCTGTTATAGATGAAAAAGAGTTTTTAAAACTTCTTGGCAACTGACACCCGAATGTGAGAAAAAATGAAAAACAGTAAAAGCAAAAAATGGATTGCACTTTTTATCATCCTTTTTTTCTCATCAATCGCAATAATCAGCATAAGCTTTATTTCTTACAATATATTTGGCTTTTATTCATGTTCAAATGCCGTTCAGGAAATTGACAGGAACATCCAGACAAATACAGAAGAGTATCTGCGCATAAGATTATTCGGAATGACTTATTCAGAAGATGGAAATACTGTAAGCGGTAACTTTTCCATTATGAATACAAACGGCAACGAAATTGCAGTTATTGAACGCTCCTGGAACGGTTCGTATCTGGCTGTAGAGTTTGTTGAACTGAACATGCAAGATAAAAGCTTTATTTTCCCTTTGAGGATTTATGGCCGCAATACAATAATTGAAAATCATCCGGATAAGAAAAAAATTACTACGCTTGATAAATATTACAACGATGCAGGACTTTGCCTTCTTGCAGGAGTTTATGCCAGTCCCGAAAATAAAAGAAACCTGTACAAGATTTCACGCTTTGCCGTAAAACGTCATCTGCTTTTTGACCACAAATACAAAAAAATTATTACGGTCGATTTGTCTTCCTGTGTAAGAGGCGTTGATTATTCAATCGTAAAAAACAGAAACGGCCAACTGGAATTGATTGAATTATAAGCTTCCCCGGTCAAGCCGGAGAATGACATTATTTTTTTACTTCAGGTGATGGTTCGGGTTCCTGCATAAAGTTGCTCATAAAAAACTCTGGACGCACTGCCTGTCCGTTGAGTCTCATTTCCCAGTGAAGGTGAGGACCGGTTGCAAGTCCTGTTGAACCTGATTTTCCAATTATATCGCTCTGCTTTACAAAATCACCTTCCTTAACATTCAGCTCAGAAAGATGATAGTAAAGACTGTAAAGTCCCGGTAAGTGTTCTATAACAATGCTCCAGCCTGTAGAGATGCGGTCTTCTGCCATAACAACTCTTCCATCTGCACAGGCACCAACAGCAGTTCCTTCAGGCACGCCGTAATCATTTCCGTTATGAAGGCTTGTTTCCGATTTACCGTTTGTGTAAGTATAAGTTCTGCGGTCGCCAAAATATGCGGTGTAGTTGTCCGAGCTGATTGGTTTTACAAACTCCTGGTTTGTGTAGGTGTCTGCCGGGAATGTTGTAAAGAGGATGTTGTTAAGCTTTTGAATCTGTGCAATTCGTTCGGGACTGTTATCATTTTTGATTTTTGAGTTTGCTTCGTCAAAATCGATTGTTTCTGAAACAAAGGTTCTGCCCTTGTAGGTTAATGGAAGCGTAAACTCTTTGAGCTCATCGTTTTCAAAGGAGTAAATAACTTTAATGGAATATGCATCATTTTTGAGCCAGGTAGAAAGTGGAACTCCGCAGAGTAATTCTGTAGTATACGGCTTTTTGTTTTTTTCAAGGCTGTAGAAATCAGCTTTTTCAATAACCTTTGAACCCTGGTAAAGCCTCATTGTTGCCTTGCGCTCCGGTTCAACATATTTTTCATTTTTCTTATGAGATTTTGGGATTGCATTTTTTGGGAGGGAAACGGTAAGCCTTACAAAAACTGCATCGCCTGGAACGAGTGTTTCGTTATAGCTTACGTTCAGGATATAGTTTTCTGTCTGGTAAACTGCATTTTCTGCCTGGAGTCCAGTTGCAAAGGAAAATAAAAGTGCTGCTGCTAGAAAAAGTTTTTTTATTATTTTCATATTGATTTCCTTATATCAATTATTTCAAATTGCTGTGTTATATTTCCGTTAAAATAATTTCTGCTCATATTATACAGAATGTCGTAATATTCACCAATATTTATTTCTGTATTAAGCAAATCTCCCATTCCCCAATAAAGGGCAGGGAACTTGTATTTTCCGCAGTCAAGCAAAAGCTTAAGGCTGCATGGGTCTTTTTTACCAACCTTTACTGCTTCAACAACTTTTACCTTTGAGGTTTTGAAAATCAAATCACTGTTCTGGCAACCGAATGGTTCAAGGTTATAGGTGAGTTTGAAGGTTGCAGGAGAAAGGTATTCCTGTGGAATCTCTGCATCAATCATAATTTCCTTTGATTCAGGTTCTAGCTCTGTTTTGGAACAGAAATCTTTAATTTTCTGAATAAATGAATCGTATTTGCTGCTTTCAAAGCTGAAGCCGGCTGCAAAGTTGTGGCCGCCGTGATTTATAAAAAAGTCGCCGAAGCTGTCCAAAAAGTCTGTTGCAATAAGTCCGCGGTTACTTCTCATTGAGCCTACATAAATATCATTGCATTTTGTAAATACAATGGAAGGAACGCAAAAATCCTGCATGAATCTGTTTGCAAGGTTTCCGGTAAGTCCTTTATCAATGTTTTCATCAAAAATAACGCAAAGCTTGTTGTTATATTCAGCAATGCTTTCTTTGGCAAGGTTCTGCGTTTTATAAGAAATGTCTAAAAGCTTTTCTTTTCGCTCTTCATTGAGCCTTACAATCTCATCAGCTTTTTCTTCTCTGGCAGGTGCTTCTTCTGCAAGTAAAAGCTTGATTGCAACATCTGCCTGTCCAAGCCTTCCTGCTGCATTTAAGGCAGGGGTTACTGTCCAGGACAAATCTTTTGCGGTAAGGATTTCAGTGTTTATCCGCAGGCGGGAAAAAAGCTCCAGGAGACCTTTTCGTGGACCGTCGCTGCTTAGTGAGTTTATGCCGGCCCTTACAAAAAGCCTGTTTTCATTTTTGAGCGGCATTATATCTGCAATTGCGGCAAGGGCAACAAGCTGTAAATCCTTTCTTTCATCTGCAGCATTTTCCGGAAACTTCTTTGCAATCATCATATTCGTATAAGTTACATAAAGATTGAAAAGACAGTTTATGGTTGTATTTTCTTCAGGATGATATTTTGCAATAAGAGACAGGTTTTTAATATCTTCTATTGATTTTGTATTGAATGAAGGAATGAGCTTTGCAATTTCGGCACGTAAATCAAAAAGATAAAAGTCAATTCCGCTGCCAAAAAGTTCTTTTAAAAGCTTTTTTGTATTTTCACAATCCCAGGCATAAATCATCTGACCCTGCAAAAAATATGGAAGCTTTAAATCATAGAAGGATGTTTTGCCAGGAATTACACTTTCGTGCAGTTCCTTAAGCTTTGTAAGATTTTTTATTTTAAGGCAGTCGATTGAATAAGTGCTGTCCTGTTTTTTAGAAATATCAAGAATGCAAAGCTCTGCATTATAAAAGTCTGAGTTGGAAAAGCGCAGGGCAGAAACAAGCTTATACGCTACCGCCGCACCTGAAATATCCGGGAAAGGGTAACCTGAATCTTCAGTTTTAGGATCAACAATTACAGTTGCATCAGGCAGGCTTTCTGGGGCGTTATGGTGGTCTGTTACAATTACATCAATATATTTATCTGCGGCATAGTGTATTTCGTCAAAATTAGAAATACCGCAGTCAACAGTGATGATGAGGCTGCCACCTTCTTTTTCAAAATCATCTATTGCCTGAATTGAAAGCCCGTAAGAATCATTATCAACGGGAACACGCCACTGTACGTCAATGCCCATTTTTTTAAGGCAGCCGTATAAAATTACAGTGCTGGTAACGCCGTCAACATCTTTATCGCCAAAAATAAGAACCTTTTCTTCTTCTTCCTTTGCCTGAATTATGCGTTCAACAGCATCTTCCATTGTAGAAAATAAAAAGGGGCTATGCTGGAACCTCATGTCGTCTTCAAGATAATAAAGGATGTCATCTTCCTGTGGAATATTGCGGCGTATAAGAATTGTAGAAAAAATCTGAGAGAGAACAGCCCGTTCTTCGGGAGCAAGCTCCGGACCGAAAAGGGAATTGATTTTATTTTTTATATGGGGGGTGCAGAAATCATCGAGCTGCTGCTTGCTTATCGATTTTTTCACCGGCTGTTTATTCCAGTCCTTCATCATTTTCCCCTCATAATATTCCTTTCCCAGTTTCTATAGAGTATAGCTTAGATTCGATGTTGTTTTCAATCAGATAAAAGATAAAATTTTTTATCTGGACAAAGCCTGCTTCATCAAGCGGGATTTTACGTGATTCTGCAGGAGTTAAAAGTGAGGTTGCAGAAAGATAATGAATTACTTCCATTTTCAGCGGGATGAACTGAGATTCGGAAGTTGAACCTGTTACCGCTGAATCAGAAACAGATGAAGCACAGTCAGAGCAGATAAAATCATTATCAAAACGATTGTAATATGCCATGTCTGCCGGGGAATGTTTTTCTGTAATAAAAGATTTTCCGCACGAACCGCAGTAAGAAGGATCCGGCTGTACACCAAGCAGCTCTAAAAAGCGCCACAAAAATCTTACAAGGCCGAGACGTCCCTGTTCTTCAGTGGCAAGCTCAAGTCCGTCAAGAAAGCCCGAAACCAGCTTCCAGCACTGTTCGTTATTGCCCGCACTTCCTGCACATTTTGTTTTAATTGCAAGCTCAGCAGCAAGAGAAGCAGCATAATACTTAAAAAGATTCTGGCTGAACGAAACATGATAGTTCTTTACGTCAAAATCACTGATTTTAATCTGATTATGTTCAGGATTTTCGTAAAGATAAATGATTCCAGAATGCCACTGCGAAACAAGTGAACGGAGCTTGCTCTTAGGCCCGCCATACAAGGTTGCATAAACAATTCCACGCGCTTCTGTAATGAGAGTTACGTTGGAATTGTTTTCACCTGCCGGTTTTAGAGAAACAACAATTGCGTTTGTTGAGAAAGTTCTGTTCATTGGCTTGCGGCAAAAGCTCTATAATCCTATTTTCCCTGTCCGTAGTATGCGTTAGGACCGTGCTTTCTCATATAATGTTTATTTACAATATAATCTGGCAGCGGTGTCGCATTCGGATTAAGGGCAAGCGTGTTGAGTGCCATTTTGCAGATTTCTTCAAGAACAGTTCCATTGTAAACAGCTTTATCTGCATTTTTTCCCCATGCAAAAGGACCGTGACCACCGCACAAAACCATATTTACTTCACTTGGATTAAGTCCAAGGTCTGCAAAATGCTTTACGATTAAAAGTCCGGTTTCTTTTTCATAATCGCTTTCTACGGCTTCCTTACTGAGGTAAGGTGTACATGGAACAGCTTTCTGAATGTGGTCTGCGTGGGTTGTACCGAAAAGTGGAACCGGCAGAACTGCCTGTGCCCAGCTTACGGCATAAGTTGAATGTGTATGAATAATTCCACCGATTTCTGCACCCTGGTCCATTCCAAACTTTTTGTAGAGAATTGCGTGGGTTGGAGTGTCGCTGGAAGGATTTAGATTTCCGTCAACCTTTTTACCGTCAAGGTCGATAATTACCATGCTTTCCGGTGTAAGCTCCGGGTAAGGAACTCCACTTGGTTTAATTGCAAAAACGCCTTTGTCCTTATCGAACGCAGAAACGTTTCCCCATGTATAAAGTGCCAGATGATTTTCCGGTATTTTCATATTGGCTTCGTAAGCCTGCTGTCTTAATGTTTCGTAAACCATATTATCCTCGATATTAGAGATTTTCAGTAAGGGCTTTTTCTGCCGGGAGATTCTTCATGTATCTTTCAAAGAAGATATTGAATGATTCAACAAGCTCTTTTTCCGGTGCAGAAGTTGTCTTTTTGCAGGAAGCAAATACTTCTTTTTCAAGGAATGCTCCAAGCTCTTCTTTTGCACCTGCTGTTGCATAAGCGGCGAGAATTGCCATACCCCAAGGTCCGCCTTCTCCGGCAGTTTCCATTGCACTTACACTTGTTTTCATTGCCGCAGCCATATATTTAAGTCCGGCTTCTGTCTTAAAGTATCCGCCTGCACCAGTCATGCTTTCTACCGGAACATTTTCCTTATCATAAAGAATGTCCATTCCGGCACGCAAAGCACCAAGGGAAGCAAACATCTGAACGCGCATAAAGTTTGCAATATTGAATACAGCATTTTCTGCACGTGCAAAAAGTGGTCGGCCTGAAGTAAAGCCTGTAATTGTTTCGCCGGAAAGATAGTTGTAAGCAAGAAGTCCGCCGCAGTCTTTGTCTGCTTCGAGTGATTTCATAATCATTGTGTCAAAAAGTTTGCCCATCTTAACTTCGTTTCCAGGACACATTGCATCGATGATTTCCTTGAAGAAATCCATCCAGTAGTTGTGCTCGCCGGTACAGTTGTTACAGTGAACCATTGCAACAGGGTAGCCGTCTGGAGTTGTAACAATGTCGATAATGCCAGGGTAAACGTTCTTCAAATCCTTTTCCAGAACAACCATGCTGAATACTGAAGTTCCGGCAGAAATGTTTCCTGTTTTTGCCTTTACAGAGTTTGTTGCAACCATACCTGTTCCTGCATCGCCTTCCGGAGGACAGAATGGAATGCCGGCTGCAAGTTCGCCTGTAGGATCAAGGAACTTGGCACCTTCTGCTGTAAGAGTTCCTGCTTTTTCACCTGCCATAAGAACTTTAGGGAAGCAGTCTGTAAGCTTAAACTTACCGCTGCAAAGGGCCTTCATTTCTGGAAGAGCTTCAAACTTAGCAGCATATTCTGTGTTGTAAGCTGCAGATTTTTTATCATCAGAAAGCTTTACAGGGAACATTCCCGAAGCGTCGCCAACACCAATAACTTTTTCGCCGGTAAGCTTATAGTGAATGTAAGCGGCAAGAGTATAAACGTTCTGAATCTTAGAAATATGTTCTTCCTTGTTCAAAACTGCCTGATAAAGGTGAGAAACAGACCAGCGTTCCGGAACAGGGAAATTAAAGAGCTTTGAAAGCTTTAATGAAGCTTCTCCTGTGATTGTGTTTCGCCAGGTTCTGAATGGAACAAGAAGCTTGTCGTCTTTGTCAAAGGCAAGGTAGCCGTGCATCATTGCAGAAATACCGCCAGATTTAAACTTAGTAAGCTTAATTCCGTATTTTTCCTTTACATCCTTTTTCAAATCTGCATAACAGCTCTGCAAGCCTTCGTGAATCTGTGTAAGAGGATATGTCCAGATACCGTTTTCCAGTGAGTTTTCCCAGGTGAAGGAACCTCCGGCAATCGGTTCGTATTTTTCGTTTATAAGTACAGCCTTGATTCTTGTAGAACCAAACTCAATGCCAAGAACAGCATTTCCGCTTTCAATCAACGTCTTGTTATCCATATTTTTCTCCATAATTTTTGTTAATCCTTTAACTAAATATTATAATGCATTAATGAGATTTTGTAATGCAGTTTTTATGTATAAGTTTTAAAAATGATTCTGTGATTAGAGCAACAGCCTTATAAATTGTTCATCTAAAAGTTGGCGCAAGGGAGTGAGACATAGGGCAAAAAGACTCTACTTGTGGATGCTGCGGGAGCGGCATTTAAATAGTTACTATACCACAAGTAGCGTCTAGCGCAATATTGCGCGGTTTTGCCCTATGAATCACGACCGGAAGCCATATTTAGATAAAAGTATTAATAGTTTGATTGCCAATACTCTGTGGTGGCAAAACCTGTATAAATATGATATATATTACAAAAACCAATTTATGGGAGAGCCCGATGGATTTGAATCATTTGAATAATATACAGACTGTTTTTGACACGGTTGTGGCCGAAAAAAAGGTTGCCGGATTGAACTGCCTTGTAGTAAAAGATGGAAAGGAACTTGGATACTGGCAGTCGGGATTTGCAGATATTGAAAATAAAAAAGCCTTTAACAGAGATACAATTGCAAGACTTTATTCTATGAGTAAGCCGGTTACCAATGTAGCTGCCTGGATTCTTATAGAGCAGGGGAAGCTTGAACTGTGTGATGAAGTGGGAAAGTTTATCCCTGAATATAAAAATCTGCAGGTTTGTACGGAAAGCGGCAGAAACGGAAAAGCTCATAAATCATTCAGAAATGTAACTGTGCAGGATTTGCTCAATATGACTAGCGGTTATACTTATGGGGCGTGGAGTGAAGATTCTCCTGCTGGTGAACATCTTACTTCCGACCTTATTAACGAGCTGAATAAGGATGTTACATCAGATTTTAAGCTTACAACCTTGTATGTTGCAAAGCGTCTTGCAAAAATCCCGGTTTCCTTTGAGCCTGGTACAGATTACAGCTATGGACTTTCGGCTGATATTCTTGGCGCAGTGATTGAAGTTGCTTCGGGCATGAAGTTCAGCGTGTTCCTGAAAAAGTATATTTTTGATCCGCTTGGAATGAAAGATACAGACTTTTATGTTCCAGAGGATAAGCAGGACCGTCTGGCAAGTGTTTATAAGTCAGAAGAGCTTCAGGCAAATACTTATAAAATTACAAAGTTTGAAAATCCTAACTTGGGAATCCAGCCTTTTATGAATCATAAGCCGGCATTTGAAAGCGGTGGAGCTGGTCTTTGTTCTACACTTGATGATTACCTTAAGTTTGCGCAGATGCTTTTGAACGGCGGCGAGCTTAACGGCAAACGAATCCTGCAGAAAAAAACGGTTGAATATTTTGCAGAAGCAAGACTCCGTACAGATTTGCAGCAGAAGTTTGACCAGAAAATGGGACATCTCTGCGGTTACACCTATTGCAATCTTATGCGCGTAGCTTACGAAAAGGGCCGCTGCAATGTACTTACAGAAAACGGTGAGTTTGGCTGGGACGGCTGGCTTGGTCCTTATGTTTCGGTTGACTTAAAAAACAAGCTGATTATTGTAATGCTCATGCAGAAAACCGATGCCGGCACCTGGGAAGCAACCAGAAAAGTAAAGAACATCATATATAGTTCGTTATAGGAGACGGGGAAAATGCGAAAAACGATTATTGTTATTCTTTTTGCAGCTTTCTTGTTTTCATTTATTTCGTGCGGAAAAAGCATGAGTGATGATGATTATGTAGATTACGTTGTAAGTAACTATAAGGTAAATGCAGATAAGATTAAAAATGCAGCTCCTTACACAAGTGGTCCAGTTGATTTTGAATTAACCGAAAATATCGACCAGGACCGGGCAAAAGAAATCCGCGATTATTTTAAGGAAAACGCCGGCCTTGATTTAGATGCCCTTAAAGCTTCTGAAAAAACAACCTGGGAAAAATCTATGGAGCTTGCAATCTTTGTTGCAAAAAATATTCCACACGATAATCCCAAAAATCCACCTGAGAAAAGAAATGCAATCTCTTTATGGGAGTATGCTAAAAAAGTTCCAAATGGCTTTAACTGTCGCTTTCACAGCATTCTTTTAAGTGAGCTACTTCTTTCAATAGATATTAAAAATCGCTTCATCACCTGTATTCCGGAAGACAGCACAGATACAGATTGCCACGTAGTAAATATTGTCTGGCTGCCTGAGCTTAATAAATGGGCAATGCTTGATTCAGATATGACTGAGTATGTAACAGACAGCCAGGGAAATCTCCTTTCTCTGGAAGAAATGCGTAACTGTATATTGGAAGATAAAACATTTAAAGTAAATGTTTTTACGGGCTTTGAAGATTCCTGGATAAATACCGACTGGGGCTTAGACTATATGCAGGCCTACTGGGTAAAAAATCTTTACTGGTTTGCAGCTTATACCATTTATTCTTTTAATCTGGAATATGATGATGACCTTCGCAGTACTTATATCTGCCTTATTCCACCAGGATACGATTATACTCTGACTTATGAGAATGAAAAGGCTACCACAAATGCCCAGGCTTTTTGGGGAAATAACGAATAACTGTATGCAGTTTTGCTTGCCAAAACTGCAAGCGGCGACAGTAAAAACTCCAGGGTACCAATAGATGGAGGTCGCCGCATTGACACAAAGAGTATATACCGTTAAAATATAAATTCAATTAAAGGGGTATGTAATGATTTTTCCTTTGGAACAGTTAGTTGAATTTGATGGCAATATTTATGAGATTACTGTAGCTGCAAGCCGACGAGCTTATCAGATGGCTAAAGTACAGGATCCGGAAATTGAAGAAAACTTTGATAAGGTTGTTTGCGTTGCTGCAAGACAGCTTTTTACTAAAAAGGTTAATTATCGTATTGAAGAAAAACAGTAGAATTGGAAAATAACAAAAAAATACCGGTAATTGTTATTTTTGCACCTACAGCTTCAGGAAAGACTGCCTTGACAAAAGAATTATTTTCTGCGTCAGGCAGTCATTTTATTTTAAATGCAGAAATAATAAGCGCAGATTCCCAGGCGGTCTACAAAGAAATGGATATTGGAACTGCCAAGCCGGATGCCGACTTGTGTAAAGAGCTTCCCCATCATCTTATAAATCTTGTAGAACCGGATGAGCAGTATAACGTTGCCGATTTTGTGACAGCCGCCGACAAGTGTTGCGAAGAAATCTATGGCAAGAATAAAATCCCGGTTGTCTGCGGCGGAACAGGCTTTTACATCCGCTGCTTTTTGTATGGTCTGCCCAAAACCCCTGAATCAAATGAACAAATCCGCGAAAATATAAAACAGAGGCTTGAATCAGAAGGAAAAGAAGCCTTGTACACAGAACTCCAGTTGATTGACCCTGAAAGTGCTGCTGTAATCAGTCCGAATGATGCCTACAGAATCTGCCGCGCACTTGAAGTTTATTATACCACAGGAAAAACCCGATCAAGCTACAGGCTCGAAAATCAACTGCGTGAAAAATATGATTATACG